>OLVV01000681.1_pt1 | contig 16473 bp, 18 predicted proteins | sample 1673581 | NCBI WGS metagenome assembly OLVV01 (sample SAMEA103958116, study PRJEB25191) | human gut metagenome | biome: human-associated habitat [ENVO:00009003]; feature: intestine environment [ENVO:2100002]; material: feces | place: Germany | collected 2013/2015
AGACGCATGCGTAAAGGTCCCGGGAAAAGATTTTTCAAGAAAGAGAAAACTTCCGCTGCAAACGATGCTGCTACCTGGATGTGCAGGAGGCGGCAAACAGTCACGATTTTATCCGTAAGGCCAACGGGTATGAGATGTGGAAGAAGCTGCGTGCAGATCCGGACTGGAAAGCGCTGGAGCGGTAAAAGAAAGAGCAGGAGAGTACACCCATGGGGATGCCGCGCCTGCGGCATCCCCGGCCATAAACGAGGAAGGAAAGAAGACGTATGAAAGCAACCGGGATCGTCAGAAGAATCGATGAGCTTGGCAGGATCGTCCTGCCGATTGAGCTGCGGCGGACGATGGATATTGAGGAGCGGGACAGGGTCGAGATCTATCTGGAGGGAGATCTGATTATTGTCCGTAAGTTTGAGCAGACCTGTCTGTTCTGCGGCACAGCGCGGAATCTGATTGCTTTTAAGGAGAAAAGCGTATGCAGGGACTGCATCCGCGCACTCAACAAAAAAGCCGACGATTAAAAGAAGAGCCCCATATGCACAGACAGCGGAAGCACCGAACATACGGTGTTTTCGCTGTTTGCCGAAAATCAGCAGGAATAGAAAAGCATACAGGCTCCGATTCTGCGCGCTCCATCCGGATACCGAACGTGGAAGAAGCAGCGCTGACGGAGCAATTAGGAGAGACAGAGCCGGGACAGTCTGCCTTATCCTTTCACCGCACAGGCGGTGAAACCCTGGATGAAGCACCGCTGCAAAAACACGAAGATCACCGTGACCGGGATGGCCGCGACGATGGAGGCCGCCATCATGTACCCCCAGTTCGTCGACGCCTCGCCGAGGAACGTCATCACAAGAACGGAGGCCAGCGTCATCGAATCAAGCAGGTCGTTCCAGAACCGTACCGGCACTGTGTACGGAAACATTGAAAATCTCTGTGCGGGGAAGCCTGAAATGCTGGAGTGAGATTCAGTTTGACAAAAAGAAAATATTATACCATGCCGCTAGACCTGTCATGGTTGAACTGGCAGGTCTGAAGGAATTTTATGGGCGGTTTCTTGACAAGAACGGCGTTTGCTGGTAAATTGGAAATATAAATAAGACAAAGACCTAATTATAAATTTGGGAAGAGGAGGATGCAGACGATGAAGAAGAGAATCATTCGCGGATGTTTGCGGATCGCAACTCTGGCGGTCGCGGGCGGTGTGCTTGGATGGCTGAGCAGCATCCTGTTCGGTGAGCGTGCGCTCATTACAGAGCTCCCCGTTGTGGTGACCCTGGGCGCGAGCATTGGCATTTTGTCCGGTGTTGTGTTGTTCCCGGAGAAAGCATAGCTGCAGACTGCAGAGCCCCGGGGAGCAGAAGATAGGAAGCAGACAGAAGAACTGGCGCGAAACGCCGGGAAAGGAGCGGGATATGGCAATCAAGGCAATTACAACGGACAGCTTCCGGGATGATGTGTTGAAAACGAGAAAGCCGGTTCTGGTGAAGTTCTGGGCACCGTGGTGCGGGTATTGCCGCGCACTCGCACCGGCGCTGGAGTCAATTGAAAAGCAGTATGAGAATTTGCTTTCCGTTGGGCGTATCAATTTTGATACGGAAACAGCTGTGGCGCGCAGATATAACATTCATAAGCTGCCGACTCTGCTGCTGTTTATCAACGGAGCCGTGGCTGGATTCCTGATCGATCCTTCTTCTGAGAAGGAGATCGACGCATTTTTAAAGAAAATGCTCAGACTGAATGTAGGAGGTCTGTATGGCAAACATGTATGATATTGTGATCATCGGCGGCGGCCCCGGCGGGTATTCGGCTGCATTATATGCCGCGAGAGCAGGGTTGCATGTGGCTGTGATTGAGAAGCGGGCCATTGGCGGGCAGGCAATCCGAAGTGAAAATATTGAGAACTATCCGGGCTTCGACGCCGGGATCGACGGGCTGAGCCTGAGCGAAAAAATGCAGCGCGGTGCAGAGCGGTTCGGTGCGGAAATGGTGACAGACGAGGTGCGCCGCGTGCATCTGATGCAGCCAGTCAAGGTGATTGAAGCGGCGAAGCAGACCTATCAGGCACCCACCGTCATTCTGGCGACCGGTGCGCCGCCCAGAAAGCTCGGTGTGGAGGGCGAGGAGGAGATGCTGGGACGCGGTGTTCACTATTATGCCGCTTGCCGCGCTATGATGTACCGGCGAAAAACAGTTGCAGTGATCGGGGAGGGGGAGCAGGCTGCCGAGGCGGCGATGCTCCTTTCCCGCATCGCCAAGCGAGTCTGTCTGGTACATAGAGGCGACCACATGGAGATCAGTCCGGCCTATGCAGGCAAGCTGAAAATGATGCGAAACATTGAACGCTACGCGGGAAGCGAGATTCAGGCATTTTTACATGCAAACTGGGTCTCCTGTATCCGCATTCGGGAACAGCGGGGCGGTGAACTCTGGAATCTGCCATGCGACGGCGCATTTATCTGCCTCGGCGGCGTACCGGAAACAAACCTGCTTCATGGACAGATCGCGCTGGATAAACAGGGTTACATTCTCGCCAATGAAACAACCATAACCAATCTTCCAGGTGTTTTCGCGGCTGGTGATGTTCGGACGAAGCTGCTCCGGGGCATTCTGACTGCCGCAGCAGATGGCGCGGCGGCTGCACAGCAGGCGGAGCGGTATATTGTAGAAAACATCTGATCTGAAAAGCAGGGAAGGGGCGTACGGCGTTTCCTTTGCTCACATTCTCCTTTGCACCAGTTTCCTGTTTGGTGTATTCTATGTGCTGACCAATGCGCTGCAAGCCCGCGGCGCAGCGACGGAATCCCTGATCGTCAACATCTCCCGTCAGGGGCTTATCTACATTCCGGCTATGTTCATTCTCGGTGCGATCTTCCACGAAACAGGGCTGATCTGGGCGCAGCCGGTGGCGGATGTGTTGTCTCTGCTGCTGGCGCTTGTACTGTACATGAGGAACTCAAAAAGGTTGACTGGCAAGAAATAAAAAAGAGCCTCTGCCGACACCCAAACTGGGCATCGGCAGAGGCTCTGTCGTATGCTCTGAAGAAATTACTCTATATTGTTTTCGCCATCCGGCATCCCCGCCGCACATTCCAGCAGTTGCTCCGGAGAGATTTTATAGAGCTTTGCAAGGGCGATCAGATTGGAGGTGTTGGGATCGCTGAAGCCGTTCTCCCACGTGGAAACGGACTGGCGGCTGACACCCAGTGTTTCCGCCGCAAACTCCTGCGTCATCTGGCAGCGGATGCGGTTTTCCTTCAACGCTTCGCCCAGGGATTTGGCGACAGCCTTCTTTTCCTCCCGCACCTCCTTGGAATTAACATACTTTTTGAGTGCCTTTACGATCAGAATATGGAAACATGGAAAGAAAAGAACCTATGTTGGCACCAAGGTTAGGCGCCAACATAGGCTCTTCGTTTGCAGGGGATTGGAATCAGGAAAGAAGACGAAAACCATCCCGGTATTTTATAGAATGCTTTAGATCCCGCCCATACAGGGCAGTGCATCGGAGGTTCGCACACAATTTATTGCACCGGCAGCTCTACCGCAATGGTGGAACCCTTCTCCGAGCTTGCCTCCACCCATACGCAGCCGCCGTGGAGGTCGGCAATCTCCCACACCAGAGAAAGTCCCAGCCCCGCACCGCCGTACTCCCGGTTACGGGATCTGTCTACCCGGAAAAAGGGCTGGAAGATGCTCTGCTGATACTCCTCCGGGATACCGCAGCCGGTGTCGGAGACACGGATCCGGAGCTTTTCCGGCTCCTGTGTGACGCAGACCCGCACCGAGCCGCCTGGGCGATTGTATTTGACGGCGTTTTCCGTCAGGTTGAAGAGCAGCCGGTAGATCAGCGCGTCGCTGCCGGTCATGACACCGTCGCCATCCGCCGTCAGCGTGATGCCGCGCTTATCTGCCAGCGGCGCGAGGTCTGTGAAGATCTCCTCGACCATGGGCGCAAGCTGAATCCGTTCGTTCCGCGGCACCTGCTGCAGGCTGCTCATTTCCAGCAGTGTTTTTGTCATCTGAGTCAGCCGCTCCGTCTGCTCCCGCAACAAAGAAAGAAATGCTGCTGTTTCCGGCAGTATGTCGGGGTGCTCTGCGGAGAACAGTTCCAGCTGCGCCTGCATCAGCGCAAGCGGCGTGCGCAGCTCGTGGGCAGCGTTGCCAGTGAACTGCCGCTGGGCGGCAAAGGCGTTGTTCAGCCGTTCAAGCATCTGATTGAAGGAATGGCTGAACTGGCGGAACTCCGGCAATACGTCCTCGTTGATCTTCATGTCTGCCAGGTTGCTCATCTGCACCTGCTCGACCTGCGAGGCAAAGCTGCGCAGAGGCTTGAGGGCGCGTCCGCTGACAAAATAGGCGAGGATGCCGCTGAGCAGCGTTACCGCCGCCGTGATGTACCAGTTGGTGGTGCGGAAGTGCCCTTGCGCCCCATCGACAATGATTGTCAAATCCTCGTCAGGTGTTACGAGCTGCGGGTCAAAGCTCACTTCGCCTTCACCATCGATAAGAACAGTGCCACCCTGAAAAGTGTTCGCAATCGTGTCCATATAGTACATGCCGGAGGAACAGAGCAGCAGATTCATGGAAATACAGGTAACTCCGATGAGCAGGACGCTCATCAGCGTGATGCGCCACTGCAAAGAAAGGCGCTTCATGCTTCCTCGCCTCCCATCAGATAGCCTTCGCCGATGCGGTTGCGGATGGGGTCATAGCCCAGTGCGGCACGCAGTTTTTTGCGCAGAGCGGAGATATGTACCCGGATGGAGTTGCTAAAGCTGTCCACACTGTTGTCCCAGACATGATCCATCAGCTCCTCCTGACTCACTGGTCGCCCCTGATGTACCATTAAATATTCCAATATCCCCGTTTCCTTGCGGGTCAGCGTCAGGGCCTGAGCATTGACGGAAGCGGTGCGGGAGCGCGTGTCGAAGGCTAAATCCCCGCAGGTCAGCAGCACGTCCTGCTGCGTGAACTGCCGCAGGGTCAGGCTGCGGATACGGGCTTCCAGCTCGGCTAAGTGAAAAGGCTTTGCCAGATAGTCATTGGCACCCGCGTCCAGTCCCTCCACCTTGTCCTCTACCTCGCTGCGGGCGGAGAGAATCAGGACTCTCGTCTCCCGGTCTGTCTGCCGCAGGGTGCGCAGCACCGTCATGCCGTCCTTGCCCGGCAGGTTCAGATCCAGAAGCACCAGATCGTAGCGCTCCACACCAAGAAGCTCCAGCGCCTTCTCCCCGTCGTAGCAGCAGTCTACACTGTATGCCAAACGCCGCAGGCTGCGGACGATGGTCTCGCACAGAGCGCGTTCGTCTTCAATAACCAAAAGATGCATGAAAGCCCTCCTTTATAAGCTTCATTCATTCGATTGTCTTCAGTATAGCAGAAACAAATAAAGTTTGTGTTAAGTTTCTGTTCTTAACAGGGACTTTAACTCTCCCGTGCTATGATGAAAACACAAAACGGAAAGGGTGATGAAACTTGAGTCACGGAAAGAAGGCGGCGGCGCAGATCACGCTTCTGCTCGCCGGAGCCGCCATGCTGTGCTTTGGCGTATGGCGGGGCGAGGCGGCGACGGTGCTGAGCAAAGCAATCAAATTATGTCTGGAGTGTGTGGGCATTGGGTAAAAAGTTTTCAGGCGTTTCACAGACCATGTCCCGCTTCCGGGGCTGGATCCAGGCGGGAGCGACGCTGCTGACCAACCTGCATCTGCCGAACTTTCTCAAGGGCGGACTGTATCAGGGCGCGGGAAAGACCGTCTGCGTGCCGGGGCTCAACTGCTACTCCTGCCCGGCGGCGTCTGGGGCCTGCCCCATCGGGGCGTTTCAGGCAGTGGTGGGCTCATCGAAGTTCAGCTTTTCCTACTATATCACGGGCTTTCTTATTCTGCTGGGAGTCCTGCTTGGACGCTTCATCTGCGGCTTCCTCTGTCCCTTCGGCTGGTTTCAAGAGCTGCTGCATAAGATCCCGACAAAGAAGTTCTCCACAAAGAAGCTCAAACCCCTGCGATATCTGAAATATGCCGTTTTGCTGGTGATGGTATTCCTGCTGCCGGCATTCCTTGTGAACGATGTGGGCATGGGAGACCCGTTCTTCTGTAAATACCTCTGCCCCCAGGGCGTGCTGGAGGGGGCGATCCCGCTGTCCCTTGCCAATTCTGGCATCCGGGCGGCACTGGGCAGCCTGTTTACATGGAAGTTCAGCATCCTGCTGGCGGTGATCGTACTGAGCGTGCTGTTCTACCGCCCCTTCTGCAAGTGGCTGTGCCCGTTGGGGGCGTTCTACGCCCTGTTCAACCGGGTATCCCTGTTTCAGATGAAGGTGGACAAGAACAAGTGCGTCTCCTGCGGGAAATGCACCAGAGCCTGCAAGATGGATGTAGATGTAACGAAGACACCCAACCATACCGAGTGCATTCGCTGTGGGATGTGTATTCGTGCCTGTCCGACGAATGCCATATGTTTCCGCTACAGCTTCGGGGGCGGAGAAAAAACAACAAAAAAAGCAAACATGGAGGAATCAAAATGAACATGAAGAAACGGATCGCACTGCTGCTGGCTGTGCTTATGATGCTGTCTCTGGCAGCCTGCGGCACAAAGGACAACGACAAGCAGGCGGATATGAGCGGAGACAGCTCTGCCATGACCGGCGAGCCGAAAAACGCCGAGGAGGCACTTGCCCTGCACAAAAAGCTGATGGAACAGGAGAACACGATCCTGTCGCAGAACACTGCGCTCTGGGAAAAGGTTTTCATGGAGGCCGACAAGGGCATGGCCATGGTGGAGGACGGCAAAAACTATGGCGAGTTCCTGCTGGATACCATCGAGAGCGCCAAAGACCAGTTCACCGACGAAGAGTATAAGATGCTGAAGGAATCGGCCACGGAGATCAGCAATATCGAGAACAAGCTGACTGAACTGGAGGAAAAGTACCCTGAAACCGCGCAGATGTCCATGGATAGCGATATGAGCATGCCCGCAGGCAGCGACACGAGCAACCCTCCCGACGACGGCAGCATGCAGAAGTTCCCCGCCTTTGAGGGTAAAGACCTGGATGGCAACACGGTGAAGAGCGACGAGCTGTTCTCCGGCAATGCTGTCACCGTGGTGAATTTCTGGTTCACCACCTGCAATCCCTGCGTGGGTGAGCTTGCCGAGCTGGACGCGCTGAACAAAGAACTCGCAGAGAAGGGCGGCATGCTCATCGGCGTCAACACCTTCACGCTGGACGGCGACGAAGCGGCAATCTCGGAGGCGAAGGATGTGCTGGCCAAGAAGGGCGCGACCTATCAGAACGTGTATTTCGCTTCCGACGGCGAGGCCGGAAAATTCACAACCAACATCTTCGCCTATCCCACCACCTATGTGGTGGACCGCAGCGGCAACATCGTGGGTGACCCCATCGTAGGTGCCATCACGGAAAAAAAGCAGGCGGAGACGCTGCAGAAACTCATCGACCAGACCCTTGCCGCCGACATGGGCTGACAAACGGTTTCGTCAGCGGTTACGCAAAAGATGTTTTCTGATCATATAAACAGCGCACCCGGACGCGAAGGCCGGGTGCGCTGCCTGTCTGAAGGATCATCGGAAGGTAGAAAGACCATAGCTGTTCGCCAGCGCGTCAATTCGCTGCCCGGCTTTGCACATCCGGCACTCGCCGGTTGGATAGGTCTCATAGCCCGGGATATCGGCAGGCGTGAACAGGCTCAACACTGGGATGCCGTCCAGGTCAGGAATCGCGCTGAAAACCGCTGCAATGCCCTGCGTTTTGCCGCCATAGTATTGGATACAATCAAGGGCGCGCCGCGCAGTTTTTCCGGAATTGACTGTCGAGATCAATAGAAGCATGTTTCTGCCATGGATCATGGAAACCAGATTTTCACGGAAAAGAAGTTGGCCGTTGGAGTCATATTCCGGTGTGACGACACAGATGCTCTTGTTATTGTTGACAGAGAACAAAATTTTCTGCGTCAGCTGTCGGGCCAGGAACGCGCCGATGACCTCGCTGCCATCCATGCAGATGATGGTGTCGATCGACTTTTCGTAGATGTAATGGCTTGCGAGCGCAAGCGCAGTGTCGTGCGCCAGACTGTATTCGTGCTTCAGCCGTGTGATGTCAAGGTAATGACTGTTATGGGAATGCCGGGTCGCAAAATGACCATGGAATGCAATGAGTTCGAGATTAGGATTCTCTCTGGAACGGATGGCTTGTGTACTCATAGACAATACCTCCTTGCATATTCACGTCGGAATGGCGGTGGGTGCAGGCGGGGCAAAGCTGCTTTCATATGGGTTTCTTGTGGTGGTTATATTATAATAGATACCGAGTCCTGATAGCAAGCGATTTATAAAAAACGGTAGTATTGCTCCGCCTGATCATGGTTCCTGCTCCTTTGCAGCAGCCTCGGCGGCAGCCTTTTTTGCTTTGCGCTTTTTTACCCGGATCCGGATGCAGATGATGACGGCTGCCGCAAGAACGAGCAGCAGTATCAGCGCAGGCAGAGAAGCGGCAAGACCGAGGAGCAGGTTCTGTGTGCCGCGCATGAATTGCGTCCACCCGTCGGAAAGGGCAATTTCAAGCTTTTCTCCAAAGCTGCGCCGGATGGGAACCGTCGGTGTATAAAGTTCTACCTCCCGGATGGACAGATCGATGGTGGAATATCGGATCTGCGCGTCATAATTGCGAAGATTTCTCTCGATGGCTTCAATTTCATAGCGCACATCCGACAGACGCTGCTCCAGCGCGATGAGCGTTTCCACATCTGTACTTTTGGAGAGCATATCGAGCAGCCGCGCCTCCTGTGTGTTGAGAGAGGACAGCCGCGCCTCAAAATCCGTATAGGAGGATGTGACGTTCTGGGCGCTGCGGCTGGTCGACAGGACGTTTCCATATGTGTGCGTCAACTGGAGAAAATACTCAAATTTCTCTGCGGGGATCCGGAATGTGTAATAGGCCCAGCGGTTGACAACGGAGGTCGTTCCATCATTGTTCCAGCGCGTATCGCCGGAAACGTTGGAGTTTTCCACGAAGCCTCCGAGCGAGCGGATCTTCTGCTCAAGTCCGGAAACAGATGCGTCAAAGTCGGTCGTCTCGATGGAAACGTACGCGGAGTAGATGATTTTTTCCGTGATGTCCGCAGCACCCCCCTGCGATTCAGGGCTTCCGGCCGGCGCTTCTTCTGCTTCTGCGGTGTCGTCAAAGCTCATTTCGCCCATTGCGCCGCCGGTTTCTGCTTTGTATTCGTTTGCCATTGGCGCTTCTGCCTGCGGCTCTTCGGTAGGGGCATCGCGCGTGTAGGAATCGTCCTCGGCGTAGGCAAAATCAGTGGCCGCAGGGGTCATGGACGCGTTTTTGCCCGCGGCACAGCTGGATAAAAAAATCAGAACCAGCAGGGCGGCAAGCAGAATTACAAGTTGGCGATCCTTTTTCATAGTGTAATCTCCTTTCGTTTGTCGCTCTGTTTATAGACGGGAAAACAGAGGCTCCGTTGCAGGATTTGTTCCGGAACTTCGGTTTCTCTCCTCTATTTTAAGTATATCTGATTCAGTTTCGTTTGACAAGAGGGGGAAACGATAGGAAATCTGCTGCCAAAAACCGCAATTACTGGAATGTTGACAGCCGATATATTTTGCGGTACAATTCATATATCTGCTCATGGATAAGGGCGGAAAGTCCGGATTTTTCATGGCAGACGATGAAATTGAATGATATGAGGGCAGGCGGAAGCAAGATGCAGTACCGAAACACACGGCAGCGTAAAATTGTTCTGGAAGCGGTACAGGAACACCATGACCATCCGAGCGCAGACCAGATCTATCTGGAGATCCGTGCAAAAGACCCGAGAATCAGCCGCGGAACGGTTTATCGGAATCTGAATATCCTTTCTGGGGAGGGGCAGATCACGCATGTAAAGGTCCCCGGAGCGGATCGGTATGACTGCAGGACAGACTTTCACTATCACCTGATCTGCACGGGTTGCGGCGCAGTCTGCGATGCTCCGTTTTCATACGACCCAACGCTGGACAAAACGCTTGCGGCGGAATCCGGGTATCGGATCACGCGGCACAGGTTGATCTTTGAAGGCGTCTGCCCGGCGTGTCAGAAGGCTGAGCGTGAGAAATAAGCGCTGCACAGAAACTTGGAACGTGCAGGATTTGAGCGGGATCCGCTCAAATCCTGCACGTTTTTGTTGAGGTATGCGGAGCAGCACTAAATTAAACTGAGACTTCATATTATTAGCATTGCGGATCTGCCGATTTTCCTGTATAATATAAAAACAGAAAACACAGCATGACAAGAAAAATATTTGTTGAAAGGAGGCGCGGCATATGATTTTGGGGATTTTGCGTGAGACGAAGAAGGGTGAAAACCGAGTGATCTGTACGCCAAAAGAGGTGGAGACCATCACGACCGCAGGACACACTGTTTATGCACAGCGCGGCTGCGGAGAACGAGCCGGTTTTTCGGATGAAGCGTATGAATCTGCGGGAGCGCTTCTGACAGACTCCGTGCAGGAGCTGTTCAAGGTCTGCGATATGGTTGCCAAGGTCAAGGAGTTTACGCCGGAGGAATGGCCGTTGATCCGGACAGGCCAGCTGCTTCTCGGCTGCCTGCATCCGGCGGCAAATCCGGAGGAGGTCGACGCGCTGATGAAAAGCGGCTGCATTGCATTTACGGCGGAGGATTCCCATCGATATGGCTCCCCGAACTGTGAGGCAGCGGGAAAGCAGGGGGCGCTGTTCGGGCTGGAATCGCTGCTGACCATCCACGGCGGAAAGGGAAAATATGTCGGCGGCCTTGCGGGGGAGCCGGGCATCCATGCGCTGATTCTCGGAAGCGGAAAAGTCGGCAGAGGCGCTCTGCAGGTCTTACAGGCGCTCGGCGCCAACTGTACGGTCATGGCCAGAAATATGCACAGGCTCCGTGCGCTCTCAGCACAGTATAATGGCCGAGTCCGCGTTAGGCGCTGCTCACGGGCGCATATTGCGGAAGAATTGCCGAAAATGGATATCGTCCTCAACTGTGTCAAATGGCAGAAGGAGAACAAAGAGTTCCTCATCACCCGAAACATGCTTTCCCTCATGGAAAAGGGCTCAGTGATCGTGGATATTTCCAACGACGAGCCGGGCGCGATCGAGACCAGCCGCGCGACCACGCATGAAGACCCGCGGTACATTGTAGACGGCATTGTGCATTACTGTGTTGCAAATATTCCGGGCGCGGTTGCACAATCTGCGTCTGTTGCCTACGCAGCACAGATGCTGCCGCTGATCCTGCACCTGCTGAATGACGGCGAGGAGGAGACCTGCATCCGCGACGGCTATTACCGGCGGGCACTGACGATCTACCGGGGGCTTCTGACGCATGAGGAAACGAGCGCCGTACAGGGAAAACCCTGGGTTCGCCCGGAAGAGGCGCTCGGGATCTCCGGCTTCCGCCTCGACCCTGCACCGCTGGCGTCGGATACGCGCTCGACCCATTTTTATTCCTGGGCAGAAGACGGCGGAGCCCAAACTGAACACAGTTCATAAGGATGACACAAAGATCTATACCGGGCAAAACGTACAGGCTGAAGAAACAAAACGAGCAGCGGCGCAAAACAACGCCGCTGCTCCGGCGCGTATCAGGGCTGCCTCCGGCTTTTGAAATGGGACATATCAAATTACGAATAGACGGTCCGCAAAAGAAGAATGAACGGCTTGATAAGATTTTATCGATAAGTATTGACCGGTATCCGGTGGATATGCTATGATTTTTTTGGATTAAAAAATGCTGTTTATATCAAAAAATAGAATAAAAAGATCAGAAAAGCAGAAGGAGGGAGCCAGCCTTGAGCAGATTGGATATCAAAACCGCAAGCAAGGCCCAGACGGTCGTTGACCGCCTCTACAAGGACATGGAACGCAGGATCGCGTCCAGTCCTCCGGGCCTGTGTCCGATCGATATGTCGCTGACATTTTTGCAGCTGTGCCACGCGCAGTCGTGCGGCAAATGCGTGCCCTGCCGCATTGGACTTGGCCAGCTGAGCATATTGATGGGGCAGGTGCTCGACGGTACTGGTACGATGCTGACCATCGACACCATCGAAAAAACGGCGCGCGCCATCGTCGCCTCTGCCGACTGCGCCATCGGCCGCGACGCGGCGCAGCTGGTCCTGAGCGGCTTTGAGGGTTTCCGGGACGATTACGTGAACCACGTTCAGCACCACCGGTGCCTCGCGTCGCTGCAGAACCCCGTGCCCTGCGTTTCGCTCTGTCCTGCGGGCGTGGACGTGCCGGGCTATGTTGCGCTGGTGCGCGAGGGGCGGTACGCAGACGCCGTGCGCCTGATTCGCAAGGATAACCCCATGCCGACCGCCTGTGCGTATATCTGCGAGCATCCGTGTGAAGCGCGCTGCCGCCGCAATATGGTCGACGCGCCCGTCAATATCCGGGGCCTCAAGCGCTATGCAGTCGACCACGCAGGGGATGTTCCGAATCCTGCCTGTGGGGAGGCGACCGGCAAGCGCGTCGCCATCATCGGCGGCGGCCCGAGCGGCCTTTCCTGCGCGTATTATCTGCGCCTCATGGGGCACAGCGTGACAATTTTTGAGGAAAAGAAGCAGCTCGGCGGTATGCTCCGCTACGGCATCCCGGCTTACCGCTTCCCGCGCGAAAAGCTGGACGCGGAAATTACCTCCATTCTGTCCACCGGAGTGGAAGTACATACCGAAGTGACCGTCGGCAAAGACATCTCCTTCGAGCAGCTCCACAAGGATTACGACTGCCTGTATGTCGCCATCGGCGCGCATACGGACAAAAAGACAGGCATTCCCGGCGAGGACAGCAAAAATGTCATGTCCGCCGTCGAAATGCTGCGTGCCATCGGTGATGATGTGATGCCGGACTTCACCGGCAAGCGTGTTGTGGTCATCGGCGGCGGCAACGTCGCAATGGACGTGACAAGAAGCTCCGTCCGTCTGGGTGCTTCGAGCGTCACCTGCGTCTATCGCCGCAGAATTGCGGATATGTCCGCGCTTCCCGACGAGGTGCAGGGCGCAATTGCCGAGGGTGCGGAGATCCGCGAGCTTTCTGCGCCGGTGCGCATCGAGGCAAACGAAGCGTGCGAGGCCGCCGCCCTCTGGGTGCAGCCGCAGATCATCGGCCTTGCCGACAAGTCCGGACGGCCTCGCCCGGACGCGGCAGACCAGCCAGAAGAACGCATTCCGGCGGACATCATCGTCGTCGCCATCGGGCAGGGCGTGGAGATCGCGGGTTTTGAGCAGGCCGGCATCCCCATCAAAAGGGGAACGCTTATGGCCGAAAGCTCCAGCCAGATCGACAACATGGAAAACGTCTTTGCCGGCGGTGACTGCGTGACCGGCCCGGCCACCGCCATCCGCGCCATCGCGGCAGGCAAGGTCGCGGCGGCCAATATCGATGAGCAGCTCGGCTTCCACCATGAGATCCGTACCGATGTGGAGATCCCTGCGCCGCATCTGGGCGTCTGCCCCGCGCGCGGCCGCGTCAACACCAAAGAGCGTGAGGCAGCCCAGCGCAAATGTGATTTTGAAGACATTGAATGCGGCATGACGCACGAAGAGGCCTGCGCGGAGAGCGGACGCTGCCTGCGCTGCGACCACTTCGGCTACGGCATCTTCAAGGGAGGGAGAATCGAAAGATGGTAACACTCACGATCAACGGCAAAACCGTCTGCGTGCCAGAGGGAACCAGCATTCTGGACGCCGCGCGCGCGGCCAATATCGACATCCCGACGCTCTGCTATCTCAAGGATCTCAACGAGATCGGTGCCTGCCGCATCTGCATGGTCGAGGTCGAGGGACAGGAAACGCTTGTCGCCGCGTGCGACAACGAGGTGCATGCGGGCATGGTCATCCACACGAACTCTCAGAAGGTGCGCATGACGCGCCGCGTCAATCTGCAGCTTCTTCTCAGCCAGCACGAGGTAAACTGCGTCAAGTGTACGCGCAGTGGCAACTGCAAGCTGCAGAAGCTCGCCAACGACTATAATCTGCTCGGCGCGCCCTATCAGAAAAAGCTGCGTCCGGCGCCGGTCGACTACTCCGCGCCCATTTTGCGCTTTGAAAACCGCTGCGTCAAGTGCATGCGCTGCGTGCAGGTGTGCGATAAGGTGCAGGGCGTGCATATCTGGGATCTGGTTGGCACCGGCTCCCGGACGACCGTCGGTACGGCAAAGGCGGACAGCCTTTCCCAGTCCCTCTGCACCTATTGCGGCCAGTGTGTGACCCACTGTCCGGTCGGTGCATTGGAGGAGCGCGACGATACCGACCACGTCTACCGCATGCTCGCCGATCCCACCCTCACGACCGTCGTACAGGTTGCACCTGCTGTCCGCGCGGCGTGGACAGAATATTTTGGCCTCTCACCCGAACAGGCCACGCCGGGCGTTCTGGCCTCTGCGCTGCGGGAGCTGGGCTTTGATTATGTATTCGACACCAATTTCAGCGCCGACCTCACCATCATGGAAGAGGGCAGCGAGTTCATCGAGCGCTTTACGCACAGGGATGTGTATTCCTGGCCGATGTTTACCTCCTGCTGTCCCGGTTGGGTGCGGTTCGTAAAGGGGCAGTTCCCGCAGTTTGCAAAGAACCTCTCTACCGCGAAATCGCCGCAGCAGATGTTCGGTGCGGTGGCCAAAAGCTATTTCGCAGAGAAGATCGGCGTCGACCCCAAGAACCTTCGCGTTATCTCCGTCATGCCGTGCACGTCCAAAAAGGCGGAGGCGGAGCTTCCCACGATGAAAGACGCCTGCGGCGGCCCCGATGTCGACGTGGTCATCACCACGCGCGAGCTCGTGCGGATGCTCCGCTGCTCGATGATCGACCCAGCGTCCTTGGAGGAGAGCAGCTTCGATTCGCCGCTCGGCTCCGGTACGGGCGCGGCGGTGATCTTCGGCGCGACCGGCGGCGTCATGGACGCGGCGCTTCGCAGCGCGTACTATCTTGTGACCGGTGAAAATCCGGACCCCGATGCCTTTACTGCTGTGCGCGGCATGCAGGGCTGGAAGGAAGCGAGTTTCGACATTCCCGGTGCAGGCACGATCCGCACGGCGGTGGTCAGTGGACTCGGCAACACCAGGAAGCTCATGGAGGCGATTGCCTCCGGCCACGTGCAGTATGACTTCGTTGAGGTCATGGCCTGCCCCGGCGGCTGCGTAGGTGGCGGCGGCCAGCCGATTCACGACGGCGAGGAGTGCGCCGAGGTGCGCGGAAATGTCCTGTGGAGACTTGACTACAAGATGCCCCTTCGTTTCTCGCATGAAAACCCCGATGTGCAGGCGCTTTACAAAGAGTATCTCGGAAAGCCGCTGTCCGAACGTTCTCACCATCTGCTGCATACCGATATCGAAGCCTGGCAGATGCCGCAGGAGCTTTGATTGGCGCTGCTTTCAAGGGCACAGCACAAATACGAATATGCGGGACAAGCTTGCCTTGTCTCGTATGTTTTATGTTGGTATTACCGCTTCGGCCACTGCACAAATTTCCTCTGTGAGATCTTGGCCGCTCTCGCACTTCTCTTTTTCCTTCTGCGCTTCCTTACTCCACACGGAACATACTTTCTGCTAAATTTTTCCTACGCGAATCCACGCGAAGCGGCGCATGTACTCACGACGATAGATTTTGAGCAACTCGTCCTGTGCGTGACTTTGCACATACTGCCGCATAGCGCCGACCTCCTTGCAGGTGCGGCCACGGCTATCGAACACGCGGCTACAATATTCCGTGCTGCCGTGAACCGTGAGCGCAAAATATCTGCCCCAGCTTTGCAGATACGCATGGAAATTCTTTGTCAGACGCACCCGCGCAGGGAAAAGTCGACATCAGTCATGCTTGCGTCCAGCGCCGTCTGGAGCAGGCGTTTGGATTTGCTGATGCATAGTCGCCAAATTGCCTGGAACGCGCGCCAATTCCCTGTGTGGCAGAAGCTTCATTGGATTTTTTGCAATCCGGTGCCGCCAGTTTTAATCTATCGCTCCATTCCAGCCACAGATAGAAGAAATACGGATGCATGTCCTTCGAAATCATCCAGAAGTTTCTGCACTGGGGTGTATCTGAAAACAGCGCTTAGATGTGCAAAATGCTGAAAGCGACGCAGATCGCGGCGACCATATGGCGATTGTACGGAGGACACAATTGTCGGCTGCATCGCAAAGTGTAAACATATCGCAGAAGGTGTATATGCCTATGACCCAGTATTTGTGTTGTCAGCAATCCTCGATTGGGCAGGAATCGCGCATAACGAGCGCGGCTATCTCGAGCAGAAGGATATGAGGAATATGAGCGGTAAATCTTTATTTGTCCATGAAAAGGCTCCATCCAACTGAACTATGTCTCAAAGGAGAAAATTTGACCAGTTTATATAAGAGTGCAGCGATGAATATACATTCCTTTAGAGAACTTAAATATACCATTGGGCTATCTTGCCTGCACGGCAAGAAAACGGACTTTTTACTACAAG
>OLVV01000694.1_pt1 | contig 16243 bp, 10 predicted proteins | sample 1673581 | NCBI WGS metagenome assembly OLVV01 (sample SAMEA103958116, study PRJEB25191) | human gut metagenome | biome: human-associated habitat [ENVO:00009003]; feature: intestine environment [ENVO:2100002]; material: feces | place: Germany | collected 2013/2015
TCCTGCTCCAATCGTAGAAAATGCAGAATTACAGGAATTAGCAAATGCTTTTCTTAAATCCTGATATCCATGTGCCGTATGATCAAAGCATGCAATAGTAGTTCCACCAGATATATATGCCTGTCCATCGCAATTATATGAATAATTATAATAATCATTCTGATTCTGCCTTATATATGCAAGAGCAGTAATTATCTTGAATGTTGAACCAGGTGGATATAGCCCTTGCGTTGCCCTGTTTAAAAGCACCGAATCCGCACTATCGTAAGTAATCCACTCATCATAATCGGTATTTACTGCATTTGCATCAAATGATGGATTCGATACCATTGCAAGAATCTTACCCGTAGCAGGTTCCATCGCTATAACTGCACCTTTATTATTACCAAGTGCTTTATATGCCGCTTTAGTAAGTTCAACATTAAGTGTTGTTGTAACATTATGCCCCTTTGCTTTTCCTCCAGACAGGTCATTACCAATCTGATCAAGCACATTATCTGTCTCACTTAAAAGAAAATAATTCTGAGACTGTTCTATTCCTGTCTTCATCCCTGTAAGAGAAGTAAATCCAACCGAATGACAGAACAGATTATCATAAGGATAATAACGTGTTTCATTACCATCCTCATCCGTAAGCGTTGTTGCAAGTACATCTCCGTCATCTGCTAATATATCACCTCTTACAACCTTGCTTTCCTGATTGTCTACTCTTTTATTGTAAGGATTATTCACAATTGTTCCTGCATCTCTGACATTGAATATACACAGATACACAATAGTTGCAAGAAAAAGTCCTACAAAAAAGAATGCAATTATATTAGTCTCTTTATTTCGCAGATTCTTCTTTTCATTATCAACTATATCACTTTGTATGTTTTGTTTTTTTCTTCGTCTGTCCTGTTTTTTGTTTTCTGCCATCTTTCCTGTCACCTTCATCCTGTCTCATATTGTACATTCCATTAATAAGAGCAAACATTATAAGCGAGCTTAATATAGAGCTTCCACCGTAACTTACAAAAGGAAGTGTAACACCTGTCATCGGTATAAACTTAATTGCACCTCCCACAGTTAAGAACACCTGAACCCCATATGTAACCCCAAGTCCTACAGCTACAAGACGATAAAAAAGTGTCTTACATCTTGAAGCTATATTCATCATAAGAATAAGATTATTAAGGCACACTAAGAATAGAGCTATTGAAAATATGAGTCCAAATTCTTCAGATATAGCAGAAAACATAAAATCTTTCTCTGCTACAGGTATCTTATCAGGCATACCCTGACATAATCCATATCCAAACCACGATCCCATACCAATTGCAAAAAGAGACTGACATATCTGATATCCGCTTGTATCAATATATTCCCACGGATTACGCCATACAATAACTCTCGCTCTCACATGTGCAAAAAGCTTATATGCAATAACAGATGCACCTGCTCCGGCAAGCAGCCCTGCCCCGGCATAGGCCAGTTTTCTTGTTGCTATATAAAGCATTGCAATATACACCACAAAGAATATAAGTGCAGCACCAAGGTCAGTTGAAAGCACAAGAATAATAACATGAAGTGCTGCAAACGCTGTAACAATACATGTCTGTTTAAATGTCGTTGACTTATTAAACATCGAAGCAACAAACATAACATACAAAATCTTAACAAACTCTGCCGGCTGTACAGAAAATGCTCCTATGCTTAATGTAAGATTGGCTCCATACACCTTATTTCCTAATAAAACAGCACATAAAAGCACAAGTCCCGAAATGCAATATATCCATCCAAAGTTTCTGAAGCTCTTAACAGTTTTTAAAAGCCATGGAACAAGAAACATAATAACCGTTCCAAACACAGCAATAACAAACTGTTTAACACATTTGTCAAAATTAAGCCTTGCTATCATGATAAATCCAACTGACATCAGCATACACATATTATTAACAAGAAGCCTTGAAGCCTTTGGATACAATATGTAATAAAACGCAATGAATACTATAAGATATATAAGCTGTACAAAATAAAAGCCTATATATCTAGTCTCACCTTTCATAAGATACAACACATAATATCCAAGAAAATGTATCGCGAATATTATAATATACTGCTGGATATATATTCCTTTTCTCTTTTCTTCCTTATGGATTATTGCTCCTCTGTAAGCAGAAAGAACATAAAACGCCATCAGAAAAGCAAATATGTATTTTGTAAGTTCAATAAAAACTGACTGCATAGCAATCTCCTTTATTCAAGTCACTTAATCTTAGTCGATTGCCTGATGAAAATGTCCTGTAGTACCGCCACTCACTCCATCAGTCATAACTAATTGTATATCATCTGCTTCACTTTCGTCAAATTCATAACGAATTACACACACACCGCATTCTTCGGGATTTTCTTTTGTAAGATTGAGTTTTTCTCCATTCATTACAGAATAACAGAATTCACACATACTTTCCACTGTATAAGAGCTGCCCTTCGGCCCTGTAATATTGATGCTGCCCCAGCATCCGTCACATTTTCCGTAAGTTCTTCTCACACACTGTTCAGATACCATAAGAGGCACATTCCCATATACTACAAGTTCCGTGTCACTTCCAATTACAGGCTTCATCTCCTTATCTGTAAGTTCAAGCGGCAGTGTCATTCTGTCAAGAATAACCCCGGCATTACTGCACAGCCTTCTTAATTCATCTTTTGCAAATGTATTAAATATATATATGCTGCTGTCCGTAATAATATGCACCTTGTCAGATAATTTTTTCCAGTTGTCACTTCCAAGAAAACCAATCTGCTCAATATTACGGCATACAAATCTGTCTATGCCACAGTCAGAAGCTTTCTCACACAAGTACTTAAACTTATCATATTTCTCTGCCTTAAGAATATGTGGAAGGAACATATATACATATATTCCATGTGACTGACAGTACTTTACAGCCTCTTTTAATGAATTCTCATCATTCATATAAAACATCTTATAATCAAGATAAATGCTTTCAACACCTGAAACTGATGCTGCTTTCTTTACCTGCGCTATATCATGAAGGTATGCAGCTTTTCTTACCTGATAATTATTATCATCAGTATTCTCCCTATCGTCAGGCTCTGCACATTCAGGCTTATTATAAGTTCTTACAAGACTGTGCTTTAAATGTGTCTCAAGCTGTTCAAGTACATTTCTTCTTAACTCCTTAATCCAGCCAACAGGCACAAACACACCATCATCAAGCTGCACTTCTGCATCTTCCACCACAAAACATGTATCGCCGGTTTTCTTTAAATTCTTAACCAGTTCCTCCTCTGAGGCCGGACGGCTCTGTGCTTCGGTAACTATCTCTCCTGTACATGTCTTTTCAATTCCATCATACATTACTGTAAGTGATATATTTTCATTCTTTCTTACACTAAGCTTCATATCTACATGAAGCTTAGGTGTTATTCCGACATAATTATCCGCTACATATGCCTTAATCTTAGCATTATTCATTCTGTTGACAATTCTTCCCTCATATAGTGGGTATTTCTTAGGAAGATTGACAACGAAGGTCTGTCCTGCTGCCACATCAGCTCCACTCTCAAATGAATGTTCCTTATCAATCTCAAAGACATCACCTCTGTTTACATTCTTTAATGCTTTAAATGTAATTCTTCCTGCCTTGTTAGATACTACCTTAAGGCACTCCGTTCCCATATGGTTAGGACGCCCCAGTGACATCATCTTCTTTCCCTTGACGCTGTCATAATAGCCTGTAGTAAATGCACCTCTGTTATATATATCTGAAAGGTCATCAATATCCTTCTTATCTACCTTGAAGCCTTTTCGTCCTCTCTCAAGATACATATCAACATATTTACGGTAAATATGCGTTACCATAGCCGCATATGTGACATTCTTCATACGACCTTCAATTTTCAGAGAATACACTCCACTTTCTATAACATCAGGAAGTATCTGTAATGCACACATATCCTTAGGGCTTAATGCGTAACTGTTGTTTCTGTTATTAATCTTTTCGCCGTTATCATACACATCATAAGGCATCCTGCACGGCTGGGCACACCTTCCCCTGTTGCCGCTTCTTCCTCCGTTAAAGCTTGAAAGCAGGCATTGTCCCGAATAACAGTAACATAATGCTCCATGCACAAAGCTTTCTATCTCCACATCTAATCTCTCATGAAGCTGCTTTATTTCCTGCAGATTCATCTCTCTTGAAGTGACTATTCTTGTTGCACCAAGTTCCTTTAAAAGCCTGCTGCCATACACTCCGGTCTGTGTCATCTGTGTGCTTGCATGTATATCCATATCAGGAAAATGTTTTCTTATAAGGTTAAACACACCCATATCCTGTACAATCACTGCATCAAGACCTGCCTCATAGAATGGTATAAGATATTCTATAAGACTGTTCTCTATCTCTCTTGACTTAAGAAGAGTATTAACTGTCAGATAAACCTTTCTACCGAATAAATGTGCATATTCAATAGCACAGATAAGCTCTTCATCATTAAAATTATTGGCAAATGCCCTTGCTCCAAACATATTGCCTCCCAGGTATATGGCATCTGCCCCTGCCGCCACAACAGCTTTCATAATATCAAGTGAACCTGCTGGTGCTAAAACCTCCACTTGTGTTTTTCTCTTATCAACATTCATAGTTGTAACCGCCTTTAAATTAAATGGCTGCTGCAAATGCATTTGCAACAGCCGTTATTATTAATACCAGATAATCTTATGTAAATCACTTCTTAGAGTCATTCAGTTCTGTCTCTAACTTGACAATATTCTTCTGATACTTGTTAATCTCACTCTTTAATTCCTTAATCTCTTTTGCTGAACTTTCTGCCTTAATCTGTGCTGCAATAAGCTCATGCTTAAGGTCGTATATTTCCTTATCCTTGTTCTCAATATCTAATGAAATACTGTCTGCCATCTTCTTAGCCTTGAAGTAATCATCTGCAATATTAAGATACATCATATCAGTTCTGAGCTCTGCTGACATTCGTCTGTAACTCTCTTCTTTATTAAATTCAGTTATCTTGTTATTAATGTATGATGCAACTCTCTGAAGATACTCCTCGCTTTCATATCCACCAAGCTTGATTACCTTACCTCCAAGAATTACTTCTGCTGTATTCTTTGATGACATAAGTCCCCTCCATATATGTAGAAATAAACATATTAAGTATATAATAAATACACTTACTATTCAACTCATAAAACACATTCTTTAGAATATTTTATGTTATTTTTGTTTGAATGGCCTGCCAAGATTATCATAAGCTGCTTTAGTTGCAACTCTTCCTCTTGGAGTTCTGTTAATATACCCGTTCTGTATAAGATATGGCTCATAAACATCTTCAAGAGTTCCTGAATCCTCGCCTATTGAAGCTGCCAGTGTCTCAATACCGACAGGTCCGCCATCAAACTTATCAACTATTGTAGTAAGTATAACACGATCGTTACGGTCCAATCCATCTCTGTCAACATCTAACAGATTAAGTGCATAATCAGCAACATCCTTATTGATATGTCCGTTATATTTAACCTGTGCAAAATCCCTTACTCTTTTCAAAAGTCTGTTGGCAAGTCTCGGTGTTCCCCTTGACCTTCTTGCAAGCTCATGTGCTCCGTCTGAGTCAATATCAACATTAAGCACATTGGCTGAACGGATAATGATTTTCTCAAGCTCCGGAACTGTATAGAATTCCATATGGCTTACAACACCGAATCTGTCTCTTAAAGGTGCTGATAAAAGTCCCGCTCTTGTTGTTGCCCCTATCAGAGTGAACTGTGGCAAATCAAGTCTTATAGACCTTGCTGTTGCACCCTTTCCGATCATAATATCAATCTTATAATCCTCCATTGCCGGATACAGCACTTCTTCAACCTGTCTGTTAAGTCTGTGAATCTCATCAACAAAGAGAATATCACCCTCACTCAAGTTGTTAAGTATAGCTGCCATATCTCCCGGCTTCTCGATTGCAGGACCGGATGTAACCTTGATATTAACCCCCATTTCATTAGCAATAATTCCTGCCAGAGTTGTCTTTCCAAGTCCCGGAGGTCCATAGAAAAGCACATGGTCAAGTGCCTCTCCTCTTTCCTTTGCTGCCTCAATATATACTTTAAGATTACTCTTAACCTTATTCTGTCCAACATAGTCATCGAGAGATAATGGTCTTAAGGAATTCTCAATACCATAATCTTCTTCAGTTATCTGTGTTGATATAATCCTCTTTTCCATATAGCCCCTCATTTCTCAAATACTATTCTGCTCTAGAATTTAGCCAGCTTCTTTAACGCTTCTTTAAGAACCGTCTCAGAATCCTTATTCTCTATATCTTCCACTTCCTTGACAGCAACAAGTGCATCTTTGCTTGAATATCCAAGTGATACAAGTGCCTCAACAGCGTCATTTCTTATCATCATGACATTACTTACATTACTGTTATTGTCTGCCTTTTTATTCTTAGAAAGTGCTGATTCAAATACTTCATCAAGCTTTAACTTATCCTTAAGCTCAATTATAATCTTCTGTGCTGTCTTAGGTCCGATACCAGGAAGTGCCTTGATTGCTGCCACATCATCAGCAAGAACTGCAAATCTTAAATCATCTGCTGTGATATTAGATAATGCACCAAGCGCTGCTTTAGGGCCAATGCCATTGACACAGATAAGCATTTTAAACATGCTTAAATCATCTCTTGTAAGGAATCCGAACAGACTGCATTCATCTTCCTTGACATTCATATATGTATATATCTTAACCTCACTGCCAACTGATGGAAGCTCACCAAGAACTGAACCCGGAACATATATATTATATCCGATTCCATTGGCTTCCACAACGATTACATCTGGCAGGATTTCGGCAAGCTCACCTTTAATGTATGAAATCATTCTCTACCCCCAAGACAGTAATTGATAAACTGCTGTGCTGTTCTTCCTGATATTCCACCATGTGAAAGTTCCCACTTGTTAGCCTCTGCCATAAGCTCTTCATCTGTCATCTTAACATTATTCTTCCTTGCAAGGCCAATAACAATATCAAAGAATTCTTTCTGTGATGGCTTAGAGTAGCTTATCTGGCATCCAAATCTGTTCACTAATGAAAGCTTCTCCTCAATAGTATCAGATCTGTGAAGACCGTTATTGCTTTCCATATCATTTCTGTCATTCCATGTTTCCTTGATAAGATGTCTTCTGTTAGATGTTGCATAGATAAGAATATTATCAGGCTTAGTCTCAACACCGCCTTCAATTACAGCCTTTAAGAACTTGTATTCAATCTCGAATTCCTCGAAAGATAAATCATCCATATATATTATGAACTTGTAATTTCTGTTCTTAATGCTTGCTATAACATTAGATAAATCCTTGAACTGATGTTTGTATATCTCTATCATTCTAAGACCCTGGTCATAATATTCATTGACAATAGCCTTGATAGAAGTTGACTTACCTGTTCCGCTGTCACCAAAAAGAAGCGCATTATTAGCTTTTCTTCCCTGAACAAAGGCCTCTGTATTCTCAACAAGCTTCTTCTTCTGGATTTCATAACCTATAAGGTCATCTAACATAACCTTATCCATATTGTTAATTGGTGTAAATGTAACGCCATTATCACCGCCTATTACTCTGAATGCTTTATTAAGTCCGAACATTCCTACACCATATGCTTTATAGAAATCAGTAACATAATTAAAGAACTCATTCTCGTCCTTTGCTGTCTCAAGCTTAAGACTTAAAGCCTGTACCTTCTCACTTACATTCTTATTGTACATAAGCTCTTTCTTAACAATTGCCTTGTAATCAGATATAAGTGAAAAACAGTTAATTCCAAGTGCAGCCTCAATAGGTCTGAAATCATAATTAAACAGATTCATAAACACCTTGAAGTCGTTTTTAGCAAATTCATTAACACTTCCATCATTAGCACCTACCTTTTCACATGTAAGGCTGAATGGATTCTCATTAGTTATAAGATAGAATGTAAGGTAATTATGCCATAAATTCTTATCAAAGCCATAATCTGTGGCAACCTCCAATATTCTCTTAATCTGCTCATATATATCACTTATAAGCTTGTCAGGAGTCTCCTCATCCCTATCAAATTTTTTGAAAATATCGGACATTTTCATAAGAATAGTGTCCTCATGATTACCATATATAATAAGTTTCGCAACTTCTCTGTACATTATTACTCCCTCTTCTTTCTCTTATTAATTACAAGCTGCATGGCAAAGATGGCCACACCTGCAAGTGACACCAACGCTCCCTCTTTAAGAAGCGGCGTAGAATACTTAAGTGTTACATTATGCATTCCACTCGTAAGATATACAGCCATATACTGACCATTAGCATTATATAGCTTTTGTCTTTCCCCGTCTACATATACCTTCCAGCCCTTTGAATAAGGGATTGTAAGACACAGATATTTATTACGGTCAAGTGTTATCTGACCTGTAACCTTATTATTTCCAAGCTCTACATCTGTTAATACATTTTCTTTAAGTGTATTAATCTCGTCAGTGTAACTGTCCATTGGCTGGCATACAATCTGTATATCATCATAAGAATACACGCCAATCTTCTGGAAAGTCACTGTAACTGATGTAACATTTTCTTCCGAATAGCCCATATTCACACTGAAATCATGCTGGTTACTGTAATAGCTGTAATCAGATGTAAAGTAATTCATTGACTTGGTTACTCCTGTATCAGTCGTAATCCCAAGCTTAACACTGCTTGTAGACTGTGTCCAGTATATGAAATTCTTAAATATCTTCTTCTTTTCATTATGTGAAAGCTCTTTCCAGTCTGACTTAGAGTATAAGTCTAACGGGTCAAACTTTTTCTTTCCAAAATACAGCTGGAACTGTGCTGCGCCTTCATAATCAAGCCCATTAATATTAAAGTAAGTCTCGCCTGCACCACTGCCTGTAAAGTTAAATGTTACCCTGGCACCTGCCTTAGTTACTGCAAATGTATTGTCAGTACACTGTACTTCTTTGGCATCATAATTCATTGTATAATCTTTAATCTGGCTGTCATAACTTAAATCTTTAACAGATACCCTGTCAGGAAGCGCCTCCCTGGTATCCTTCCCACTCCTGTCAATAACAACAGCCTGAAGCATTGCTTTCTGCTTATCAACTGCACTTAAGCCCTCCCATTCATTCTTATTAACAGCCTTGTCATAAGTAAATCCTAACGGAAGTGCATTGTCGTTATTATACATTACATAATCATCATTTTCTGATTCATAAGCAAATCCATATGGAACAAGTCCGCCGGTCTTACTCACCAGATACTTTGAGGCAGATGACAATGCTATAAGAGATGACCTGTCATCATAGCCTGTGTATTTGTGCGGAAGCAGCGTATCAAGCCTGATTGCACAATCATATCTGAACTTCGATACATACGGATTAGTAAGTGTCCAGTACAGATTAGAGGATGATATTCCTGTTATGCAGTTCATATTGTACGAAAGTCCAGAGCCTGAATATCTGATAAAATCTGTATCTTCAGCATCTTTACTTATAAGCTCCTTCTCGCTTCCAAACACATCTTCCTGTGCCATTTTAACGCTTATGCACTGTGCCGCATAATTTTCCCCAAATGAAGCATTTTTCCATATACCATTAGCTAATGCCGCCAGCATAACCGCTACTGTCACCATCATGCATCTGTTATATTCATTAACATTCTTTATGCTAAGTCCAATTAGCAATATTACTCCAATTGCAACTGCACTTATAAGCTTGCCATTTCTTGAATACTTTACGCACATACATACCACAAAATATATTGTAAGTGCAATTCCAATAAAGCGGATTTCTTTTCTTTCCAGTGTTATAAGACGCGGCATCATGCACACAAGTATATATGCACATAATAATGCAAATGAATATATCCACCTGTTACACATATATGAAAATCCGTTCATTGCCTGTCCGAAGAACGGTATACATATCATCACAGCACTTATAATAAAATAAGTCTTAAGCATTGTGTACTTACGTCTGCTCTTAAACATTAAAAGCACTGCAAGTAACACCGGCACTGCAAATCCCATGCATGTCCAGAAGTTATCACCCTCAACGATAAAAAGTCCCGGAAGCTTTGCATAGTATGAAAAAGGATATACCAGTCCCATTTTATTAGGTGTATTAAATCTGCTGTCACTTAAGAAAACGTGAAGCACAGGCAGAAACACTATTGCCGCCATACACAGTCCTGCAACCGATGAAACTGCAAGTCTTAATATTCCTTTGCCCCACATTTTTACATTCTTTCCATAACAGAATATGAATCTTACAATAACATATATAATTGTTGTGAACACAAGCATGTAGAAGAAATAAAAATTACTCATTGCAGCAACAGCTACTGTTATTGTAAAGAGCCACATTTTCTTCTCTCTGATTATCTTCTCAACACCCAATATAAGCAGCGGATAATACAGAAGCGGGTTAAGAAAGAACGGATGTCTTACCGCATTGTATATTGCCCAGTAGCAGAATGCATAAGCTACTGCTCCTGGAAGGACATATCTTTTCTTATGTCCTGTATAAAAACACAGCAGTGAAAATGCTATACCTGACAGATATATTCTTAAAAGAATCATTGCTTCATAGAATATATACATGTACTTTGCTGGAAACAGGAAACATAAAAATGTAAATGGGTCGCCTATCACATAATAGTGAAATGTTCCTATAACATCACTTCCCTCACCTATTGCAAAATCCCACTGTGGTATTACAAACTGATGATTGATAAATATATTTTTAAAGAAATCCCTTAAATACTGTGAATAATATATGAGTGACTTATAATGCTGTTCCCAGCCATCAACCTCCCATATGAATGTCTTTCTAGTGAAAAAATAAAAAGAAAACACACCTATAGCAAGGATTGCAAAAATAACTGAATAAGCCAGAAAATATGTTGATTTTCTGGAATCAAGTCTTTTATAAAAATCTTGTAACTTCGATTTCATCTCTGCCATAGGTGTATCTTCTCTTTTCTTAAACTAGGAAACTGCCATAAGCATAAGCCTACGGCAGTTTCTTATTATAACTTATTGTGATTAAATTATCAATGAAGATGTATTATCTTCTTAGGGCACTTCTCAGCACACTTTCCACAACCTGTACACTTTGAATAATCAATATGTGCAATATTGTTTTCTACTGTAATAGCACCGAACTCACACTGCTTTGTACATAACATACATCCAATACATCCAACAGAGCATGCTGACATAACATCTTTACCCTTATCGTTAGATGAACAGTTAACTGTATAGTTACTCTTGTATGGTATGATTTCAATAAGGTGTCTTGGACATACAGCAACACATTTACCACATGCTTTACATTTGCCCTTATCTACTACAGCAATACCATTAACAATATGAATTGCATCAAAAGGACATGCCTTAACACACGAACCATATCCCATACATCCGTATGTACATGCCTTAGAACCGCCGTTAGGAACGACGTTCATTGCTGTACAATCCATTGCACCTGAGTACACATAATTTTCTTTTGCTTTGTCGCAGTCACCAGCACATTTAACAAATGCTGTCATTCTTACTGATTCTCCAACTTCCTCACCCATGATTGCACCAATCTTTGCTGCAACCGGTGCGCCACCAACTGGACATGCGTTAGCTGGAGCTTCTCCTGCGGCAATTGCCTTAGCAAGTGCATCACATCCTGCATATCCACAACCACCACAGTTGTTTCCAGGAAGCTCTGCTCTTACATCTATCTCTTTCTGATCTACTTCAACATAGAACTTCTTACCCATTACTCCGAGGAAAAGTCCGAGAAGAAGACCAGTGCAGCTTACAACAACTGCAGCAATAATTATACCTGACATCTTGTCGTCCTCCTCTTAAATAATACCTGAAAATCCAAAGAATGCGATAGCCATAAGTCCTGCAGTAAGTAATACAATAGGCATTCCCTTAAAGCTTTCCGGAACATCATTGAATTCGTTTCTTTCACGTATACCAGCCATGATTATGATTGCTATTGTAAAACCAACAGCTGTTCCTAATCCACTGACTACAGAATCTAAAAGCTTCTGACCAATATTAAGTCCTGCTGCTGTGTTATAGTTCTGTACGTTAGTAAGTGCAATACCAAGTACTGCACAATTAGTTGTAATAAGTGGAAGGTATACACCAAGTGCTTCATAAAGAGATGGTGATGTCTTCTTTAAAAACATTTCAACAAACTGAACAAGTGCCGCAATTACAAGGATGAATACAATTGTATTCAGATATGTAAGCTTAAGCGGTGTAAGTATACAGTCATATATAAGACTGCAGACAGCTGATGAAATAGTGATAACGCCGATAACAGCGCCACCCATTCCTGCTGCTGTGTTTATCTTCTTAGAAACTCCAAGGAAAGGACACAAACCGAGGAACTGGCTTAAAACTACATTATTGACAATTGCTGTACTTACAGCTATCAATAATAACTGTGAAAAATATCCCATATTTACCTCCCTTAGTTATTCTTAGCCTCAGCCTTAGCTTCTTCTATCTCTTCTGTGTAGTCAGGAACTTCTGCAGGCTTCATGCCTTTCTTTCTCTTAATTCTGTTCATAACAGCAATCATGAATGCAAGAACAAAGAACGCTCCTGGTGCAAGGATAAAGATACTTGCTGGTGTGTAACCGATTGTTGAGAGATCAAATAATGCGTTAGTACCATCTGAGAAAATTGTACCGCCACCGATAAGCTCTCTTATTGCTCCAAGGATTGTGATAGCAATTGTGAATCCAAGTCCCATACCTATTCCATCAAAGAATGAAGGAATTGGAGGATTCTTAGAAGCATAGGCTTCCGCACGTCCAAGGATAATACAGTTAACAACTATAAGAGGAATATATATTCCAAGTGAGTCGTACAGACTTGGCAGGAAGCCCTGCATAAGGAACTGTACCATTGTAACAAATGATGCAACGACAACGATGAACGCTGGCATTCTTACACCATCTGGAATAGCCTTACGAAGTAAGGAAATCATAAGGTTTGATAATGCAAGTACTACTGTAGAAGAAAGTCCCATACCTATACCATTGATTGCTGATGTAGTAACCGCAAGTGTAGGACACATACCAAGTGTAAGTACCAGGGTAGGATTCTCTTTAATAATACCATTATAAAGTCTTTCTATACATTTATTCAAAGTCCGCACCTCCCTAGTTTCCTGCCACAAGCTTGTAAACTGCAAGCGCATAATTTACACCTTTTGTGACTGATTTAGAAGTAATTGTAGAACCACCGATTGCATCAACATTAGCATTGCTTTCTGATGCTGAACCATCTGTTACTACTGAAAATGATGCAACTGCATCAGACTTAGCTGTAAACTGTGATGTAAATGATGGATCCTGTTTAGCTCTCATACCAAGACCAGCAGTTTCGCTGATTGAAAGGAATGATACTCCAAGTACCTTTCCATCTGTTGAAATACCAACTGTAAACTTGATATCTCCGCCGTAACCATCACTATCTGTAACTGTTACAACATAACCTGCTGTCTCGCTGCCTTTCTTTCCTATAGCAACTTCATTGACCTTATCCTTAGAGAAGTCAATGTCTGATGAAGCATTAATATCATCATCAGAAGGAAGGGCATCTATTGTCTCAAAGCTGTCTGCTTCTGCAAGAACTGCTTTGTAAGCCTTTTCCTTGGCATTCTCATTAGCCTTTGCAATAGGATCAAGTGTTATCTGATATACAACACCAAGAAGAATTCCGGCTACAAGTGTTATAGCAAATAAAACTAATGCATCTTTAACTATTTTCTTCATCTTATGCAGCCTCCTTTGCTTTCTTCTCTGGCTTCTTCTTACCAAATGACTTAGGAACTGTTACTCTCTCAATAAGAGGAACTAAGAGGTTACAGAAGATAATTGCATATGAAACGCCTTCTGCTGAACCACCATACATTCTGAAAATGAATGTAAGAAGACCTAAGCAGCAGCCAAATACAATTTTACCATTAGGTGTAATTGGTGAAGTTACATAATCTGTCGCCATGAAGATGGCACCAAGTAAAAGTCCACCACCACATACTTCCTCAAGCATATAGATTACATCGAAATGATGTCCTGGTGCAAAAAGGAATATAAGCACTGCAAATACACCTACATATGTTACAGGTATTCTCCAGTTAATAACCTTTCTTGCAAGGAGGTAGATACCACCTAAAAGAAGGCAGATTGCTGAAGTCTCACCGATAACACCACCTGTTGTACCAATAAACATCTTAGCTAATGAAACAACGCCTGTTGATTCTGCACCAGGCTTAAGGAGTGCAAGAGGTGTTGCTCCTGAATATGCGTCTAAAAATCCGTTAGATGTAACAAAATTAGTCATCGGACCTGTATATGCAATAAGAAGGAAACATCTTGCTGCAAGAGCAGGGTTCATGAAGTTCTGTCCAAGTCCTCCAAAAAGCTGCTTAACTACGATAATTGCAAATACACATCCTACGATTTCAAAACCAACATTTAATGTTGATGGAATATTTAATGCAATAAGAAGACCTGTTACTGCTGCACTTAAATCTGTAACAGTAACTTTCTTATGCATGAAATACTGATATAATGCCTCACATGCTACACAAGTAACAATACCGATTACTATACGAAGCAGTGCATCGAGGCCAAAATTAACTATACCAAATATGCTGGCAGGAGTTAAAGCAATAAGAACATCTCTCATTATTGTCTGAGTAGTATTCCCGCTTCGCACATGAGGATTAGTCGATACGTTAAAAATCTCACTCACTTTGATTGCCCACCTTTCTACTTCTTTCTTCTGTTAGCAAGTACTGTACTTCTCATAGCCTTAATCTGCTGTGTTAATGGTCTCTTGGCTGGACAGACATATGAACAGCTTCCGCACATTACACATTCCATACCATCGAACTTAGTAAAGCCTTCTTCATCATTACGTGATGCAAAACCGGCAAGCTTTGCTGGAAGAAGGTGTTCCGGACATGCCTCACCACATTTACCACATCTTATACATGCAGAAGATGTGGTCTTAGATACGATATCCTTCTGGAATACAAGAAGTGATGAACTTCCCTTAACAACAGGTACGTCAAGACTGTACATGGCAAATCCCATCATAGGACCACCGGAAATATATTTCTCAGGTTCTCCTACAGGACCACCGGCAGCATCAAGAAGCTGTCTGTAATTAGTTCCTAACCATACATAGAAGTTGCCAGGCTCTTTTACTCCATCGCCTGTTACAGTACATATTCTCTTAGTAAGAGGCTTACCTTCTATAACTGAAAGATAGATTGAGAATATTGTATCAACATTATGTACGATACAGCCTGCATCAGCTGGAAGCATGCTTGAATTAATAGCTCTTCCTGTTGTTGCATATATAAGACTACGCTCTCCTCCCTGTGGATACTTAGTCTTTAATGGCTTAACTTCAATATCAGGCTCAGAAGCTGTAGCTTCCTGCATGATTCTTATTGCCTCAGGCTTATTATCTTCAATACCGATAATTCCCTTAGCATGGTCAAATATCTTAAGAGCAATCTTAAGACCCATAACAACCTTGTCTGATTCTTCTAATAATCTTCTGTAATCAGATGTAAGGTAAGGCTCACACTCTGCTCCATTAACGATAATGTAATCTATGGCTTCAGGATTCTTTGGAGAGAGCTTAACATTAGTTGGGAAACCAGCTCCTCCCATACCTACAACACCAGCAGCCTTGATTCTTTCTAAGATAACATCCTTAGTAAGATCCTCTAACTTCATAGGTGTATATTCAACTTCTTTGAATTCGCCATCATTCTCGATAATGATAGAATTGCACTTACCGCCTGTAGCCAATGTTCTTGGCTCAATAGCTTTAACAGTACCTGATACAGATGAATGAATGTTCGCAGAAACAAATCCACCTGCCTCGGCTATCAGCTGGCCTGCAAGGACATAGTCGCCCTTGGCAACAACTGGCTTAGCAGGTGCGCCGATGTGCTGTGAAAGCGGGAACACCATCTCTCCTACGGCTGGAAAGAGTTCTTTGATTGGTTTATCCTTAGAAAACTCTTTACCGTCATAAGGATGACATCCACCTTTAAATGTACACTTTCCCATGACATATTTCTCCTTATAAAATAATATATGTTATCATCCAAAGCAATGCAAAAACAGATAGACAACCATAAAACCCAA
>OLVV01000704.1_pt1 | contig 16075 bp, 13 predicted proteins | sample 1673581 | NCBI WGS metagenome assembly OLVV01 (sample SAMEA103958116, study PRJEB25191) | human gut metagenome | biome: human-associated habitat [ENVO:00009003]; feature: intestine environment [ENVO:2100002]; material: feces | place: Germany | collected 2013/2015
TATTACTCAGTATTTTAAATTTATTTCTAACAATATGTGTTGCGGAATTAAGGATAAAGATACTTTCCAATGCACCTTGAGGCATTGCCGCACATCATTGCTTCAGAACCGTCGGCATTGAATATGCGCATGGAAAAATCGGCATCGGCAGACACAGGACGCCCTATCAGCACCAGTCCGTCGCTACCTATGCCCTTATGGCGCGAACTCCACTTTATGGCAGCCTCAACAGGAGAAGGAATATTATACAGCAACGTATTAACATAAATATAATCATTCCCGGCTCCGTGCATCTTCGTAAATCTAATCATTGTTGGTGTCATTATGATTATCTTTTCACGTTAATGTTTTCTTTTTGCATGATCTTCAATGCAAATTTACAACATCTTGTGCAACATAATAACACTTTCATCAATTTATTACATTACTTTATACAAAATATTACGTTTTATCGATAAATATGTATTATTTATTATAAATCATTACGACAAACAACCATATTCAATACAAATCGTCAGTAAAGCAAAAAGTTTAGATTACCGAAAAAACAACATCAAAAATCCAAAAATATCCATTAAAATTAATGGGTTATAATAACAAGGTTACACGAACAGGCTTATTGACAAAAAACCGGCTCTTGTCCAAAGCGAGACAAGAGCCGGTTGTATCTTATAATAACGCTATATTACTAAGGCGTTAAACGTACGGAAATTATCAGTTTTCTTTACTTTTTCATCCGCATGTTGAGCTGATAGATGGCGGGCAGGAATATGAACATAGAGAATATCAGCGACAGCACCACACTCTTCTGATTGCCGCCGAAAAGTCCGTCGAGACTGCTCATCGAGGCTATATGCGGGAACAGCGTGCACAAGACATACACCACGGTGTTGTTTACCCAATGGACGGCCACACCGGGCAGGATGCTCCCCGTGCGGTAATACATCCAGCCGAGCAACAGACCAATGAGGAAGGCATGAGGCATCTGGGCAGGATTTAGATGGATGACGGCAAACACGGCTGCTGATATCAATATGGCCACCCACGGACGCGAGAAACTGCCGAGAAGCGACTTGAGGATGGCGCCGCGGAACACGGTCTCCTCAACAAACGGAACCAGCAGGCAGAGCACAAAATAGCCATACTGGCTGCTCATGAGCTGGCGGAATGTTTCTTCTGACGTGTTGGCCAAGTCAGGCATAAGGCTCTGAAGCCACACCGAAGGCAGCAGAGTGCCGAGCGAAGCTATGCCGCTCCAGAAAAATATGCCCCACTTGCCTGAACGCAGATAGGCAGGCGAGAGCACGGCCCACTTGCGCCAGACAAACAGCGCAAGCGTGAGGGCACTGTAAACGGCGCACGAAAGTATCTGCATGGGGGCGGTTATCAGCTCAAGCTTCTGACCGTTAAGCACGGCGAGCACGTCTGACGAGGAATGGCCGGCGGCGAGAAGCCACACGGCAAACACCGCCCACGACACGAAATACTGTATGCAGATGAATGCAAACAGATATAATAATGCTTTCTTCATTTCTTAAATTTATGTGATAAAACTACGTTTTAACAGGAAAAATATGTGCGAATGGGCGCATCGCACTTAGCAATCACGCCCTTTCGAGTATCTTTTCGGCAGCTTCGCGGTCGAGCCACAGCTGGTCTACGAGCTTTTTGATTGAGCAGAACTTCTGCTCGTCGCGCAGGCGGTGATAGAACAGCACGTCTACCTGCCGGCCGTAGATATCTTCCTCAAAGTCGAAGATGTTAACCTCGAGCGTGGTTTCATGCCCGTCAAAGGTTGGCCTTGTGCCGATGTTCATCATGCCGTTGAGCAGACCGTCGCAGCCCTCCACCCTTACTTTCACGGCATAAACGCCATGCTCGGGTATCAGCTTCTGCGCATCGTCCACCTCAATGTTGGCCGTAGGAAAACCCAGTTTGCGTCCCTCACGGTAGCCGCCCTTCACCTTACCTGAAAAGAAGTAAGGATAGCCAAGGCACATGGCAGCCATGTCGGCCTCGCCTCCGGAAAGGAATGTGCGTATAACCGAGGAGCTTACGTTGACGCCGTTGAGCACGAAAGCATTGCCGCGCACCACCTCGATGCCTATCTCGCGACCGTAGCCCACATAGTCGTCAAAGCCTTCGGTGCGGCTGTGGCCGAAGCGGTTGTCGTAGCCCATGATAAGTTTCCTTACGTTCAGGCGGTCGCGCAGCACGTCGCGCATAAAGTCGTAGGCAGGCATGGCAGCCATTTCGCGGTCGAAGTGCAGCACAACGCAGTTGTCGGCTCCCGTCTTTGACAGCAGTGCCAGCTTCTCGTCGAGCGTAGATAGCAGCTTAGGCTGAAAGTCCATGTTGAGCACCTGTCGCGGATGACGGTCAAAGGTTATCACTGTCGACTGAAGTTCAGGGTTGGCGGCAGCGCAGTCGGTTACAGCCTTTATGAGGTATCTGTGACCGCGGTGAACGCCGTCGAAGAATCCTATCGTTGCCACACAGGGCGCCATCTCGGCGTTGTCGGTATCTGTAAATATTGTTTTCATAACTCCTTTGCGGTTATTTGTTCACACTCTGTCGAGCCATTCGTCGCCCTTCAGGTTAAGACTCATCATGCCCAGTTCGCTGGCAGCGGCGCAGTTTATAGGCGAGTCGTCGATAAACAGTGTCTCGTATGCCATCATATCCGATGTCATGAGCGTCTTGACGAATATCTGGGGGGCGGGCTTTAGCATGTGCATGCGGTATGACAGGAACGTACCTTCAAAATAGTCGTCAACGTCCATGCCGTTATGTCTGAACATTCCGTCCAGTGCCTTCTGCCAGTGTATGGGGTTGGTGTTGCTCAGCAGCACCATGCGGTAGCGTCCCTTAAGGCTTGCCAGCTTTTCGAGTCTCTGCTCAGGTATGCCCGTCAGCAGGGAGTTCCATGCATTGCATATTTCCTCGTCAGACGCCTTGCAGTCAGACGACAGTCGTCTCACCTCGCGGCAGAAGTCGCCTATGCCGGTATTGCCCACCTCAAGGTCGTGAAACAGGTCTTCCTGACGGCACTCGTCAACGTATTTTACTATCTTGTGTGCTCCAATCTTGTCGAAAGCCTCGATGCAGCGTTGCTTGTCAAGGTCGACAAGCACGCCGCCGAAGTCGAATATTATGTTTTTTATTTCTTGCATCTCAATCTTTTTATTCCGCGCCAAATCTCACCTACCCACATTACTACAGATGTTGCGCCGATTATGGTTATCCACTCTGTTGCCGACAATGGTTCGGTACGGAACATTCTGCCGCCGAAGGTTACGATGAGCCACTGGCCCACAAGGATGAACAGCAACACGAGCAGCAGTCCGTTGTCGTGGCTGAAGTCGTGGAAGGCTGAATGGTTAGAGCCGAACGACTTGGCGTTGAACAGATTCCAGAACTGCAGCATGACGAACGTCGTGAAGAATATAGACAACTCATGTATTTGCAGGTCGGCACCGCTCGACAGGCTGTGCAGGAGCAATGCCAGCAATATGGCGAAGAATACAACTCCGCAGAACACTATGCCCTTGGCCATTCCGCGGGTTATGATAAAGTCGGAGCGCTTGCGCGGTTTCTCCTTCATAACCTCTTCCGACGGCGGCAGCGAAGCCAGAGCCAGTGCGGCAAAGGTGTCCATGATGATGTTCACCCACAATATCTGTGTAACGGTGAGCGGCATTTCTGTTCCGATGATTGATCCGCAGAGAACGAGCAGCAGGGCTGTAACGTTGACTACGAGCTGGAAGAACAGGAAGCGCTGTATGTTGCGGTAGAGCGAGCGGCCCCACATAACGGCGTTGACAATGCTGCGGAACGAGTCGTCTATCAGCGTCATGTCGCTGGCCTCCTTGGCAACCGACGTTCCCGAACCGAGCGACAGGCCCACATGGGCGTGGTTGAGCGCAGGAGCATCGTTGGTTCCGTCGCCTGTAACGGCCACAACGGCGTCGTGTTTCTGCAGCAGGTTCACAAGGCGCTGCTTGTCGCCAGGCCTTGCGCGGCTCATCACCTTCAGTTTCATAACACGGTTGAAAGCCTCTTCGTCGCTCAAAGCGGCAAAGTCGGGACCTGTTATCTGAGCCTCTGCAGGGGTATTGGCATCCCAGATACCTATCTGGCGGGCTATCTCAATGGCAGTAGCCGATGTGTCGCCCGTTACTATCTTAACTGTTATTCCCGCGTCGATACATTCCTTAACGGCTGCCGGCACGTCGGGACGTATCGGGTCGCTTATGGCTGCCACGGCCTGGAACGTAAGGTGGGCGTCGGGCGTAAGTTTGGCTGTGTCTATGTCGTCGCCGTTGCCGAGCACCTTATATGCAAACGCCAGTGTACGCATGGCCTGGTTCTGATATCCCGTAAGGCGCTCGCGTATCTCGTTGCGGCGCGCGTCGTCTATGTCGCAGAACTTGGCAACAATCTCGGGCGCACCTTTCACGAAGAGCACTCGTTCAGAGCCGCGTTTCACTATTGTGGCCATATATTTGCGTTCAGTAGAGAACGGCAGCTGATGCTCCACGTTTTCAGCCTTGCGCAAAGATTTATAGTCAATATTGTTCTTTTCGAGCCACAGCAGCAGGGCAACCTCTGTAGGGTTACCAATGCCCTTACCGCCTTCTTCGTCGAGATGGGCAGTGCTGTTGTATGCTATCGCATCGTTAAACAGGGCCGCATCGTCGGCATACATTGCCATGTCGGCCACCTGCATCTTGTTTTGCGTCAGCGTACCTGTCTTGTCGGTGCATATCACAGTAACGGCGCCCATAGTCTCGCAGGCATGTAGTTTGCGCACAAGGTTGTTGTTCTTGAGCATGCGGCGCATGTTGAGGGCCAAGCTGAGCGTAACGGCCATAGGCATACCCTCGGGCACTGACATCACGATAAGCGTAACGGCCATCATGAAATATTCGAGCACCACCTTAACCATGCCGAGATAGTTGTCTGTATGCCATAGGTTGTGCGGATCGGTCAGTATGTCGCGGCCGAGGAATATCACAAACGCTACCACTGATATGCCCACGCCAAACTTGCTTATCATCTTGGCAAGCTTGTCGAGCTGCATGTTCAGAGGGGTTTTAACCGACGTCATCTCGGTACTGCTGCGTGCCACCTTGCCTATTTCCGTGGCATCGCCCACCTCAGTAACCTTATACACGCCGCGGCCGTTCATCACCATAGTGCTGCGCAGCACCTTTGACGAGGGATAAGTGGCCTCCTTGTCGTTCTTGTCGGGGTCGGCATGCTTTGTTATTATCGGCTCGCCGGTGAGCGACGACTCATCAATCTGCAGGTCGGTCGACTCGATAAGAGTTCCGTCGGCAGGTATCTCGTCGCCGACTTCTATTATAACAATGTCGCCCACGACAATGTCCTTGCGTGCCACCTGCACCACCTTGCCGTTGCGGCGCACCTTTACGGGCGACTCCTCGCCGAGAGCCGTAAGCACATTAAACTTCTTGGCCGCGTCCATCTCGAAGTAAAAGCCGATGGTGGTGGCAAGGATTATGGCAAGGATAATGCCGATAGACTCAATGTAGTTGTTCTCGATTACGGCAAGACCGAGCGAGATAACAGCTGCAAAAAGTAAGATTTTGATTATCGGATCCTTGTATTTTTCAAGATAAAGTTTCCACAAGGGTGTCCTCTCCGGGGGTGTAAGCACATTCTCGCCATGCGCCGAACGGCTCTTCTCCACTTCATTATCCGTCAGCCCGGGCTGATTGGTGAATAATGGGTTAAATTCGTTACTCATTTAAGACGTATAAATAATGAATTGATATTATAATCCGACTTGAACATCACAGACCCGTCAAGACCCGTAAGCCTCATTATGAGTCCGTTAATTTTACATTCTGCAAAGTTAACATAATTCGCTGAATTGTATCAACGAGACGCCCACAATCATGGTTTTTTAACGAATATTTTACCGCAAAACAACTTTTCTTCGTCATTTAAAGCATATTTTGCAAAAAATATTTGGTTATTTGAATAAATAGCTATACCTTTGCACACGAAAACTTAACACCGCAAGGTTTAAGAGGGCTTTTAGCTCAGTTGGTTAGAGCAACAGACTCATAATCTGGAGGTCCCAGGTTCAAGCCCTGGATGGCCCACCGAAAAGAATCAGCGACTTAGATATTTATCTTAGTCGCTGATTTAATTTTTAATAATACGAGGCGAAAATGTCGATATTCTAAATAAAATGACATTTCACTCAATCCTATTATTTTACATTATAGCAAGCTCATAACTTTGGATAAAATAAAAGGCATCACTTGATTATGAAACCAAATGATGCTTTAGATATAGAGTATTTATCGGGTGTTGACGCAAAGTAAGAGTCGGAACAAGATAAGCTGTGCTACATACATTTTTTAATAAAAACCATGCATCACCTTGCAATCAATGCAATTCATATTTTACACTAAACAGAACCTCACGACCACGCAACGGCATGGAATAATATTGGTAGTTTAATCCTGTAAAAGACGCTTCTACGTACTCGTGCCTATCAAAGACATTGCTCAGCGTAAGACCAAGCTCGATATGGTTGACCGGATTATAGGTCATACGAAAGTCAACAAAAGTGTTGCGGTTATATTGGCCTCTCTCTGTTTCGGTTGACGTGTATTCGCAGTCTATCTCCATAGATATTTTTTTCAATGGGTAGACATACAGCCTGAGTGCTTCGAACCAGCTTCTGAGCGAATATCCGGCACTGTTCTGATATTTGTCCTGCCATGAAAGATTAAATGTGGTCTCGTTTGAAAGCTGAAGCCATGACAACTTGTTCCATCTTAAATTGAGCGACGGCGAAAGGATGTTTGATTTAACGGTCTGCTCCACATTGTTTTGCATAACAGGCAGTTCATTTCTTGTATAGTTTATTCTGCCGTTGACAGAGAAGCCAATGTCAGAGAACGTCTTGTCGGCGGAAGTCTGCACAATAATCATGCGTGAATCAGTGTCTTCCCAAACCGGCGTTATCAACGTATATTTCTCTCCGTAACTATAATGACAACGATAGTCGTTCTTTATCCATGACGCCGATGCAAGAATATTCCATGTGAACATTCTTACGAAGTCGACATAATTAAGCGAGAAAGAAAGACTGGACGTGCGTTTCCAGCCGATTCGGTCAAATGGAACCATGCGTGTGCGGTAACCTGTCAAGATGCTGTCAGAGTATAATATTGAGTTGTCGGCGTCTTCATTCAAGCTCCCGTTTATTTTCAGGCGCCATGACGGAGAAAAATCATGCCGCCAAAGTATTGACGGAGAAACGTAGACTTTTGTGTCGCTTGTGTCTGTATGCCGCCAAGGCACTGAAGAGTAGAAGACATTAACAGGCACATCGAGCGTAACAGATCCGGATGCATATACTATTGCGTAGTTGAACCCGATGTTGTTGAGCAGATAATAATTTTGCATAAATCTGCTTGAAGCCTCCTTTAGCCTGTCACGGCGATACTCCATGCCGTATTTCAGTCTGATGCGGTTGCCCCAAAGCAGCAATGACGTAGATACGCTGTTACGCGTAAACATACGCTGGAGAATTATCCTCTCGGCTGTATTGTATGTCGATGTCGAGTCGTCAATTCCCATAGTCTCACTCCTTCGCAAATATCGTGTCAGTGAGTTTATTGAGTAAACAAGATTTCCGGCATTAAGAATCATCTGCAGTTTGTTCTGCACGTAAGACGTATGCCGCCCTACCCGCTCCTGCAAAGGCAATCCGTTGCTGCTCATCCAGTTTAAATTGTCTGTATACGACAACTCCCCCGAAAGCTCGTCAATAAGATAAGTCTTTGGAGCGTTAAGCTCGTAGCGCAAGTGCGGCATGAGGGTAAACTCGTGCGATTTTCTTTTGTTGCTCTCGCTGAGAGACATGGCCGGTGAGCCTCCGTAATAATTGTAAGTACTGTCGGACAACTGGTCGCTCGTGCCGTAATAAGTGATGTTGGTGCGTAAATTGCCGTAACGCCCTATTCGGCGCAGATGGTTAATTCCAACTGAATAAGACTTGTTGCGCAGATACCTTTTCTGCATGATTGGCAGATAGACGTCTGAAGACGTTTTGATGATATTTTCGGGCAACGAGATATAGTTGTCCATATCGGTAACGTCAATATGGTCTAATGTATTGTCGCTGATGCTCTCGCCTGTGTTGTTCATTTTGGCGGTGACCAGCATCTGGTTCTTGGGAGCAATGTTTATAATGGTCAGAAGGTTGTTCCACAAAGTGTTCTCAAAGCCCCCGATGCCCCCTTGTATTTCACCGAAAGGCCTCAACTTATAGTCGCGTTTCAGCTTGATGTTAAGCGTTGCGCGCTCTGACGGTGTGTTGTCTTTCAATGCTCTTATTGGCTGGTCGTTCTCCATTATCTGTACTTGCGCCACCGCGTCAACGGGCAGATTTCGCGTGGCCTGGTTATAACGGTTGCCGAGCAAGTCTTGCCCCTCGATATTAAAACGGTTGATGGAGTTACCCCTGTAAGATATGGTTCCATTCTCCGACACCTCTATTCCCGGAAGTTTCTTTAACACGTCCACAAGATAATGATCGTCCTTTACGCGGAACGATGACACATTATAATTTAATGTGTCTCCGTCCTGTCGTATAGGCTTCATCTTGACGGTAACCTCAGGCAACTTCATCTCACGCGAAATAGAGTCTTTGGCAGTTTGTCCGAAAGAACATACAGGCACTAAAAGCAACAGAAAAACAACCAGATGCCTCATTTATTCAAGTTCTATGGGGTTATAAGGACGACTGTGACTTTGTTTCTTCATATCTCCTGAGAACTGGATACCTGGAGACGACAATTTAAAGGCTTTCAGTATGTCGCGTTGCTCATTCTCCACTGCCCGGAACACATTTTTCCGCGTAGTACGTATTATATTTTTTTCAGCATTCAAATATATCGCAACGCCAGACTGAAGGTTCTCCAGACCATTAAGAGTGAAACGATAATTGTCTTTTGTATCTCTGATGTCGAATATAAGCCCCGGAAGTCCCGAAAAGAGATACGGCCCTGCCTGCAGATGATATGCCGGAGCATACCATGCAGTCCATTCACGTCCGCCGAAGGTACATGATGCTTTCTTGCACGGCACATCGCAAATCACGGTGTCACCATCTGCCAGTTTCCAGTTTATTACGGGCTGCGGTTCTGTATATTCATATTTATTTATATTATCCACCTGTATTGTAGCCTGCCCCGTTCTTTTGTCAATGACAAGAGGATACTTATAAGCAATATTTTTCATGATGCCCATTACCTTAGAAAATAATGTCATTGGTGATTGTTTGGCGTAATAAAGAGAGTCATTGATATTATCTGACATCAACCGGTAATAGTCCATAAAGCCAAGACAATATTTGCCTACCAACAAGATAGTCTGCCCTTCAGTACGTTTACTCTTCAGCGAATCCCTCCTAAACGAATATTCATAATATATCTTTGTATAAGCCGTATCAAACACATTTTTCTCTATTGGTTTTATTGGAGGCAGGTCAGCACTGGATATTGTCTGTGCATAAGACGCCACGGTTGCAAAGACAGCTGCAAACAACGCGCATAAGAACAATCTCTTCATATCTTTATTATCTTTTATTTTTTGTAAACCTACTCGTATAGCTTTTTGGTTTCCGCTCCTTTTATTACAGTGTGGTTGTTTTATAATATCATTTACTTGACTTTATCAAACATCATGTTAACAACAATCATGGCGCATAACCGTCGTTGCCGAAATATCAACATCAAATTCATGATAAAGGAATTTACTGTTACAAAATAACTAAATATTATAGTTATAACAATAGCATTAGTATTAATAAAAGTAAAAGCGGCCATACATTTAACTAAAGCACTTAGTCTATTAACATTAAACGCTCATTGTTTAACTAATATTTATAGTTTGGCATAACTTTCGCTAGCCAATAAATCTTCATCAATTGGACATATTGCCTTACAAACCATAAAAAAGTTTTTAAAGAAACTCATCACTCGTCACATCTGCATGTAATAATTTGACATTCAATCTATTACGATGTGACGAGTTGACTTTCCAACTCGTCACACTATCGGCTGTCTCCATGTTATGTGATGAGTTTGTCCGGCAACTCATCACGCTATAACGCGCTGAGCGACAACAGGTTAAGCTGCAATGTGACGAGTGATGAGTTTCTTTTAAAAATATATTCGCCCGTATCATCAACATAGAAACATAAACATTGCAACAAGAATGTGCAGCAGACGTTATAAATGCCATTATATTAAAATCTGTATAAAACAAAACGCTGACATATAAAAGCATGCCTTTTACACCGCAAAACATGACCTTTCAGCATGCAAAAGGACACGTTTTAATAAGCCATTTGATGCCTTTTGCTAAAACGATATTATTTCAAGACATTATATGTCTACATTGCAAAATCACATCTTCATGCTAAAAAATAAAATTGTGTATTGGACTTAAGATTAAGGCACAATTCCATAAACAAAGCAGAACATTACAACTTCTGAATTCTCTGTCTAAAGTCTTCAATAAGTTTCTTTATCGTCTCATTCTTGTATGAAACATCTTCATAGAGGTATTCACCGGGAGAAGACATAATGAAATAATCTCCGGGGCGTCCGCATTCAGACAATGTAGCCAAACCTAAAGACTTAAAGTCATCATCGACCAACTCCATTCCCAAATCTTCTTTCAGCACCTTTTGCACAGCTTCGTCAGGGATGTTATAAATGCCTTTGTCTGCCATCAGATAAACAATATATTTACTCGGGCCTGAATTGGCACGACAAATAGGTGATTCCAGCATATCCAGGAAATTTATTTCAGGTTTCTTTATTTTCATTGCCAAGACAATGTCCGGACTCTTATATCCCCTCTCCACTTTATTCTTCAGCGCATAATAATAATGAAGTCTGTCGCGTGAAAAATTTCTGTAGAAATAAGGATCATACTGCACGCAGGTTTCATCACGGCCTTCAAGCCCGAGAATCTGCTCCAGTTTACGAATCTCGGCATTAAGTCTCTCGCGCTTTCTTGCAACGGCAGGTATACGGTTATAAATCTTCTTTACACCATCTGCCAACATTACAAATGGGATGCTTAAAACCAATCCAGCCAAAACGCCTCCAACGACAACATTGTCCACCAGCTCATCCTTATCAATTTTCTTAAATTTCATAGTCTATTTTTGTTATAAAATTTGTTTTCACCTTTATCACATTCTGCATCTTCACCCATAAAGGCACATTCTGCAGAATCGAAGTTAATCAAGAGAATTATATCAACCGCATTTATCATCATCACACGCAAACCCGCAAATAGCACATATATCGCCTTACAAAGTTAATACATTCAACCGATGTTCAGTTGACGCACATATCCTGACCGTCATCATCAGCATTCAGTTTTGTATATATCATCTTGCTCTCAACCTTACGTTCATAGGCCACCTTCATCAGGTCGTTATAATTATCGTTGAGCAGATTGCAGGTAGCAAGCAGGAAATTAGCAAAGACGTCCAGACTAAGTCCGTCTTCTGGCACGTTAATCATGGCCTGTGCCATAAGCCTGCAGTCGTCTACAGACAGATACATGTGTGCCTGATTAAACGCCATATAGTGTATCTCATTAATCTTATAGAGCACGTCCGTCATACTTTCTCTTGGCAGGCAGGATGTAAGATAGCTCAGGTTGTAAAGCATCCTGTTCGCTTCATGAAACACAAGACACATCGACACCTTGACATATTCCGCCTGCAGATCAAACTCAAAACTGCTTTTCTCTTCGTTGATGACATACCCAACCTCCAGTTCTTCAAGCAGTTCCGCCACCATTTTCTTGAGATTTTTCATAAGCGATATATATTGAAATTGCGACAAAGTTATTCCATTACAATCTTTTTTGGCATAAGATTTCAGGAAAAATCTATGCCAAAAAGATCGTACCACAGGAAATCCGTCAATATTTTCCTCATTTTGATAAACTTCAAGTCATAACGCCACTTTATAATTTAAAAAGAGCATTCAATCCTTGTTACTCTTCACGTAATTGCTTGATGTAATCCAATTCATTTTGGATAAATTCTGTACGACCATCAGTTTCCAATAATTTTTTCAGTAACTCTTCCGCCTCATCCAAACGATGCATACCCGTAAGAACATGCGCGTGTCTACGAAGCAGGAAACGATAATAACCGGAAATTTCCGTTGTAAAATCTTCGTCTTTCAAAGCGTCCAACCGTTCTAATTCTTCCTCTATCATGTTATTTGCACGGACATCTTTACTATTAACCAAGCAGTTTATGTATTCCGCACAATATGTAATAACCTTCAACGGCCAAACAATGTCGAGATAAAAATATGCATTCTGATACAACCGCATTTCTGCATAGCAATAACCTATCAAATAACAGCAATGATAGAATATCTGTAAGCCCTCATCCGACAGTTTACCAACATACCATTGTTCTTTCAACAAATGAAAAGCAGTCTCGAAATACAACAATGCATCCCAATATCGTTTATCATCAAAAACCTTATGTCCCCATGAATAATGCCATCCTGCTTCCGGAGCAATTTTGGCTATCAAAGCCGTTTCATCATCGTCAAGATCCTTTCCTTTTGCATATTTATCTACAATTCTTTCCAAAGTATTATCGAAATCAGCATTCCTTTTTTGCTGACAATCCTTGTCGTATGCAAACAGAATGGAGTATGTTTCAGGCTGGTTCTGATTAGCAGAGAAAGAGACATCTCCATCTTCTGTAGATAGTGTCCGTATGATTGAAGCACGGATAAAGTGTGTGTGCTCATCTCCCCCATTCATCTTTAAATTAACAAGTATTGTATCATCAATATTCCCATGAGCATAAGAAACCGAGAGAGTAACTTGCCGACAAAAACGTCCAAGCTGTTTATCGTTCTCCATAGCCTTGCACATGTCAAAATTCCAAATACCATCCGGTTGATCAATTACTTCTACAGCCTGTCCGCAACTCCGCACATAGATAGCATACATAACACGAAGATCTTTTTTCATGATGTCAAATATTCTATTGAGCATATCACCCAATATAACCGGATGCTCTTTATTTGCCCTGAACTGTATATGCTCATCTTGACTTTGATATTCTAATTCTTCAGACAAATATGCTCCTGTCTTCAAGGCATTCTTTATCAAGAAACAGGTAGCGATTTCTTTGCCACGCTCTTTCTCATATTTTTTATCTCTCCATGATGATGGCAAGATATTTGCCAAATGGTCTGTCAGTTTGCTCATAAATTATTATATATGGCTTTATGCTTAATATAATGTTTAGAATAAACTTTATTGTTGAACTTCTTTATTCCGAACGACGTACTTTTCTTCTGTTCCCATCATAATCGTTTTTTCTTATACAAAGTTATTTACTTTTAAAGTATAGAATTACAACACCTACTGTCAAATTTATTTAAGAACCAAAATGGCATCAAAATTTCTTGATATTGATACCATTTATGTTACAAACATTTAGTATTATTTATCGCTCCATAGCATAGAACATAACATATTAAAATTCTCATCTATCACATGTCTATTTTCTATAGACTCTTCATAATATTTTGAATTTCTTGTCAATATTTCGGCTTTTGCCAACGCCTCTCTTATCATTCCAAACCATAAAGGTAAATTTAATGCGGACGGATTACCTTTATAAGCACAAATCTTTGAAATATTTCCACAAGAAGCTATAACGTAAGAAACAAAGAGCATATCATGTAACTTTATTTTATTTCTCAATTCAAGGTATTCTTTTTCAGCTTTCAGCGAATGGTCTTTAGAGCGTTGTTTACATACAAGGATATAATATAACCTGATAATTAATTCTATTGTGGCATTAACAGTTGACATTGATAGATAATGACGCAGGTCATATCCTTCCAAATACATATACCGGGCAACTTCAGATATAGTCCTTTCCTTTTCACCGAAACTGCCAAATTGTAATACTTGAAGATAACACCATCCTGGTATAGGTATTCCCATTTTTGTAAAAGCGTCAGATAATAAATGTCCTAACCACATAATTGGCATAACCAACAATTTTAAGAAATCTTTTTCCGTCACATTCTCGACTACAAGACATCCATTCCTATCCAAACAAGTAAATGATCCTCTAACTGTATCTATTATCGCAAACATTAATCCTGTTAAGGACGGATCGTGTGCCAAACTATGTAACCTATGTGAACTTGGATTTAACCCAATAACGTTCGGGTCTATAGATTTGTCATAATTAACCTTAAACCATTCTTCAAGAGTCTCAACCCATTTTGAAGCATTACCGTTTTCATCAATACCGACGCTTCTAAATATTCCTGTAAGTGAGCTACCTTCCTGTACGATTCTATTACCATCTCTAACAACGATCATATTTTTAGGAATTTTGACAAGGAGAGCGTCCACTATAACGGCAACACCTCCAGCCAAGGCTGCAACAATATAATCTGCAATTTGCATATCAAATTGCCTGTCTGTGTCAGTTTTCAAACCATTATTTGGAAATATTCTTTCTAAGTATTCATTTAAATCATTTATAGTTACATTTTCCTCAAACTTGAACTCTTTCAAATCAAGTTGCTTTGCCAATACATTGATTTCATGCAACAACTTGTCCAACTGCCTAGAAACAGTTTCTTGCTCTTGTTGAAGGTTTACAATCTTTGCCTTTAGTTCCTCACCTCCACGTTTTAAAGCATCAGCCTCCTTGTCAAAATCACTAAATTTCATAATTATTTCATATTAGTAAATTCATCTATAGCCTTCTTCATATATTCTATAGAATCTTCAAGATTCTTAATTTTTTCTTTATTTTTTTTCTCCTCAAATTTCAGTTTTGCTAACTCCGTCTGCATTTCATTCATGTTATTACTTAATTGCAAAATTATACTTTGCATCAATTTTGTGTCACGTTGTATGCCGAGTATAATTTCCCTTAAGACAACTTCAATTTTTGCCAATTCAGTCAAAACCATTTGTGGGGATGCAGAGGCTAAAGTACCGATACCTGCACCTGTACTTCCACCTAAAATTATGGCACCACCTATCAAAACAGCAAACCCGCCAGCCATGCCAAAGCCTCCAGCTGCAACAGCTCCACCACCCAACGCAGCCATGCCTGCGCTGAAAGCGGCGGCTCCATACAAGCCAGGAGCCGCAAATGCAACAGCTATAGGTGTAAGGAATACAGCGACTACAGCTAAAGCAACTATCATTCCGACACCACTTGTCAATAATACCTTTTTCCAAAAACCAGATAATGCTCTGATAGCCTCTTCATAACGTTTTCTGAAGATATCTACATATTTGATGTCGATTCCAAGCAGTAAAGATACCTGCACAAGACTCGTCTTTTGAGCGTCCTTATCCAATGCCAATCCGTTAAAAATCTTTGCGACTTTATCTATAACCCCTTCTTTCGTATTAGCTGAATTGTCGAAAGAATAATATGGAGTGAATAATGTGCATTCCAATAATATTAGATAGCGCCAAGCCTTGATTTTAGTGGCGGACTCTTCATTTTGTAGTATTGTATCAAACATTTTCTTGCTGTCAATCTTTGCAATATTCAATGTTGTCGGCAGTTCATCTTCTTTCTTATTCAAGTGATTCAGGAAGTCATTAATATGCATGTCCCACGAATTTAGCCATTGCTGTTTTCGTGCAGCATCATCGCGCTTACCGTCAGCTTGGCTGTGTATGATGTCCATATTAATAATTTGCCTTTCAAGGCTGAACAACAACAAAGTCTGATCAAATGTCAGTCCAAATTCAGAAATAAAGTCTTTCATAATAAATGTTATTATTAATATAATGTGTAAAAAATAAAATTCTAAGCAAGAAGTTTTACATTGTCACTTTCACAAAAAACACCGACACATATTCCCTATAACGCCCGAATGATTTTGGAATAATCTCACCGTCATATAGCGAAGAATATTCCCAATGTCTGTTTATCTCACGCAGCGACATAGGCCTATTACGCGACAATAGT
>OLVV01000718.1_pt1 | contig 15861 bp, 12 predicted proteins | sample 1673581 | NCBI WGS metagenome assembly OLVV01 (sample SAMEA103958116, study PRJEB25191) | human gut metagenome | biome: human-associated habitat [ENVO:00009003]; feature: intestine environment [ENVO:2100002]; material: feces | place: Germany | collected 2013/2015
GTGGGATGTTCTATTTTTATCTGCTCCGTGCCCATGCCGGTTTTGGTGCAAATGGCGAACTGCTCGGTGTACCCATATTTACAGAACCTCAGACAATAGAGTCGGATTTCAATCAACTGCGTGCTTCGTTTCAGGCTTGTGTAGAACAAATCTACAATGACCTTTCCGAAGCAGAAAGAAGGCTTCCTTATGAATATGAAGATGTTTCGGGAAGCGTTCCTACAGACTTCCAAAATCTCACAACAGATGTCGGAAAATACAACACTGTTATGGGTGCAAAAGCACGTCAGTTGTATAATGGAATCATAGCCCGCGCTTTCCGCGCACGCACAGCCATACTGGCCGCCAGTCCTCTTTTCGAGGATGCTGCCAATGCCGCCACATGGGCAGATGCAGCCAATGCCGCCGCTGCTGTGATAGACTATAAAGGAGGCATATCAGGATTAGCCTCCGATGGAGTGGAATATTACTCTCCTACCATTGTAAATACCATTCAGGACGGTGCCAATCCGAATGAAATCTTATGGAGAGGTAACAAAGGTAGTGGTGATAACGACCAGGAATCACAAAATTTCCCACCAAGTTTATATGGAAATGGTTATATGAATCCGTCACAGAATCTGGTGGATGCATTTCCTATGAGCAATGGATACCCTATCAGTGACGTAACAGCCAGCGGATACGATGCCAACAATCCTTATGCGGGACGCGACCCCCGTTTAGGCAAATACATCTTTTACAATGGAAGTACAATCAGTGAGAAGAGTATAACAATCAACATCAATGAAGGAAATCAGGATGGTGTTAACGTAACTGAAAACCGTTCGACTCGAACAGGTTATTACATGAGAAAACGCTTGCGCATGGATGTGAACTGTAATCCGGCATCCATTTCCAAACAGCCGCATTATACTCCCCGCATCCGCTATACAGAAATGTACCTGATTTATGCTGAGGCTGCCAATGAAGCTTGGGGACCGAAAAATGCCAATGGAAAAGGCTTCTCCGCTTACGATATAATCAAAGCCATCCGGAAACGTGCCGGAGTAGGCGGTGCCGATGATGCCTATCTGGAAGCATGTGCTGCCAGCAAAGAACAAATGCGTGAACTGATCCGCAATGAACGTCGATTGGAACTTTGCTTCGAAGGATTTCGTTTCTGGGATCTCCGTCGATGGAAAGCAAACCTGAACGAATCGGTATATGGCATCAACTGGAGCGGTAACAGCTATCAGAAGATAACCGTAGAAGAACGTTCGTATGAAGACTATATGTACTGTTGCCCTATCCCCAACTCTGAGATACTGAAGTACAGCAACCTTATCCAGAATAGAGGATGGAAATAAGCAATAATTGTGAACACTATTAATAAAAATGATATGAAAAAGAAATTAGCATATATCGGACTGGCTTCATTACTCTTGTCTTTCACAGCATGTGAAAGTTCAGACAATGAATTTCCCGACTTCGATTATCAAACTGTATATTTTGCCAGCCAATATGGCTTACGTACCATTGAATTAGGTGAGGATGAGTTCCTTGACAATTCTTTGGATAATCAGCACAAAGTATCCATCAAGGCTGCCTGGGGTGGCGGCTACACTAATCGTAAAAATGTGATTATTGATACCCAAGTAGATGAGTCACTTTGCGAGAACCTGTACTTCAAAGGTAGTGACATTCCTGTTACTCCTATGCCATCTTCTTATTATACATTGGCTGCCAACCGGATCAATATTCCCAAGGGTGAAGTTATGGGCGGTGTGGAAGTGCAATTCAACGATGCATTTTTCGCTGACAAGAGGTCTCTTGGCAATTACTATGTGATTCCGTTGAAGATGACGGGTGTGCAAGGCGCGGACTCCATTCTTCAGGGTAAAGCCGCTGTGCAAAATCCCATATTGACGAATAGCGGTGACTGGAGCATACAGCCCAAAAACTTCATATTGTATGCGGTGAAGTATGTCAATCCTTGGCATGGCGAATACCTGCGTCGTGGAGTGGATCAAGCTATCATAAATGGAGTCTCATCACAATTAGTGCGCCATCAGCAATATGTAGAGAAAGATGAAAAAGTAAAGATCACAACCGAAAGTTTGAAAGATAACATCTTATCATTATCAACAAAAGATGCACAGGGCAATCTTTTCAATTACAACCTCAGCATGACTTTTGCAGAAGACGGCAGTTGCACAATAGGTAGTACCTCTGATGACTTCACTATCTCAGGTACCGGCAAATTCGTAAAAAAGGGTGAAAAGAATAGCCTTGGCGGCAAAGATCGTGACGCTATCTACCTGGACTATACAGTCGACTTCAAGACCAAGAACATGCAGTATGCCACCAAGGATACATTGGTGTTGAGTAGCCGTGCCGTACAAGGCGGTAAATCATTCGAAATAGAAATAAGATAAGTATTATCTGGTATAAACGTTAAAAACCAAAGAACATGAAATACTTTAATCATAAGATAATCGGTATTGCCATGATATGTATAACGGTTATGGCATGCACCGATGAATACAATTGTAACCTTCAGGTAGAAAAACCTGAAGAAGTGGCCAATAGTGAATACTTGGCCAGCTTTGATTTGCTGAAATCGTATATTACCCGCGATGCCGGTTCACCGTTTAAGCTTACGGCAAACATGTCTTCAACAGACTTTTTAAAGAAAGACATTGCTTACAGTACCATTCTGAGCAACTTTGACGGTATAGATGTCGGTGGTTCTTTCACACCCATCAGTTCATTGAAAGAAGACAATTCCTACGATTTTGGTGGAATGCAACTTTTGTCCGATGCCATCAAAGGAACGGACATAACACTTTATGGTGGTACGCTCTGTTCCAACCAAGGACAACGCACCGCTTACTATAATGAACTGATACAGCCTATTATTATCCCCTTCGTACCCGAAAAAGGTAAAACTGTGATTTGCGACTTCGAGAATGATGAAATCGGTACAGTTTACGGTATGACCGGAGGAAGTCAGGCTGTAGTAGAAAATGATCCGGATGGAAAGAGCGGTAAAGCCCTCCATGTAGGTACCGACGATAACAAGGCCGCCTATTCACATCCTAAGTTCAACGTCAAGTTACCGGAAGGCCGAAAACTGGGCGACTACGTCAATCTGACCATTGATATGCGTATTGTGAATCAAGACGGGTTATGGGGTGCAGGTATGAGAGTCTTTATTAACGGACAAGAATTTAACGTAGGCACAAATGCCCAAGGAATCGGTTGTAATTCCAACTCCTGGAATCGCGGAGCAGTCATCAGCTTGAATAGTGCTACAGCTCCAGGCTTCATATTGCCGGAAAGCTTGAAGAGTCTTACAGAGTTTGAGTTGGCTGTCGGTTCGGCTTCGGGAGGCGCACAATATTTTCTTGACAATATTGTGATGAATTATGAAGTCTCTGCCACCGGTGTTACTAAAATCGACTTCGAAAAAGATGAACTGGGCAAAGAATATCCGATGACCAATGGCAACTCTTCAGTTGTAGAGAATGACCCTCAAGGTCAAAGTGGGAAAGTGTTACATGTAGGATCTGCAGGAAATCTGGCATCTTATACTTATCCTAAGTTCAAAATTAAATTGCAAGAGAGCAGAACCTTGGGTGATTATACCGGACTATCTCTCGATATGTTTTTAATTGATGGTAAAGGCGGCTGGGGTTCCGGCATGAGAGTGGTAATTAATGGACAAGAGTTCAACTGTGGCCAAGGACCGTTCAACTTCGGTTGTGAAGCTAACAAATGGGGACGAGGCAAAATTTATATCACATTCCTGAAAGAAGGTGAAACTGCGGGAGGTGGAAAGATCGCTATTCCCAATTCCATGAAGGATCTGACCGAAATAGAGCTGGCCGTAGGTTCAGGCTCGGGCGAGTGGCATGCTTACATCGATAATATCAACCTCCATTGGAAAGCCGATGATACCATCATCGAAAAAACTCCCGAAGAGAAAAAAGACATCTTTACGGAAGAGATGAATAAATGGATCGGTGGTATAGTAAATGCCGGTGGTGAATCTGTAAAAGTATGGAATATTGTAGGTGAACCACTTGACAAGACCATAGATGCCAACACCTTCAACTGGGGTGAATACTTGGGCGAAGTAGAATATGCACGCACAGCCGTAAAACAAGCTCGTGACACAGCGAAAGTTGATCTCAACCTCTTCGTCAGCAATACATTCAATCAATCTGATGAGATGGGACAGAAAGCCGATGAATTGATTGCATTGGTAAAATCCTGGGAAGCAGATGATGTAACCCGTATTGACGGATACAACATCCTTCTTCATGCGGTTTATTCCAAAGATGCCACTTCCCAGAAAGCCAATGAAGAGATGATTTCCGAATTGTTCGGCAAGCTGGCACAGACCGATAAACTGATACGTGTATCCGACCTCAGCATGATGGTGGAAGATGCAGAGGGTAAATTCATCCAGACCGGTAAACTGACTGATGATGAACGGAGTGCCGCCGCCAACTATATGGCTTTCATCATGAAAGAATATCGGAAAACTATTGCGTCAGACAAACAATATGGTATATCCATTTCAAGTATTACCGAAACCAATACCGGTGACAAGATTTGCCCCTGGACTTCGAAATACAATCGAAATGGAATGTATGAAGGAATAGTTGAAGGATTGAAATAACCCGAAGTATAATGAAACAACTTATTAGAACTTTATGCATTTTTCTGATGGGAATGTCATGTTGGGCATGCTCTGATAATAATAATGCGGAGACTGATGATAACGGGAAGGGCGCATATGCGCTCTTCCTAAAAAAGTCAATTACAGTGAGTGCCGGTGAAAATCAGACGGAGATAGTTGTAGAATGGGCAAAAACTTCCTGGGAGATAACCTTCGAACAGGGAGATATTGTAAAAAGTATAACTCCGATGTCGGGTGGAAGTAATGATGGAGAAAAACAGTATACAAAAATTAAAGTGATTTGTAATGCTAACACTTCGATGAAACAGCGTACACAAACTATCCACATTACTGACAAAGCCAACAAACAGACTGCTGATTTACTGATAGAACAGGAACCGGCGTTCAAGTCTGTTACACTCAATATTGACCCTACAGTGAAATATCAGCCGATAGCAGGATTCGGTGGAATGTATAATCCTAAAATTTGGTGTGGCGGAAACCTCATTTCTGCCCGGCAATTAAACCAAATGTATGGTGAAGGCGGATTGGGCTATTCTATCCTTCGCCTGATGGTTTATCCCAACGAATCTGATTGGAATGCTGATGTCGAAGCGGCTAAAGCGGCACAGGCCAATGGAGCAATAGTTTTTGCATGTCCGTGGGACTGTACAGATGCTCTCTCCGAGCAAATTAAGGTGAACGGCAAAGAAGTAAAACATCTCAAAAAAGAGAACTATGAGGCATACGCCGACCATCTTATCCGTTATATCAATTTCATGAAGCAGAATGGAGTAGACCTTTATGCCATATCTGTTCAGAATGAACCGGACATGGACTTTACTTACTGGACTCCCCAAGAAGTAGTGGATTTTGTGAAGCAATACGGCGCCAAAATCCGTGAAACCGGAGTCAGACTGATGTCTCCCGAAGCATGCGGTACGCAGCCCGAATACACGGATCCGATAATCAACGATGCCGGAGCATTTGCACAGACCGATATTATTGCCGGACACCTTTATCAAGGTTTTACAGACTTGGATAATGGATACGTCAAAAATCGTCACGATTACATCTGCGGTCTCTATCCCCGCATCCAAGGAAAGACGTGGTGGATGACGGAACACCTCTTTAATGACGGAGAAAAATCAGATGATCCGTCAGCATGGGAATTCCAAAAGTGGCAATACTGTCTCAACCATCTTGGCAAAGAAATCCACATGTGCATGGAAGGCTATTGCAGTGCATACATATACTGGTATTTAAAGCGCTTTTATGGATTAATGGGCGATAACGACAAACGCAGCCCGGTGGATGAAGGTGAAATAGCTAAGAATGGTTACATCATGGCCCATTACGCACAGTATGCCACAGGTACTACCCGCATTAAAGCTGTCACGAATAATACAGGGATATGTGCCACAGCCTACATCAATGAGGCAGGAAATGAAGTAACGGTTGTATTGCTGAATTTCACCGAAGCCACCCAGTGTGTAGAAATACCATTGGCAGGAACGAAGCGTGCAAGTGCCGTTGAAACAAATGAAAATAAAAATATGGAAGTTATCAGTACTGAGATACCGGAATCCGGTGAAGGTGTATATGTTCTGTTGTCTGGTAACAGCATAACCTCTATCCGGTTGACTTTGTAATTGCATGAAGTGATATGGAGTCACTCAAGTAATTCATATTCTCCCAAAATGGCAAGTGTTGCCAAAGCAAAATAAAAAATTGCTTTGCGCAACACTTTTTTTTATTTTTGATGTCACGTTCGCTTTACACGTTCGTCTTAGTTATGTAAATGGAACTCAAACAATTTAAAATATCCGTTCTACCCCTCCGCAATAAACTATTGAATTATGCGCGGAAGTTGACCGAAAGTCCGGACGATGCAGAAGATGCCGTACAGGAAGTCCTGCTCAAGCTATGGAATAAAAGGCTTGAACTGGAACAGTACCGAAGTATTGAAGCATTCGCCATGACCATGACACATAATCTCTGTATGGATATGTGGCGTACTAAACATACAACCAACGTACCATTGGAATATGTGCAAGATGCCACCCCCAGCGGAACACCGGAACGGTTGCTTGAAATAAAAGACGAAATTCGCCTGATGCATGAGATTATCAATTCACTGCCCGACTTGCAGCGCACCATCATGCGGATGAAGGATATCGAAGAGTACGAAACAGAAGAAATTGCCGACATCACAGGTTGTAATCCGGAGGCTATCCGAAGTAACCTGTCGAGAGCACGAAAGAAAGTGAGGGAAATTTACATGCAAACCATACAAGAAAAAATAAGGAGGAAACAAGCATGAAGATAGAAGAATTAATAGATCGCTATTTCGAGGGACAGACCTCATGTGACGAAGAACGCGAATTGCGCCGTTTCTTCACACAAGAGAATATACCAGAATCCCTACAAGTATACCGTCCCCTGTTTGCCTGTCTGGATCAAGAAGCAAAAGCATTCCAGAAAGAAAGCATCCCTGCTAAAAAACTCTCTTTCCGTCGACGCTTCATTTATATGACCGGGGGAATAGCTGCCGGACTATTATTACTTATCGGTATTGCAGGTACACAACGTTATCTTCATGCCACTCCGGATAACTATGTCATCATCGACGGTAAACAATACACCGACGAGAACCTCGTACGTGAACAAGCTCTTGCCGCTTTCCGTGATATGCGGACTACGGAAGATGAAGTACTTGACCTGATGTTTGAATAATAAAAATCAATAGATATGATTATGAAAAAGCTCATTCGTACCCTGCTATGCTGCCTGCTGTTTCTACTCAGCACCGGTATGTACGCCCAAAAGGGGCTACAAATAGCTTCCGTATTTCAGAAATACGGTAATGAGAAAGGGGCCACTTATGTGGAATTATCGAAGATGTTATCCAAAACATGGGACATAACCCATTACCAAAGCCTAAAGCTGTCGAAAGCCGAAAAAGCATTACCTGACATTTACCGTTGTCTGGAAGCCGATCGGGAATATGCCAAAAAGATCAAAGAGGTAGTCACAGATGGACGCATTCAATCGGGATACTATCAGCTGCCTCCGGTAAAAGACCAAACCAATCGATTCATATTGTTCCGACTCGGGAAGAAAGGCGAAGCTACGCTTATCTATATCGAAGGAGAAATAGACAGCGATGACCTTGTTACACTGATATTCAGCAAAGACTAAGATTGAAAATTATAAATCACAAATAATAAAACTTATGAAACGAATACTCTTTTTATTTCTGATCATGACTTCAATGACAGTCGTGGCACAAGAAAGCATCCCGCAAGACACAACCCTCTACCTCAACGGACGGAAGGTGGTTATTAAAGAACGTGACGGTAAAATCAAAGTAAAAATGTATGAATCGAAAGCTGAAAATGACACCATAGAAAATACTCAGGTATTTGAAGGTGTGTATCTGGACGGGCGCAGCATTGAGCGAACCACCACAGTTTCCGTACCTTTCGTAAAGAAAAAGAAAGGCTACTATCGCTTTGATCCGCATTACCCTGCCATTTACTTCGGTTTCAACAAACTGGCGAGCAGCAAGTTTCAATATTCTGCCAAAGTACCGCAACTTGGCTCTAAGTCTTGGGAATGGGGAATTAATATGTTCAATACCGGCGTAGCTATTACACGAGACAATCATTGGGGATTAACTACGACTCTCGGACTTGCACGCATCGTCTACAAATTAGATGATAACTATGGTTTCGAAAAAATCGATGGCATCACTGTTTGCCGACAAGCCAACGATGTAGATTATCAAAAGAGTTGGCTGCGCTATTGGGCTTTCCGCCTACCTGTCAGTTTGGAATGGCAAACCAAATTTGGCAGTAGCCGTGCTTTCATCGCAGTCGGTCCGGAAGTGGAATGGCGCATGGGGGTTAAATCCAGAGCCAAATATGATAATAAGAAACACACATTGAGCGATAAACTGAACACCCATCCACTTGGAATGAACCTGTTGTTGCAAGCCGGTTACGGTTGCCTGGGATTCAATGCCCGTTTTGCACTAACTTCCTTGTTTGAAAAGAACAAAGGCCCTGAACTCTATCCGGCTTCTATAGGTATAGGTTGGTACTGGTAAATCGTCCCGTAAGATAAGAAAATCTGTCCCACGAGATAAAATAATCCGTCCCCTGAGATGAAAAAATTCATTTCAGGGGACGTTCTTTTTCATTTCAAGAGATGATTTTAGTTGTCTCCTGTAATCAGGTTCACAATCTTGGAGAATATAAAAAACATTGTTATCTTTGTCAGTAACACTAAAAATAATCATTTCATTATGACCAAAGAAGAATTAATGAGAAAAGCGATCGAACTCTCTACGGAGAATGTCGCTAATGGTGGCGGCCCTTTTGGTGCTGTGATTGCCAAAGATGGAGAAATTATAGCTACCGGAACGAACCGCGTAACAGCCTCATGTGACCCTACGGCACATGCTGAAGTCAGTGCTATTCGTGCAGCAGCCACAAAGTTGGGTACTTTCGACCTCAGCGGATGCGAAATTTATACTTCCTGCGAACCCTGTCCCATGTGCCTCGGCGCTATCTACTGGGCACGACTGGAGAGAATGTATTACGGAAACAATAAGACTGATGCCAAAAATATAGGTTTTGATGACTCTTTCATTTATGATGAGATCGCTCTAAAACCTGCCGATCGCAAACTACCCTCAGAAGTATTGCTACACAACGAAGCCATCAAAGCTTTTGAAGCATGGGCTGATAAGGAAGATAAAATAGCCTATTAATTCCTTGCAAAGCACTATTATTCAAGCATTTTTTAAAAGAAGTCCCCGGAGCGCTGCAATCGTTTCCGGGGACTTGGGTTTAATACACAAGGTATTTGCAATGAAAGGTTATTTGCTTTATATTGTTGTTCGTTTAGAAACGCATACCTAAAGTAAATAGCACCTGACTACGAGAGTTTGTTACTTTCGTTACTGCCGGTACATCATAATTACCATTATTACCGGGCAAAGCAAACGGATAAAAATCAGCTTTCTGAGTAGAATACTTATAAGCCAAATCAGCATAGAATGAAGAACCTCTATAACCGATACCTAATGTATAATTACTCAGTGATTTCGTATTTGCAAAGTCAGTATCTACATTCAATGAATTATAAGGAAGTGTCTTAACCGCATCATTCTTAAATGCAGCAGAGCTATAGTTGTAGCCCAAACGAAGAGCAAATTCCGGGATTACCTTATATTCAGCACCAATACGGAAAGTACTCACTCCTTTATTATTAATTTTTGCTTCTTCACTCTCATACTCCATTTTATCACCTTCCGGATAATAGAAAGCCATTTTCGAATAATCCTGATACTCATATTCGGCACCTAAAGCCAAATTACTTCCCACGGTATAACCTATACTTAAATTATATGTCCACGGAGTACGCAATTCAAACTCGCTCTTCATATCCTTATTATTCAATTCATAATAAGTATCATAAGAGAGATGTTCCTGAAACTCTTCACCTGTTTCATTATTCACATACCAAATATTCGATTGTATAGCTGCTCTGGTAGTATAAGTCAGTTTATAAAAGGTTGGCGTATGGATGGCTAATCCAAGGCGCAAAGGCGAGTCTTCCATAGGACGAAGAATAAAACCAAACTTAGCATCCCAGCCCGCACCATTGATACGGTTTTCACTGCTTATACTATAGTCATCGCCCTTTCCCATATCTTCGCCATAGAAATAAGACTTACGATAATTTACATCGTATGCTCCGATGGTAACGCCAAAATAAAAGCGATCATTAAAGTTAAAAGCAATATTAAAATCATATTGATCTACTCCACCTCTTTCTACAGACTTATAAGTAGCATAAGGGCTAATACCCAAACTTAAATAAGGATTATTAGGATCGTCATCTCTATCAAACAAACGGGCATCCCATCCTAAAGCACCTAACCAGCCAACTCTATCTTGATCATACGGAAGAATGTTTTTTTCTGTCAACTGTTGAAGATCCATTCCTGCACCATACATCTGATTTGCCTGGCTTGCCATCAAGTCTGTCTGCGACAAACCATATTGCCCTCCCATCGTCATTGTCCGATTGAATGATTTTGCTTTATGATAGTTAAATCCAAAGTTGACATAGCGCAAGGTCGTTACATTCCCGAGCTTCGTAGAGAACACAAAACCTGCATTGTCAAAATTCCAACGGTTTTTATCACTATTAAATGTATTACTTCCTAGCTTACTCTCGACTCCCATACTGGAAAAGCCAAATGAAACCATTGCATCATTACTGCGATAGATACCAATACCGGCAGGATTTGTTCCAATAGTAGAAATATCACCACCCAAAGCTCCCATCGCACCACCCATACCTACAAAGCGGGCGGTTCCATTCAAATCTTTACTTATTATATTTGCTGCATCATATACAGTCTGTGCGCTCACACTTGTTGCTACGAGCACAGCCAAAGCTATTATCGTTGATTTCTTTTTCATACTCATTTCTTTTTTATGGTAAACACTCCATATAGTTATCTTCTTCTAGTGGAACCGCCACCACTTGAGCGACTGGAAGAGCCTCCACCACTACTACCGGATGAATAGCTGCTTGAACGTGAGCTACTACCGGAAGAGTAACTACTGCTTGAAGAAGAACGACTACTGTTATAAGAACGAGTAGTACTACTATTGTTGTTAGAACGTCTGCTATAATCATTAGAGTAGCTTCTGGTAGGATTAGTCGAGCTACCTCTATTATAAGTCGATGTAGAAGTGCTACTACGACGTGTAGTTCCTACAGAAGAAGAACGGGTAGAAGTTCCTCCACTATTACGAACACTTTCCACATTACTATTATATGAATTATTGCGCGTACTGCTGGGACGAGTATAAGTCGATCTCCGTGAAGAAGCAGCATCTCTTCGGGTATTCATTCCCGGACGTTCACTTCCTGAACGAGTACCTACCACTCTGCGAGTTGTACTACCTGAAGTACCGGTACTGCGTCTTACAGAAGTAGCATCCGAAGAACGACGTACGGTTTGTCCACCATTCGTTACAGAACTCCGGCGTGTAGTTCCTTGTGCAGTAGAAACACGATTTCCGTTGGAATAACGTGTTCCATCATGGCGTCTGTTCGTATATATGCTACCGCTATTCCAATGGCCACCTCCCCAGTGTCCACCGCCACCGGGATACCAGCCGCCTCCAGGATAGTAATGATGGTGATGGTGTCCCCATCCCCAACTCCAGCCGCCGTAGAAGCTGCCCCAACCATAAGACCAGCCGCCGTAACTATAATAAGGTGAGTAACCTCCCCAACCATAATAAGGATAGCCTCCCCATCCATAGGAGTTATAACGCCAATCCCACCACAAACGGTTAGAGAAAGTAGGGAAAGCATAAGCATACATTCCATCAGTATACACGTTCCAGTTCCATGTATCCAGACCGTAAACGACATCCCAATAGTATGGACTACTGATACTTATTGCATAACGAGGATTACGGAAACGTACGATACGCATAGCATATTCATAATCATCTTCCGAACCATCGAAGCCGTTTACCCATTCCCCTTCCGGATCGGGCACAGCTTTTTCTTTGATATATAAGGTATCGTCCTCCATTACGAAGTCATTCTCACGTGAATCATAGCGGCGATTATACTCATCTACATCACGTGTATTTCCTTTACGATCCTGAACTACAACCGTAGTATTCCCCGGCGACGTATAAACCGTAGTCGGTGCATTCGACTTTACTACAATCTCTTCAGCCGGAGCAGATGTTCTTTTCTTCTCCTGTTTCTTTTCCTTCTTACTCTTAGAAGGAGTGTAGTAAAGGTCGTCATCTATGCTCTGCGCCGAAACCATCCAAGGGAGGCACAAGGCAAAAAGCGATAAAAAAACAATCTTTTTCATATGGGTGTGGTTTATTGGTTTACATTTATCTATTTTATCACGTCACAAAGATAGCGATGGGAATTACCGTCTGCAGGAGAATTTCCCCAAATGATTATAGGGATTTCCCTAAATACCCTATCTTTAAAGAAGATAAGCTGCACCTCAACATAACTTTTTCATGCAAGCATGAAAGTTCTGCATTCGATTTGCATTATCTTTGCAACGGATAAGAAACTTTTCTGTATCTATCTGATTGATAGAATTTAATTGAGGAATAATAAGTTATTGGTAACGATTTGGCGAAAGTCAAGTTGCACTAATAATCTATGCTTTGCTTACATCAAAACAACTCTATGCAAATATAGAGGAGATTTTGTTAACAACCAAAATATTCAGAAGTATTATAACAGAGACCAATTCTTTTCAGTCTCTGTTATAATTTAAGATTTAGACTATTTCTTTTTTCTCTTATTTGTATTCAGTTTTTGAATGTCCTTCTCCAACTCTTTGATGCTTTCTAATCGCTCCAACTGTTTTTGTACCTCCTTGTATTTGTCATACTCATTAGCGGCTTTTTGTAGTGCCAATTTATGAGAAATAGACCCAGCGTGTTCCAATATATTTTTGTCATTCATCGTAAGTACCTGCTTCAGTTTCTCAATCCAATCCCGCATATACATTGGTTTGTGTTGTATTGCTTGAGTCTCTGCATAAGCGAGGAATTGTTCTACGATTAATTTCAAAAGCCCAATCTCCTCTTCATTCAAGTAATTCTTTCCAATTTCCACATCTGCTTTACGAACCTTGTTAGGCAGAGATGTTGATGTCAGTCCCATTTGCGGCAATGCGGCATTTGCCCGGTAATAGATCAACTCCGCTGCAGTTTTACCACTAACCGCCCAAAGAAGTTTGTTTTGTACCTCTTTGTAAAAGGCAAGGGTCATTTCATCGGACGGGTCATAATCAATACTAGTGGCGTAAATATCCTTGATTTGTTGATAGAAAAGCCGTTCTGACAAGCGAATCTCTTGAATCGCTCATCGTTCAGAGTAAATCCCTTGATGATATAATCCCTTAAACGTTGCGTTGCCCAGATACGGAACTGTGTACCTTGCATAGATTTTACCCTGTAGCCGACTGAGATTATTACATCCAAGTTGTAATAATTAACCTCGTGGCTCTGCGTCTTATCTTCAATCGCACCATGCTGAGTGAGGGTGTGTCAAAACCGACACATCCTCTTTTTATATCGTTTCCTCCTTTTCCCGATATAGTATTTTTCTATGCCGCAATTTTCCGAGTTGTATAAGTAATAATTGCCATTTTCGTTCTGTAATGGGTTCTCCGTCGGCTGTATAGGGTATAAATCAGCTTATAAAGGGTTGTATAACCTTCTTTAGCGAGTTTTGCACACATTTTCTTGATGTTAAAGGCTATAGCTAAGAAGGCAAAGTCCATTGTGACCTTGTCTTTTCCAACATGCCGGAAGCGTCGGTATGCCATGTTGTATTTCATTTGTCCGAATACGGCCTCCGGTTCTATGCACCGCCTGCCTCTATGTTTGATCCCTTCTTGAGAAGTCAGTCTTTCACGTGCTCGTCTTTTGTATTCATTCAACCTGTGATTGACTTCAATAATACGATTTCCACGAGCTTTAAAACAGCTTCCCCGTAGAGGACACCCTTCGCATCTTTGGGCTTTATAGCGTGCGCTTTGAGTAACATAACCGCTTGCGGTTTTGTCCCGTTTGGTTCCTATACGATTCATGTGCTGTCCCATCGGGCAAACGTAATAATCCTCATCTTCATTATAATAAATGCTCTCGGGATGGAACGGATTGGGGGCATAACGGGGACGCTGCTCTTTATGGAAAAAGTTATATTTGACAAAGGCCTCTATTGCGTTCTCCTGCATAAACCGGTAATTTTCTTCCGACCCGTAGCCGGAGTCTGCCACACCGATACCCGGAAGCCTGTCGTAGCGGTGTAGAAATGAAGTAAAGAAAGGAATGAGCGTAAGTGTATCGGTTGGATTAGGAAAGAGCCCAAAGTCTGTGATGAACTGATTCTCCGTACCTATCTGCAGATTGTATCCGGGTTTGGTCTGTCCATTCTTCATGGCATCTTCTTTCATACGCATGAATGTAGCGTCGTGGTCGGTTTTAGAATAAGAATTGCGCCCACCAAGAATATCAAGATGATTGTCGTACTCCATGAGTTTGTCCCGATGGCTTTCAAGCTCCTTGATTTGTTTCTCCTTTTGGCGACGGGTCTTTTTCTCTTCCTTACCGTTCGGTTCTGGAGCATGTTCCAAGGCATCTTTAAGTTCGTTCACTATATCAGAGAGCATGGCGGGGCTAAACTCCACAGGTGTATCTTTTACTGAATTCTCTTGTGCGATGGCTTCATCCACCTGTTCTAAAAGGACACGGATCTTATCCATCAGCTTTGCCCGGTTTCTCTCAACCGTCTTGCGCCAGACGAAAGTGTATTTGTTGGCATTGGACTCAATCTTAGTACCATCAATATACTCTACGTCAAGGCTGATGAAACCTTTGTCGGCAAGGACAAGGACCAACTGGGTAAAGACATTATTAATCTCTTCTTTTACACGGTTGCGGAAACGGTTTATAGTGATAAAATCCGGTTTTTCATACCCGGAAAGCCAGATGTAATGAATGTCACGCAGTAACAGCTGCTCGATTTTACGGCAGGAGTAGATATTGTTCATGTAAGCGTAGAGGATAACCTTAAGCATCATTTTTGAATGATAAGGGCAGCGGCCTGTTTCCTTATAGAGTTTCTTGAAATTATCCAAATGAAGGTTATCAACTATCGCGTTGACGATGCGCACAGGAGCGTTCTCCGCTATGTTTTCATCAATTCGCTGCGGAAAAAGTACTGTTTGGTTGGGAATGTAAGGACGAAAATGTAACTTTGCCATAACAAAAAATCTTATGCCGAAAGTTACATAAACTTTGGGTAATAACAAAGTCCGAGCTTGGGAAAGTTCGGACTTTGCGCATAAAAAAAGAGGATGCGACGGTTTTGACACACCCTCATATTCTCATTCAGCTCTCCTTCCTCGAAGATGTTTTTGATATGCTCACTTATAGTAGATTTAGCTTTTCCAAACAGAGACCCAATCTGTGTCTGTGTCAGCCAAACCGTCTCCTCAGAGAATAGTACATCAACTTTTATCGTACCATCCTGAGACTGATATATGATGATTTCATCTTGTTGTTCCATGTATACTTCTAAATGTTAGAATTGCCCTTCACTCCTTA
>OLVV01000736.1_pt1 | contig 15474 bp, 13 predicted proteins | sample 1673581 | NCBI WGS metagenome assembly OLVV01 (sample SAMEA103958116, study PRJEB25191) | human gut metagenome | biome: human-associated habitat [ENVO:00009003]; feature: intestine environment [ENVO:2100002]; material: feces | place: Germany | collected 2013/2015
GCCGCAGCCGCCGCAGCCGTTCGTGCTGGTATCGCCGCAGCCGCAGGTGCGGTAGGCGGAGATGTTGGTGGCATTGCCTCCGGTGAGCCACAGCCACACCAGAATGAGAATGATGATCCACCACCAGTTATTGCCGCAGCCGCAGCTGCCGCCGCATCCACAAGAATTGCAGCCCATAGTGTACCCTCCTATTATTCAAAAAAGGTTAGTTGCAGCCGCAGCCGCAGTCACCGCAGCCACTGCGTCCGCCGCCGCATGTATTACAGCCACAGCCGCCGCCATAGCCACTCAGTCCGCCGCTGCTCAGCAGCCAGATAGCAAGAAGAATGATGACCAGGGTGGCGTCATTCAGGCAGATGCCGAAGAGCCCACGGTTGCTATCGGCAGGGCAGCAGGTATTGCAGCAGTTACCAAACATAGCAGAGATGCCTCCTTTACATTGGGATCACCCCATCTTATGTCGCGGGGAGATTTTGGTGCGGCGTTTAAGCGACTGGATGCAGCCAATATTAAGGGCAGAACAAAAAAGGAGGGGAGACCCTATGAATCAATACAATGGCTTTACACCGCGGGCGGCCGCGGCATTGGAGGGCGCCCAGCGGGCGGCGCAGCAGGCAGGGCATACCTATATCGGCAGTGAGCACTTGCTGCTGGCATTGCTGCGAGAGGGGGCCGGAGCGGCTTATACGCTGCTTTTTCAGCGGCGTGTAACAGCGGGAAAGACCGAGCGTGCCCTGCTGCAAATGGTGGGTAGGGGACATCCCACCCTGCTGGAGTCGGAGGAAACGACGGTGCATTACCGTGCCGCAGTGGAAGAAGCGCTGCGGGAGGCCCAGATGGGCGGATTTTTGCAGGCGGGGACCGAGCACCTGCTGCTGGCGCTGTGCGGACAACAGGATTCCGGGGCGGTAAGACTGATGAATAAGCTCGCAGTGGATATCCCCAACCTGACCATTGCCCTGCGAGAGACGATACGGCTGGAGCAGTGCGAGCAGAATAACGACCGGCAGATTCCCAAGGTGGTGGGAAAGGCCCAGCGGCAGATCCGCAGTGTGATGCTGGACCGCTTTGGCCGGGAGCTGACTGAGCTGGCCCGGCAGGGGCGGCTGGATCCGGTCATTGGGCGGGAACAGGAGACAGAGCGGCTATTGCAGATCCTTTCCAGGCGTTCCAAGAATAATCCCTGTCTGATCGGTGAGGCGGGAGTGGGCAAGACCGCCGTGGTGGAAGGACTGGCGCAGCGCATTGCGGAGGGCCGGGTGCCGATGGCTCTGGCGGATAAGCGGATCATTACTCTGGACTTGCCAGCAATGGTGGCCGGTACTAAGTATCGCGGCGACTTTGAGGAGCGGATCCGGTCCATTATGGAGGAAGTGGCGGCGGCTGGGGATGTGATTCTTTTTATTGATGAGATTCATACCATTATGGGCATTGGCGCGGCGGAAGGCGCGGTAGATGCGGCTAATATCATGAAGCCGAAACTTGCCCGCGGGGAATTGCAGGTTATTGGTGCCACCACCATAGCGGAGTACCGCAAGACCATCGAAAAGGACGGCGCGCTGGCCCGGCGGTTCCAAAGTGTTCTGGTGGAGGAGCCTACCGAGGAACAGACAATGGCGATCCTGCGGGGGCTGTGCCCGCGCTATGAACAGCACCACGGGATGATCATTACCGAGGATGCACTGGAGGCTGCGATCCGGCTTTCGGTGCGGTATTTCCCGGCGCGCTTTTTGCCGGATAAGGCCCTGGACCTGCTGGATGAAGCGGCAGCCAGGCTGCGAATCCACCGGGCGGATATGCTGGGAAGCGGAATGAGAGCATCCCGGCGGCTGATGCTGACCCAGCGGGAGGTACAGCATGCGGCGAAGGCGATGACCGGACTTGCGGTGGGACAGGGACTTTCGGCCGAGCGGCTGGAAAATGGCCTGCGGCAAAGTGTGGTGGGACAGCAGGAGGCGGTGGAGACGGTCATTCATGCCATCCTGCGCAGCAATGCTGGGCTGCGGGATCCCCGGCGCCCCATCGGGAGTTTTTTGTTCCTGGGGCCCAGTGGAGTGGGCAAGACCCAGTTGTGCTACGCATTGGGCAAAACGCTGTTCGGCAGCGAGGAGAATATCATCAAGCTGGATATGAGCGAATACCGGGAGCCGCACAGTATTTCCCGGCTTATTGGGGCGCCCCCCGGCTATGTGGGGTGTGAGGAAGGGGGCATCCTGACTGAGGCGGTGAAAAAGCATCCAATGAGCGTGGTGGTCTTTGATGAGATAGAAAAGGCACACCCGGATCTTTACAATTTGCTGCTGCAGATTTTGGAGGACGGGCGACTGACCGACAGCCAGGGCAGATTGGCGGTCTTCAGCAATACGGTGGTTATCCTGACCAGTAACCTGGGAGCGGAGGCGATGCTGCATCCGCAGAGGATGGGCTTTGGCGATGCCGGGGCGGACGCGAAGACGATGGTGCTCTCCAAACTGCGGGAACAGCTGCGGCCGGAGCTGCTGGGCAGATTGGATGAGACAATCCTGTTCCAGCCACTGAGAAAGGAAGAGCTGCGGCAGATCGCGGTGCAGCTGCTGCAGGGGGTGCAAAGCCGCCTGCGGGAGCAGGAGATCGGGATGGAATTTGAGGACACGGTGGTGGAACAGATTGTTGCGGGGGCGGAGGAGGGCCCCTATGGGGCGCGCCCGCTGCGGCGGCTGGTACGCACCATGGTGGAGGATCCGCTGACGGAACGGCTGCTGGCCGGGGAGCTGCGTGCCGGGGATATCCTGTGCTGCGGCTGGGAGCAGAGCACCCTGCAGATGCACGAGCGGATACCGGCGGCGCAGTGAGTGAAGTTTCTGTATGGAGCGGGCCGACCTGCGGCTTTTGCGGATTGTAAAAAGATGTCGCTTTACAGATGCGGCGTCTTTTTTTATAATAGAGGTGGAATGACAAATGCTATTTTGGACAGGCATGAAAATGCATGAGAAAAGACGATATGAGGCTACGGATATGCGAAGGATTACAGAGGCGCTAAACCAAATCGTTCACAGTATAGAATGTAAAAATGTTTTGGAAATTGCTTGCGGCAGTGGAGAATTTTCCCTCGAAGCGGCCAGTATGCTCATTCTGTAACATGCATTGATTTAGACGATAGTCGCTTGCTGCCATCGGTAAGGGATGCAGAAAACATAGTTTTTCTACTGATGGATGCCATTAACTTACAGATGGCAAGTGATAGCGTCGATGTTATTGTGTTCTATAATGCACTTGCGCATGTTGAAAACGAGTTAGAAAAGATCTTAAATGAATGTTATAGAGTTTTACGGAAGAGGGGAGCTATATTTTATCAGCTCTTTTGGAATTGATAAAATCGCTGTAGAAGCCACACTGTTGCCAATGTTAAAGAAACAAAAAATTTATTTCAGCTTGAGTCAAACAAAAAATTTTATAATTGTACAAATAGGTGCTTAATTCAGTTTGAGTAATTCACACAGGATATAACGCTAAGTATAATTGTCCATTCAATATGTTTGGCGAGAAAATACAACATAAAAGGAGTACCTACTATGGAAAACAAAATCTTTACCTTACATAAAACCGTTACCGAGGCAGATACCGCTGCCCATGTGGGGAGCGGCAGCCTACCTGTATTGGCAACCCCGGTTCTTATTGCGTGGATGGAAGCGGCAGCCTGTGGCTGCTGTGCCGGACTGATGGAGGAAGGCACCACCAGTGTGGGAACGGAGATGAATATGCAACATACCGCGGCCAGCCCGGTGGGGATGAAAGTGACTGTTACGGCGGAACTGACCGCGGTGGAGGGCAGAATTTTTTCTTTCAAGGTTTATGCCGAAGATACCGCCGGTGCCATCGGCGAAGGCAGCCATACCCGTGCCATTATACGGGCGGAGCGCTTTATGGAAAAGGCCAATGCCAAGCTGGCCCAGTGAGGGAATTCCCATGATGAGTGCGGCCGCTACAAAAACGAAGCCCCGTGTGATGAGTCGGGGCGGTATTATTGCCTGCATGGTGCTGACACTGTTGACGCCGGTGGGTTTGCTGCTGATCCATCTGGCGCGCGGCAATGCCGAAGAAGTGGAGTATCTGTACAGTCGTGGATTTTATCATGGTATGGCTACTGTGCTGACAGCGCTGACCGGGAGGGCGCCCTTTTCGGTAATGGAGGTCATCCTGCTTTTGCTGGGGGCCGCTGCGCTGGTGTTCCTTGTTCTTTGGATACGGGAAGCCATCCGGCAGAAAGGACGCTGGTGGCTGGTATGCTTAAAGCGGCTGTGGATCATAGTTTCGGCGGCTTCGGCGGTATTCTTTTGGTTTATTCTTACCGGGGATCTTAATTACTACCGTATTCCGGTGGGGCAGAGTCTGGGGTTGCAAACCGAGGCAACGGATGTGAAAACGCTTCGGTCACTCTGTCATCTGCTGGCGGGGCAGGCGGCGGAGCTGCGGCCACAGTGTGAGGAAGATAGTGAGGGGGTATTTGCTTCTTCCGTGACCTATGCGGAATTGGCGGAGACCGCTACTGGTGCGGTGACGGCACTGGATGAGATCTATGGGGTACAGCTCTTTGACCTGGCGGGACAGACCCGCCCCAAAGCCATGTATTTTTCAGAGGTCATGAGCTATATTCAGCTGACTGGTGTGATTTTCCCTTATATCTCGGAGCCGAACATCAATGTGCACCAACCGGCCTATGGGATCTCCTCCACCATGTGCCATGAGCTTTCCCACATCTGCGGCTTTATGCGGGAGGATGAGGCAAATTTTATCGCTTATCTGGCCTGCTATAATAGCGATAATACAGAGCTGCGGTACAGCGGTGCGATGATGGGACTTATCCATGCTACAAACCGCCTGTACCGCTATGACCCAAACGCCTGGCAGGAGATTTATACGCTGCTGCCGGAAGGAGTGCTGCGGGATCTGGCGGCCAACAGCCGTTACTGGAAAAAGTATGAAACGCCGGTAGGCGAAACGGCTGACCGCTGGAACGATGCCTACCTAAAGGCCAATGACCAGACCGATGGGGTGCAGAGCTACGGCCGTATGGTCGATCTGCTCATCGCTTTTTACAGGGCGCAGGGATTGATTTGAGCAGTATATTTGCCGGTTCCTGCAAACCGAGAGAGGCCGACCCTGTGGGTTGGCCTTTTTTGCAAGTTAAGGCCATGTTAAATTTCATTTTTGGCTTGACAAATGCCGTGGGCAGGCCTATACTTGCAGATATATTTTTTACGCAAAGGAGTGCGGAACGATGAGTAAAGTGTTCATTCCGGCAGGTTACCACAGCTGCCTTTCCCTGTACGATACCCAAAAGGCCATCAGCCTGATCAAGCGGGTGTTTGAGGATACTCTCTGCGGAAATCTGAATCTCAGCCGGGTATCGGCCCCGCTGTTTGTGGAGGCTTCCACCGGCTTGAATGATGACCTAAATGGAGTGGAGCGCCCCGTTTCCTTTGATGTGCCGGATATCGGCCGGGATGCACAGGTGGTGCACTCCCTAGCCAAGTGGAAGCGCCTGGCGCTGCACCGCTACGGCTTCCGTCCCGGCAAGGGCCTTTATACCGATATGAATGCCATCCGGCGGGATGAAACGCTGGATAACATTCACTCCATCTATGTGGACCAGTGGGATTGGGAAAAGGTTATCACGCCAGAGGAGCGTAATGTGGCCTATCTGAAGGCTACGGTACAGAGTATTGTGGATGCGATCGTTTCCACTCAGCGCACCCTGCGGGCCATATATCCGCAGCTGAATACGGTTCCGGACCTGGTGCCGGAGGTCACCTTCATCACCACACAGGAGCTGGAAGACCGTTACCCGGAGCTGACCCCTAAGGAGCGGGAAAATGCCATTACGAGGGAATGCGGCACTGTATTCCTAATGCAGATTGGCGGTAAGCTGCGCAGCGGCCAGCCCCATGATGGCCGTGCCCCAGACTACGATGACTGGACCCTAAATGGTGACCTGCTGGTTTATAACCGAGTGCTGGGAACAGCATTCGAGCTGTCCTCCATGGGCATCCGTGTAGATCCTGCGGCACTGGACCGCCAGCTGACCCTTTCCGGCTGTGAAAACCGCCGTACATTGCCCTTCCACCGGATGCTGCTGGCCGGAAAGCTGCCGCTGACCATTGGTGGCGGTATTGGCCAATCAAGACTGTGCATGTTCCTGATGGGGACCGCCCATATCGGTGAGGTGCAGTCTTCGGTGTGGGATGACGATACCATGCAGAAATGCGAAGCTGCGGGTATTATCCTGCTGTAAGTTCTTTAATAAAAAGACCGTCCGGTTTTGTGCCGGGCGGTTTTTGGCATTCCACTTTGTGCAGATACAAAAAGAGGGCACCTGTGGGTGCTCTCTTTTTGTGAGAAAATATATTTAGGGAAAAACATTGAGGGGACGAAGATATTATTTAGCGAGGGTGGTAATGAGGTTATACAGGGCACGAATGGCCAGACCCAGGGTAGCTACAGCAGCAATGCCGCCCAGTACATTACGAATGACAGAGTTGGTGTAGTTGCCCAGCAGTTTTTTGCTATTGGCAATGACCAGCAGCAGAATAGCGATAAAGGGGAGAATGAAACCGCTGATGGCCTGGGCCGCTACGATGATGGCAGCGGGGGAGGTATTTACCATGGCCAGCACGGTGCCAAATACGATAACGATGATCGCCAGCAGCTTGGCCTTGGTGCAGGAGGAACCGCCCTCCCAGTGGAACAGGGCGCTGAAGATGGTCTTGAAGGTGAAGCCGACTGCGATAGCAGAGGACAGACCGGCGGCCAGCAGGCCGATATCGCCTACCACACGGGCCCAGGAACCCAGTACCGGCTCCAGAGATTTAGTGAAGGTCAGGGCGCCATTGACGGAAGTGCCGGTCCCATACAGCACAGTGCCACTAGTGATAAGGATAGAAGCAGTGATGATAATACCGATAATGATGTTGAAACGAATGTCAAAACGGGCATCGGGCAGCTCCTCAATGGAAGTGTACTTGCCCTGAGAGGTGATGGAGTGCAGGATGAGGTTCATGCCGATAAGGGTGGTACCGATGAGCGCCATGGTATTCATCAGGCCGCCTTCGGGAACGACAGGAACCAAACCGGTTACGACTTGGCCCAGGTTGGGGGCAACAGCAATAGCGGTAACAAGGAACAGAACACCCATGACGCTGACGAATACCTGCATGATGGTCTCCAAGACCTTATTGGAGGCTAAGGCGGCGATAAGGGCGATAACGCCGATGATGAGAGCGGAGACCCACTGGGGCATACCAGTGATATCCTGCAGACCGGCGGAGGCGCCGATCTCATTGCCAGACTGGAACGCGAAGCAGGAGATACCGACGGCTAAGCCGACAAATATCTGGACAAACAGGCGCCAGCCGCGGCTTTCGGGCTTCAGGGCGATGGCTGCATCGATGACATTCTTGTGAGAAGCGATGGCGATGCGGGAGGACATTTCCATGAGGACGATGAGGGCGATGCCGGAGAAGACAACGGCCCACAGCAGAGCATACTGGAACTTAACGCCCACCAGGGTAGCGGTGGTAATGGTGCCAGGGCCAATGAATGCGCTGGTAATAATAGCGGCAGGTCCCATATTTTTCAGCTTTTGCATAAAAGTCTTTTTTTCCATTAGAGTTTACCTCCTAAGTGAACTTCAGATCACATTTTGGTTAAGTGCTTGTTGGCACAGGACCTGCGCCCCTCACGCACGGTCTATGCCAGCTTGCACTTTAGCAGATTTGAACGGTAGAACTTATTTGGTTTGGTTGAGGCTCAACTTTCAAGGCGATTATACCAACTTGATAAGGCATTAACAATGGTTCTGTGCACGAAATATCGCCTATAGTGGTGGGCAATCTGCACAATCAATTGAAATTTGTTAAAGAAGAATCAAAGAAATGCGGAAGAATTTTGTTGATGCTGCATATTGTTTCCTCCATCGCCACAAATAATTTGGTGAATTTATTGCCGACTAATAGAAAATGGAGACTTTGTAGTGCTGTGCTAAGATAAATAATGAAATGGCCTGTTGTGCACCATGCATATTCCAAATCGTTTTTTTTAGATACCGGAAACGATGACGAAAAGCCAGGAAAGTGGCACAATGAAAAAGCAAACCAGCCCAAGTATAAGTGGGCTGCCCCTCCCCGGCACCCCTCCGCCGCGGTAATGCGACTAAATACGAAAGAAATTGGTGAATGATATGGAAAGAATAGAACAAGCCAATAAGGAAGCGCTGCGGCGCATCCTCAGTGGAGAACCGGAACTCATTGATGTGTGCCCGGCCGGGGAAGTGATCCCGGAGTTAGATAACCATTCCATCGGCCATGCGGGCCCTCCTATCGCCTGGAAAGAGATGTGCGGCCCGATGCAGGGTGCTATTATGGGGGCCGCGGTATATGAAGGGATGGCTTCCACCTTGGAGGAGGCGGCAGAAATGGCCGCTTCCGGTAAGATTCATTTTATCTCCAACCACAGCATGCACTGTGTTGGCCCCATGACCGGTATGATTACCAGCTCCATGCCACTGTGGGTGGTTCGTAATAAGACCTTCGGCAATTACGCCTACAGCACATTTAACGAAGGAATCGGCAAGGTCATGCGCTTTGGCGCTAACTCCACGGAGGTTATTGACCGCCTGCGCTGGATCCAGAATGATTTGGGCCCTGCTATGAAGAGAGCTCTCCAGGAATCCGGCCCGATTTCCCTCAAGCTCATTATTTCCCGTGCGTTGGCGATGGGCGATGAGATGCATCAGCGTAATGTGGCGGCATCCTCGTTGCTTACCCGTGAACTGGCCCCTTACCTTGCCAATGTGGTGGAGGACCCGGCCAAGCGCTTTAAGATTCTTAGCTTCCTTTCCACCAACGATCAGTTCTTCCTGAACCTAGCGATGGCCGCCGGCAAGGCCACCATGGATCCCGTTCGTGACATTCCTCATTGCAGCGTAGTGACAGCGATGAGCCGCAACGGAACTAACTTTGGAATTCAGGTCAGCGCGCTGGGCGACCGCTGGTTCCAAGCGCCCGCCTGTATGCCGGTCGGCCTCTATTTCCCCGGTTATTCCGAAGCGGATGCCAACCCCGATATGGGCGACAGTGCCATCTGTGAGACCTTTGGAATCGGTGGCTTTGCCATGGCATCCTCTCCCGCGGTGGTGCGCTTTGTCGGCGCCGGAAATATCAGCAGCGCCATGAAGTATTCCCGCGATATGATGGAGATCACCGTTGGGGAAAACGATGCCTATGTGATGCCGGCCATGGACTTTACCGGTACCGGCACAGGCATTGATATCCGCAAGGTTATTGAAACGGGTATTCTGCCTGTCATCAATACTGGTATGGCGCACAAAAAGCCTGGTGTAGGGCAGGTGGGTGCGGGTGTCGTTAAGCCTCCTATGGAGTGCTTTGAACAGGCCCTGTATGCGCTGGCCGAGTACGAAGGGGTAACCGAAGAATAATCGCAACAGATAATTAATAAAGGAGATAACCATGAGCGATCTGAAGGAAATGATCCGGCAGGCCAATGAAACCGCCGTGAATAAACTGAAAAACGCCCAGCCCTACTGGGTGGATATCAAACCTGCCCATGAGGTGCTGGGAATTGACAAGTACACCCTGCTGCATGCAGGCCCACCCATTGCGTGGGAGGAGATGTGCGGCCCCATGCGCGGAGCCATTGTTGCCGTACTGAAATATGAAGGCCTGGCGGAAAATGATGAAGAAGCCCTTGCGCTGGCAGGCAGCGGTAAGATAAAATATGAACCGTGCCATCACCACAATGCCGTAGGTCCCATGACGGGTGTGACCTCCTATTCCATGCCGATGATCTGCGTGTTGAATAAGGAGAACGGCAATTATGCCTATTCCACCATCAATGAGGGCACCGGCAAGGGCATCCGCTTTGGCAGCTGCGGCCAGGATACCGTAGACCAGCTGGTGTGGCTGGAAAAGGTGCTGGGCCCGGCGCTGAAGGATGTTGTCCACACCATGGGCGGAATTAACCTAAAGATGATTATTTCTCAGGCGCTGGCCATGGGGGATGAGCTGCATATGCGCAATAATGCCGCTACCAATCTGTTTGTAAAGACCATAGCGGAAACGCTGTGCGAGGTGGTAGAAAGCCGTGCGGCGCTTACCCAGATTATGCACTTCCTGACCTGGAACAATGACCAGTTTTTCCTCAACTTTGCCATGGCGGCCAATAAGGCCTGCGCCGATGCGGCACATGGCATCGAGCATTCCACCATGGTGACCGCGATGGCCCGCAACGGCGTCAATATCGGCATCCGGGTGAGCGGCCTGGGCGACCGCTGGTTTACCGCTCCCGCAGCGGATGTGGCAGGTGCTTATTTCCCGGGCTATTCCGCGGAGGACGCCAATAAGGACATCGGTGACAGCGCCATTATGGAAACCGGCGGCATTGGCGGCATGGCCATCGCTACTGCCCCTGCCATTGTTCGCTTCCTGGGTGCTGGCAAGTACCAGGACGCTGTGAACTACACCAACAACATGTACGAAATCACCCTTTCGGAGCAGGATCAGTATGCCATGCCGGATATGGATTTCCGTGGTTCGCCCATCGGTATCGATATTCTCAAAGTAGTGGAAACCGGTATTTCCCCCATCATCAATACCGCTATTGCCTGTAAACGCCCCGGCGTTGGTATGATCGGTGCCGGTATTTCTAAGGCACCGCTGGAAATGTTCGAAGAGGCAATGGTCGCCTTTGGCGAAGCGCACGGCCTGCAATAATAACAAAGAGTTTGATTAGCCGGCAGGCGTCGGGCCCCTATGGGGAACCGACACCTGCTGTGCTATGCTTTAATAAAGAGAAAGAACGGAGTATACTATGGAACTCAGTCCAATCCTATTATGCCTGCTGGCAGCAGTGCCGGTACTGTTGCTCATTATTCTGCTGGTGGGCTGCAAGTGGAGCGTGGGCCGCGCGGCGGTCGTTTCGGTCGCCGTAGATGCTGTAATTGCTCTATCTGCATTTGGGGCGCATCCGCTGCAAATTCTGGTCAGCGCCGCCAAGGGCGCATGGAGTTCACTCAGCATTATTCTCATCATCTGTCCGGCAATCCTTATGTACAATATTGTCCGGGAGGCTGGCGCATTTCGTGTCATTCGTGCGGGGATTCAGCAGGCCACCCCCAATAAGCTTCTGCAAATTCTCATCATCGGCTACACATTTTCGGCATTTTTGCAGGGGATCACCGGCTTCGGCGTACCGGTGGCAATCTGCGCGCCGCTCCTCATCGAAATAGGTGTTTCTCCGCTCTGGGCGCTTGCTATTGCCCCTTTGGGCGAGGCGTGGGGCAACACCTTCGGTACGCTCAGCGCTGCATGGGATGCGCTGGCGGCGCAGGCGGGCTTGAACGAAGCCATGCCCCTTTACTGGCAAAGTGCTTTGTGGACCGCTGCGCTGCTCTTCGCAATGAATCTTGTTTCCGGATTACTGGTCTGCTGGTTTTACGGCAGGGGCGCAGCACTTCGCCGCGGATTGCCCGCTGTACTGGTGCTCAGTCTGGTGCAGGGCGGCGGGGAACTGCTGATGAGTCAGGTCAATACCACACTCTGCTGCTTTATTCCCTGCTGTCTGGCTTTGGTGGTATCGCTTCTTTTGGGACGGCTTCCACTTTACAATACACCGTGGGAGCTGGAAAACAGCCGTGCCATGGAGCCGTCGCGCGGAACGCTTTTGTCGGAACAGGCGCCGCAGGGGATGGGCATTCTGCACGCGTTTTCACCGTACCTGGTGATGACTGCTTTTTCGCTGGTCTGCCTGCTCATTCCTTCGGTCAAGCGGGCGTTGGCGGGTGTTTCCGTTTCGCTCCATATTCCTGCCGTTGTCAGCGGCGGTACAGCCATTACCGAGGAGGTCAGCGGCTTTTCTCCGCTCAGCCTCACCAACGCGGGTGTGTTCCTGTTTTTGGCGGCAGGCTTCGGGTTCTTCTATTTTCGGCGTCGGGGCTGGCTTACAGCGGGCAGCGGGCAGCAGATCCTGCGGGACAGCCTGAAAAAAGCATGGCCCTCCTCTGTTTCGGTTATGGTGCTTGCCAATATTATGAGCGGCACCGGCCAAACCGCTGCCTTGGCGGGTGGATTTTCCGCGGTATTTGGGCCGTACTATGCGGCGCTGGCAGCGCTGGTGGGAATGCTCGGCTCCTTTATCACCGGCTCCAATATGTCCAGCAATATCCTGTTTGGCAGCTTCCAGATGACGACGGCAGAACTGGTGGGCTTGCAGCCTGCCCCTATCCTGGCGGCACAGACCGTGGGCGGCAGCGCCGGCAGCCTCATCAGCCCCAGCAAAATCGTTCTAGGAGCTACAACAGCCGGCCATCCGGAAATGGTTGGTTCTATCATCAGAAAGCTGCTGCCGGTGGCACTGCTGTTCTCCCTCACCGCCGGTGCAGTGGTACTGCTTAGCGGACTGATACTGGGCTAAAAAAATATTGGTATACAAAAAAGACTGTGGGTATGATATACTTAACTTATATCATGTCCACGGTCTTTTTATAGGAGGGGGATATCATGTATACCATCGGTTCATTCCTGCGGGAAGAGGAGCTGACCGGCTTAAAGCTTATGACGGATACCGCCGATCTGCAGGCGGAAATCACCAATATCAATATTATCGATAACCCCGATTCCTACGATTGGCTTTCCTCCGGGGATTTTTTGCTGACTACCGGCTACTTTTTCCGGGATGATGAGGCTATGCAGCGGCAGCTTGTACGGGAGCTTTCGGAACTGGGCTGTGTGGGCCTTGCCATCAAAACCCGCCGTTATCTGGATGTGATTCCGGAGGCGATGCTGGAGGAAGCGAACCGGCTGGGCTTCCCGCTCATCAATATCCCGGTCCAGTATCCTCTCAGCAAGATCTGCAAGGTGGTGTTTGGCCGGCTTTCCGGCGGTGGGGTGGAAAAGGCCGACCGCTTTGTTTCGCTTTATCATTCCATCACCGAGAGCATGCTGGAGGCAGATGGCGTTTTCCGGATGCTGGGCGTCCTTAGCGACTTTATCGGTAATGCGGTGCTGCTGCTGGGTGCCAAGTGGGAGCTGATGGCCTATGCCGAAAATGCTGGAAACCCAATGCCGCTTTCGCGGTATCTCCCACTGCAAAAGGGGGAGGTTATTTTCCCGGAGAGTATTACCGGCAATATGCCTTCGGATTTTTCCAAATATGCCAAGGCCATCAAACGGGTCTTTTCCGCTGGGCAGGAGCGTGCGGTCTGCCGCATACTGCCGGTTTCCGGCGGCAATGCCCTGTTTGGCTACTTGGTGGTGTGGGAGACCGGCCGCAAAATGCAATCGGTGGAATATCTGGCCTTGGAGATCGCGGCCTCTTCCTTGGCGCTGGAGCGCTTCCGCACCCGCCAGATCGAGGAGATCCGGATGCATATCCGGCAGGACTTCTTTGACGATTTGCTCAGCGGCAAGCTCCATTCTGCCGAGGAGGTGGGCAGCATTGCCGGGATGCACAATATGGACGCCGAGGGGACCTATCTCTGCATGGTCACTAAGCTGGACAGCGCCGCCCGTGGGACCGAAAACTATGTGGAGATGCAGGATGCCTTCCTGCGCATCAAGGACCGTATGATCGCCCAGATCGGGGAACTTTCCCGCGAGGAGGGCCGCAGCTGCATCTCTATTCATCGTGGCAGCCTTATTATCACCTTTCTGCGCATTGTCCATACCGAACCGGACCAGCGCATTAGTGAGGAAAATCGGCGGTTTATCCAGCGGCTTTACCACCGTCTGCATGCCATCACACAGCAGTATGTCCTCAATATCGGTGTGGGGGAGCCGACCGCCCGTCTTATCAATGTGCGCCGCAGCTTTACCCAGGCGCAGGAGGCTATCCGGGTCTCCGGCAATTTGCGCAGCGTGGCAGGGGTGCATTTTTACGAGGACCTCATCATCTATCAGCTGCTTAGCAGCGGAGTGGAAAATGAAAAATCCGCCGAGCTTTATACGCTGTCTATCCGCAGTCTGGTAGAGTATGATAAACAGAACGCGACCAACATGGTGGAAACGCTGGACTGTTACTTTGCCTGCAACTGTAATGTTAGCGAAACAGCCAAAGCCCTCTTCATCCATCGCAACACCCTCATTTACCGCATTGATAAGATCAAATCTATTCTGGGGAGGGATCTCAAAGATTCCGAAGAGCGTCTGCTGCTGCAGCTGGGCCTGCGGGTCTATCAGGTGCGGCAGATTCGTGAAGCGGCCGCCAATTCTTGAGCTTGACCGCGGGAATGTTTTTCTCTCTACTGCCATACAAAAGAGCAGGAGGGGGAGTTTGCATGAAAAGATGGATGACCCTGCTGCTGGGGTGCCTGCTGCTGTGCACCGCCTGTGGAAAAAAGGAACTGTTAGGATCCATTGCACTGCGGGAAGATACCACCCCGGAGCAGATGATAGAAGAGCTTTCCCAGCGGTATGATTTGCCGGAAAGTATGCTGCTGGAATCTGCCGCGGACCTGGCAGCACTGCTGCAAATAAAGGAAAAGTACCTGCTGTTGGGTTGTGGGCGTATTGCAGCCCCGGAGGACAACCCACAGCAAATACTATTGGCGCAGGCGGCCCCGGGCAAAACGGAAAAGGTGACTGCCACCCTGCAAAAGCGTCTGGAGACAGTACAGCGGGCATTTCCCGGGTATCCTTCGGCGCAGGCCGGGCGGGTCATTACAGCAGGGGATTATGCTCTTTTGGTCATCGTCACCGCCGATGATATGGATACTGTGCAGCAGGAGATTATGGATTATTTTATCGGAGGGAAATAGCAAGAAAAAATGGTTGCACACGAACTTAAATTCGTGTATAATATCTTAGTAGGCCATGACAGGTCGTGCAAAGGCAGCCTTTGTCATGCGGAAATCTGGTCCTGTGCGACGCAGTGCTGTGAACCATGTCAGGCGGGGAACCGAGCAGCATTAAGCAGTATTTGCGGGTGCCGCAGCCAACCGGGTTTCCGTGTGATAAAGGCTGCCTTTGCATTTTGCGGGAAAGGGGAGAAAACGGAATGTACCAGGCACTGTACCGCAAGTGGCGTCCCCGCACCTTTGAGGAAGTGGTGGGGCAGGAGCATATCACCACCACGCTGAAAAACGAGATGATTCAGGGAAAGCCTGCCCATGCGTATCTGCTGATGGGCAGCCGTGGCACCGGCAAAACCACCTGCGCCAAGCTCATCGCCAAGGCGGTGAACTGCCGCAACCCGGTGGATGGCAGCCCCTACTCGGCCACCGACGCGGCCAACGTCCGGCGCTTCCAGCAGAAGCTGGAAAGCCTCGGCGTCAACGCCACCGTCCGCCGCCGTCTGGGCAGCGAGATCAGCGCCGCCTGTGGCCAGCTGCGTCGGGACGAAATGAACGGGAAAGCGTAAAATAGAGGGAGTATCCTATGAAACTTGCAGGAAAAACGGATGTCGGCCGGGTCCGGCAGGATAATC
>OLVV01000743.1_pt1 | contig 15195 bp, 12 predicted proteins | sample 1673581 | NCBI WGS metagenome assembly OLVV01 (sample SAMEA103958116, study PRJEB25191) | human gut metagenome | biome: human-associated habitat [ENVO:00009003]; feature: intestine environment [ENVO:2100002]; material: feces | place: Germany | collected 2013/2015
AATTTACTAACTTAAAATTTGAGAATTTATGAAGATTAACAAATTGTTTTTGCTTGGGTTGGCAGGATTAGCCTTCACAGCATGTAGCAGCGACGAGGATGTAACTACACAAAGTAAACTGCCTGCAGGAAAGGGAGCGGTTACTATTAACATCACAAGTCCGGAACTGACAAGAGCTATTGAAGCCGGAACGACAGCTAATTCTGTTGATGTGACAGGTCCTGTTACTATTACACTTGAGGCTACTACAGGTGGCAATACAATTACGCTCACTCAGGAACAGTTGGCAGCTAATTCAACGGTTACTTTCTGGAATGTTGAAGGTCCGTCAAAGGTTACAGTATCTATGAATGGCGGTAAGGCTTCTTATACAAGCGATGCGCCAACAGCATTTACACAAGCTCCTGCGGCAATTCCTGCTTATGGTGAGACATCTACATTTGCCTTGTCAACAAAAACGGGTTCGCCTACTGTGGGTGGTTCTGACCATGAAGCTGGTGCTGATGCTGATGGTGCTGACGATTCTAAGGTTTATCAGCTTTACACGGCAACTGTTCAGTTGGCTATCCCTGTAGCACGTCTGGAAGTATCAGGAATTCAGCATGTTCTTTCAACTGACGGTCATCTTGCAGATGATTGCGCATATCAGACATTGACCATCGCAGGTGTTTATCTTGACAACGTTTACGCAACAGGTAGTGGGGTTACATATAGCAATGGCTCATTCCCGTGTGTATCAGGTATTGCTCCTACTGATTATTCTTATAATGGCGCAGACGGTACAGGTATTGAGGCTATATTGAAAGATGCAGCTACAGAAACAAACTTCCTTGCAGTTGATGGAGTTTGGCCCACAGCAGGAAACGCTTATTCTTATTATTTCTTTGGCGCAGACGGCGTAAATAATATGCCTAAGTTCAAGATTTACTTTGATACATCAGAAGCTAAAAATTCCGACCATCCGCTTCCCGCTCCACGTTACGCTATGATTACTTCATATAAGAAGGATGGCGTAGAGTTAACAAAGTTTGAGCCTGGACACATTTATCGTATAATAAGTGCCAAACTGACAGACGAGAATATTATTGGCGACGAAGGCGGTAATACTCTTTATGGTGTTGAGGTAACAGTTGAAGAAGCTACTTGGACTGTAGAGACAATAACAGCTGATTGGGCAAATTAATCCCTCTCTTTTGACAATGCATCATAAGGCCGGCATTTGTAATTAATATGGCATGAAAGAGTCGTGCCGCCGGCTGAAATGAACACTCGATTATTATTTGCGGGAGTGTGCCGGGCATTCCGGTTCCGTCGCGCTCCCGCCATTATGAAATACAAACACAACCGCCTTTCACCGCCTATGCGCGGTAGGGCACAATAAAGATTAATAAGCGATGAAACATTGGAAGAACATAGTATTGCCGCTGCTGCTGGTTCCTGTCTTGGTTACCGGTTGCATTATGGACGACAACGACGATTGCGACAATGTGGCCATCTATTTCCAGTATTTTGCAGATGGTGACGAGAATGTGCTCAGCCAGTACATAGACCGGGTGGATCTCTATGTGTTCGACGAGGGCGGGCACCTTATTGAGAAGAGACCTTATTCACGGGAACAGTTGGGCAGCTATCAGGCGATACCTTCTTTCAAACTGATTCCCGGAAAACGATACAAAGTGGTTGCCGTTGGCAATGCCGACGACAAAACCCTGATTACCGGACTTGACAACGCTGACTTCAGCCGCATGTATATACAAAGCCCCGAGTGGGGCAATGCCGACGTGGTTACCAACCACGACCACAACTACCTTGGTCAGCAGGAGTTTGTCATGCCTTCAGGAAACTTCGTTGTCTATCGAGACACCGTTACGATGTACAGCTCGCACATCAACACGCATATCGAAGTTACAGGACTGCCGGCTCCGGGAGCGGCAGCGATTACGCCCGTTACGGTTAGTATAGAGAACTCAAACGGACAGATATCTTTTGAGAATGAAATTAATTTGGACGCAAAGGGCACGTGTGCTCCCGAGCTTGAATATGATGCGGCAAACGGAAAATACCAGACCAAAGACCTGACACTATACCGCATGGACAGCAAGGGAACACTGCTTGAGGACTATTGTAACCATCAGATTGTGCTTAAGGACGCCACTGGCAAAGAGATGGTGCGCTTCAGCCTTTACGACTTTATAAAGCAGAACGAAGAATATATCGACGTTACCAAGCAAGAAGCCTATTTGCCCATCGAGATAATGTTTATTGAAACTGGCATTACTATCAAACTGCCCGCCTGGTATATTGAAGACATAACCCCCGGTTGGCAATAAAGTATTGAGGAGGACGCATTTATGAATAACATGAAAAAACACAGATACCTTGCTGCCGCATGCTTGTTGCTGTTGTCGCTTCTTGCCGTGTCGTGCATTTCTGACGACTATCCCGTGCGCGATAAAGCCACGGTGAAGATGACGTTCACCACCAGGGCCATTAGTAATCCTGCGACCACTGCCGGCGGACTTGAGGATAACGAACACATGCACACCCTGCGCGTGATTGTGGCAAGGCAGAACGGCGAAATACTTTACAATCTGAAATATGACATAGCCGAAAACGAAACGAGCAAGACCATCACGTTCAGCGAGATGACCGTAAATGCCGACGGCGAAACCTTCGACTTCTATGCCATAGCCAATGAGGAAGGCGTAGAATACAACGGTTGGGAGAACGTCACCGTTGCTGACTTGAAAGGCATGAACCTGCAGAGCGGATTCTTGACAAATGCCAATGCTTCTAAAAATACAATGATTCCGCAGACTGCATATAAGCAGATTAGGGTAGCGCCGCAGTCTGGCGGCGGAATACAGAGCGAGACAATGAAACTCGACTTTGCCGTGGCTAAGGTGCGCCTTACCATAAACAATACATCATCGGCCGTCCAGACTGTAAGTAACATTAATTTGTCCGGTCTCAACATGGAATCAACGCCACTGTTCGCAAGCGGAACATTATCCGGCGAAACAGGTGGAACATTAAGTCTTGGCAACATGACTATTGATGATAATAGTACAGCTACGGTTTATGCTTACTTCTTTGAGAATACAGGAGGAGATTATGCTCTTACTGCAAATTGGAATGGTAATCCGCATACATTGGATATTAAAGCTGCCGATATTACAGAGATAAGCCGCGGCACAGAGCTTAATATTAATATCAAGCTGAACGCAACTATACCTTCTTCACCTGAGTTCTACATCGAGGTTGTTCCTTGGACAGAGGTTGAAGTGGATGTACCGCCGTTTGAAGTACCACAGTTTAAATAAACCATGAAAGGAGAAAATCGTATGAAAAAGATACATCTTAAGATATATACCGGCATTCTTGCCGTATGTATGATTATGGCAGGCCTGTCAAGCTGTACGGTCGACGACTTTTTCGGTACAGACAACGTAGTGGAAGGCGAGCCTGTAAACATAACACTTAACTTTGCGGCTGTTCCGTCGACAGACGTTCGCATCACGCGTGCAACGGGAAGCGACCTGTCCGAATTGTCGGACATCGTTATATGTGTGTTCCATGGTGACGGTTCGTTCGAACAGATTGTTACCAACTATGAAGATGGAGGCTTGAAGGTAAACGGAAATACGGTCGGAACTAATGGCGAAAACCGCTATAGCGTAAGCTTTGAAAGCACGTCAGGCGAAAAGAAACTCATTGCTGTGGCAAACGTGGCTGAAGGTGCATTTTGGGAAAATCTGATAACAGATCTGACAGCTGCTTATAATGAGAAGAAAACCTTTGATCAGGTAAAAGCCATTGTAGCTGAAATGAGCCAAAGGCTTGTTAACCAGGCCGGTACTACTGAAGGCATGCAGCCGTTCCATGTCACATCTTCGTCGCAGATGTTTATATCCGGATTGAATGAAGGCGTTGTATTCGGAACAGGTAATACTATTACTTACTATGGCACGAATGGCGATGAAGCAAATGATGTGGCTATAAAGATGAAGCGCGCCATGGCGCATATCACATTCAATATTGCTGCCAATCCCAGCGGTGCTCAGGGTACGTTTACGCCGACATCATTCCGCGTTTACAACATTCCTACAAAGAGCCATCTTACCAACGGCATTCCTGAAGGCACAAATCTTCTTACAACCGGCGTTGCTGATTCAGATGAAGAATATGTAAACACAGCATTTGAAAATATCGGTACGGCGCAGGGAGGTAACTATTCGTTTAACTTCTACATGCCTGAAAATGTGCAGGAACCGGGTGGCTCCAATACTTATAAAGCACGTGAAGAATGGGAAGGAGCATCAGGTGCTTCGGCAGAAAACAAGACATGGAAAAATGCTCCTCAAAACAGTACATTTGTTGTGATAAGTGGCACGTTCGAGGGCGATGCTACAAATCCTGTTACGGCTAATGTAGAATATACAATTCATCTTGGCAATTTCGGAAAGTCTGGTGATACTTCTCGTGATTACGGAGATTTCTCTGTAATGCGAAATTACAGCTATACATATTCGGTCAGCGTTCTTGATGTTAATAATATTATTGTTGAAGCTGAGAGAACAGGTGGAGATTACCAAAATGGCGCAGAAGGTTCAGTTTACGATCAGAGCAGCACAGAATACAGCTATAACCTCGATGCTCACTACGAGCAGGTTTATCTGGAGTACAATCTCTCTGACATAGCTAACAGTCTTAGGCCGGGCCTTTCCGGACAGCCTCTTGATGACGCTATAGCCAACCAGCTGATACTCATCATTCAGTCGGAAGCCATGGACTATACACATGAATCTACTCCCGATGAACCTTACACCACCAGAAATAAGCGCGGAACATTAAGTCCGTATAAGATTTATGCCGATGCTGTTAGAAGCGGCAAAGATCCTGCCGCCGCAAAGGCTGCCGTGTTGGATGGTGCCGGAGAAGGCATGGCACCGACTAAGGGCTTTGACTACAAGTGGATTGAGTTCTTTCCGCAGACAGGCACCGGAATTTCTGCATATCCCGGAATATCGTCTTGGGCTATGGAGGATCTTTCCGGTATGGAGAATGGAAATTTCTATGCCGGTGAAACAGGTACCGACGTCATGCTTGATGTTTATGACATGATTGTTGAGATGGGTAAGGCAATTAAGCAGATTTATGGTGGAGATACGCCTTCTTCTTCAAGTATACAGATAACTCGAAATGGTAATGATTATGTTGCGCGTTTCACAGCCTTCGTAAATGAAAATTACTATCTTCGCCATCCGCTTACCGGTGCAGAAATAGATACATGGAGCGTGATGACAAACAAGATTCCGCGCGAGATGATTATAGCCATGAGTACGCAGACATCTACTGACGGCAACAGCTCTTACAGCAAGATCCACTCGTATATATCTCAGTTGGCAATGCAGACATTCTATAACGACCGCGTGTCAAGTCTTAACGCATTCGGTATTGAAACGTATAATGAGACACCGCTGACGTTATCATTTGGAAGCCCAAAATCTACTTCTGAACTTACAGATAATGACGGACGTGAAAATCAGAAGAAGTTGATTGGAGCTTCATCTTCGCCTCAATGGTTGTCTTACATTCGTCCTTCTTACAATGGCTGGACAGCATCTGTAGGAACAAACCGTTCAAGTCATAAACTGAGTGCTTATGCCTATGTTGAAGATGCCTATTCAGCATGTATGTCACGCAACCGCGACCTTAACGGCAACGGACAAATTGATGAGAATGAGATACGCTGGTTCCTGCCGTCGCTCAATGAGTATATCCGTATGGGTATCGGTGCTAATGGTATTTCGAGCGCAGCCCAACTTTATATGGGTGATAAGACGCTAATGAAAAAAGGTGCATCTGATACAGATCCAAATGGTTATCCGTCTGCTTATATTGAAGATGGTTCGCTTTATTATACCAGCAGTGGAGATTCTAAGAGGGTATATTGGGCTGTCGAGAAAGGATCTTATGGATCGATAAATTCTTTTTATGATGGTAGTGCATTGCCTATCCGTTGTATCCGCAATTTGCCTGCAACAGGTACAAACACAGGTACTGATATATCTTCTATAGATGGAGTTACATCTGATGCTACGTATGTAAAACATGAAGCTAGTAGAAATGTACCAATTATATTGGAATTTAAAAACCGTCTGATTCCAAGTCTTTATCGTCAGAGAGTTTCCGGCTCGCTGAATGTGCACAATGAGGATGATGACGCTAATAGTTTCTATGATGGAATATTTGTAGCTTCTGATTTCCTTTATACATATGATTATTGGGGAAGAAAAGAGTACAGAACATTTACATTAGGTAGTATTATAGGTTATAATGGCTATACTTGGGATAATCCATGTTCTAAATATAGTGAGGGTAGATATTATAATTGGCGTGTTCCTAATTTGGTTGAGCTTTCAGCTATGAATGCAGCCGGGCTTTTGTCTCATAGTGGATCAGATGTTGCTTGCTGTACGCAATTCTCTAATTTGAGTGTACGTTATGGCTTCGCTTTTTCATCATTGATTTATTGTCCCGGTGCAAAAGATTATCAGATTGGTGATAAATTTATGATACGCTGTGTCCGCGACGTTCCTCCTGACTATACGTTTCCTACTAACTGATAATATTTAACAACACTTGCCGGCGGACATTTTATAGGTCTGTCGGCAAGTGCCTTTTAGGCAATTTCGCGGCGAGACGCCTGAGAAATATACATACTTGCTGTCAGCGGCATTTGTTAGTAAACCGGCTGAGAAGTGATAACGGTGACAGACAAACGATAAACGACGACTTTATACTAAAAAACACAGATATTAAATGAAAACATTTTTTTATGGTCTGATATTACTTACTATTGTCTTAGTCTCCTGTCGGAATAACCAAAACAGTGGTAAAAGTGGCACGGCTAAGTCGGCCGCTGCCGACACTGTTTTGACCGGCAGTTTTCCGTTTCCTGACATTCCTGTGGCAATCACATCGCCAGAAGAGCGCAAGGAGTGGATGCTGACACATTATTGGAGCAAGTTCAACTTTGCAGACACCACGCTCGTTAACAACCGCGACATAACCGAGCAGGGATTTGTAAACTTTATAGCTCTGATAGCCGACGGCACCACGCCCGAAGACATAATACGCAAGAGCTTTGCCAACTGGTGCGCGGCGTTCGTTAAGGACAGCCACGCCTATGACGTGATGACATCTAATGCCGACAGCTATTTTTATGACGCCAACTCGCCATATTACAACGAAACCCTTTACGGATATTATCTGGAGGCTATGCTCGCCTGTCTGCCCGACGGTGACGCAAGGCGCACCCAGATGAAATATAAGCTTGACCTTATACGCCGCAACAACGTTGGCGACAAGGCAACCGACTTTGCCTACTGGCTGCCCGACGGCACCCGCCACAAGCTGTCGGCAACCAAGGCAGCCGGCGACAGACTGCTGCTGGTGTTTTATGATCCCGACTGCGAGAGCTGTCATGAAGTGCTGGGGCAGATGATTTCAGACAAACTGCTTGCCGATGCCGTGGCATCCCGCCGTGTCAGCGTGCTTGCCGTTTACACCGAAGGCGACGACGGCGTGTGGCGCTCGTCGCTCGGCGACATGCCACCGTCATGGACCGTAGGCACCGACCGCCTTGCCGTGAAAGAAGGCGCTCTCTATGACCTTAAAGCCATGCCGGCGATATATCTGCTCGACGGCTCGGGCCGTGTGCTTATGAAAGACGCGAGATATGGCGATGTGCGCAAGGCGCTCGAAGCCGCAGCAGAGTGAATAAAGACAAAGATCCTATGATAGACGTTGCCGTTACAGAAGTTGATGTCAGCAAGATTACCGCGAGGGAGCGCAACATGCTTGTGCGCCGCTATAAGCTTCATCAGAAATATGCCGATGCCGTGGAGCTGTATGCCGGCAGCAGCATGCCTGTTAAGGATATAGCCACGAAGTGTGGGGTGGGGCGCAAGGCGCTTTCGGCATATCTGCAGCGCTATTGGCGCGAGCTGATGCTGAGGCGCTACGGCATAGAGTGTCATGGCGATGGTGCTGAAAGCATAAAGGTGATATCTGCCGGCAAACAGAGCCGCACGGCACACGAAAAATATAAGTATGCCGTTGCAGCCTGCGATATGATGGAATATATCGACCTTAACATGTCGCAGATAGCCCGCAAGTTCGGACTCAACGGCACAGCCTTGTCTAATTTTATGCGTGTGCATTACAGTGACATACTCGAATGTCGCGAGAAGTTAAGACGTGAACTGGGCATCAGCGGCAGCAAGCGCCGCAGCGCGAAAGAAAGGTGTGCAAATATCTATGCCGAGGCCGTGCGGCTTTATGGCGAAACAGATATGACTATAGGAGAGATTGCTTTGCGGTGCGAAGTGTCAGAGTCGGGCTTGCAGCAGCATCTCCGCTTTTACCACAGAGACTTGCTCGCACGCAAGAGAGAGATGCGCCGCAACGCTGCTGAGAAGGTGAAAAAAGACAAAGGCGACATGACCGGTAACGGCAGACGGCATGAACCATCGCAGAAAATCGTGGCAAAATATGCGGCGGCTCTCGATATGTATCGTAATACGCCAATGACGATGAAGGCGATAGCAGAACGGACTGGAGTATCGAGAGAGGGCCTGAGGTCTTATCTCAACAAATGGTACCGCAGTCTTGTGATGGAGCGTTCAGGGATAGATCCGGACGCGGACGATACGGCAGACCTTAGGCGCTTGCGCCGCAGAATGAAAACTGTTGCGGCTAAATACGCCGAGGCGATAGAGAGCCTGAAGCACAATGTGCGTCCTGTGGCAAAGGTGGCACGTGAGTTTGGACTTAATGCCAATGTATTCAGGCAATATCTGCATAAACATGAACCCGAATTGATAAAACAACATGGACACGGAACGTGAAACTGGGAATGAATATGATACGGGGAAGTCGTTTTTACGTAAAAAGGTAAATTATATTTTCAGAACGGTGCTATTTTGAAGCGTTGCACGATATCATACGGCAAGACGGCAAAAGAAAACAATAGTATGACTTAAATCATCGATTTCTTTTTTAAATTAAGTTATATGTTGCCCAATGACGATTTGGGCTTAAACGTTATGTTTGTATGTCATGCCGGTAAGTTATGAACTGCCGATGGCTAAGTTTTTGATATTAAATCACTGATTTTCAGAAAAAATGTGTAAGTTTGCACTTCAGAAAATATATTAATAAAGAAAAATATAAAATGGGAAAAATAATACTTACCGGTGACCGCCCGACCGGAAGACTTCATCTTGGCCACTATGTCGGCTCATTGCGCCGCAGAGTGGAATTGCAGAATGAGGGCGACTTCGACCGTATGTTCGTGTTCATAGCTGATGTTCAGGCGTTGACCGACAATGCCGACAATCCTGAGAAAATACGCCAAAACATCATTGAGGTGGCTCTCGACTATCTTTCTGCCGGACTCGATCCTAATAAGGTTACTCTCTTTGTTCAGTCGATGATACCTGAGCTGGCTGAACTTACTGTGTATTACATGAATCTTGTAACCGTGTCGCGCCTTCAGCGCAACCCTACGGTGAAGACCGAGATACAGATGCGCAACTTCGAGACGAGCATCCCCGTGGGCTTCTTCACATATCCTATAAGCCAGGCTGCCGACATTACGGCCTTCAAGGCCACTACGGTGCCTGCCGGCGAAGACCAGGAGCCTATGCTCGAGCAGACGCGCGAGATAGTGAAGCGCTTCAACAATATATACGGCGACGTGCTTGTTGAGCCTAAGATAATGCTGCCCACCAACTCGGTGTGCTGCCGCCTGCCGGGAACCGACGGCAAGGCCAAGATGAGCAAGAGCCTCGGCAACTGCATCTATCTGTCTGACACGCCCAAGGACATGCAGCAGAAGGTGAAGAGCATGTACACCGACCCGGGACACCTGCGCGTGGAAGACCCAGGTAAGGTGGAGGGCAACACGGTGTTTACATACCTCGAGGCGTTCAGCACGCCCGACGACTTTGCCGAATACTGGCCTGAGTATAAGAGTCTCGACGAGCTGAAAGACCACTACCGCCGCGGCGGACTGGGCGACATGAAGTGCAAGAAGTTCCTCATAAAGGTGCTCGACCGCCAGCTTGAGCCTATCCGTCAGCGCCGCCATGAGTTTGAGCAGGACATTCCGGAGGTTTACAACATCCTGAAGAAAGGCTCAGAGGCTGCCCGCGAGGTGGCAGCGCAGACTCTGCACGACGTGCGCGAGGCCATGCGCATCAACTATTTTGACGACCTCGACCTTATCAAGGAGCAGGCTGCCAAGTATAAGGCAGGCGAGTAGGAGGCCGGTGTAGCATATAATACATACGTTAGTATAAATGACGGGCCGCATATCCTGACAATGGGGATATGCGGCCCTGCGTGATATATAAGGACTTTTATTGTAGGTGTCAGCGGTTGATGCCTAATAATGTTTTTGGGGTAATAGCCTTATGCTCTAAATATTTACTGTTTCATGAAATAACAAAAGAAATGCTTTAAATTTGTCTGCGTATGCCAGAATTTTGATAATAATTCTTATATTTGCTGATACAAAGAACCTCGTAATATTATCGCTGCCATTGCTGCTGTCTTGCTGCTGGCAGCAGTTGCGTAGCAGATATGGTGCCGGAGTATTATTATCTGGCGAATATTTTGAGGCTCTCAAGAAATTCATAACTAGCTTGGGGGCGCATGCGGTGAGAAAGACAGATTGTCGCCCATGATATGCACCGGAGATATAAGCAGCATATACAATAGCTTCAATTACTGCAGCGGTTTGTCTTGTCTGCATGAGTGATACGAGGTTGCCGGATGTGCAACAGTGAGAATATGGATGTCCGTATTCTTTTCTACATTATCCAACAAATTAAATATAAGTAATATGGAATTAGTATTGAATTTGAATCTACGTTTACAACCTATGCATAGGCATCATTTGGAAGATGAACTTCAAGAAATTCTTGAAAAGGAAGAATTGGGAGAAGTAACAGGGGGAGGAACGCTATTAGATCCACAGACAGGTGAAATAATATCTTGTGATATACAAATACTCCTCAATGAGGATAAAAAAGATACTATAAACCATTTGGTAGAACTTATTAATAAAATAAGAATCCCCAAAGGTTCTACATTATTATGTATGGCATCTGAAGACAAAATTGAAGTAGGTACTTTGGAAGGGTTGGCTTATTACAGTAATGGGACGGAATTGCCAGATGAAATTTATGAGAGTTGTGATATAAATCATGTTGTGGAACAGATGGAGTCAGCAATGGATGGTATAGGTCACTTTTATAGTTATTGGGAAGGTAATGAGTGGACTGCCTTATATTTTTATGGAGTTTCATTTGTTGAGATGAAACAAAAGATAGAGCCATTTATTGCTTCTTATCCTTTATGCCAGAAATGTAGAATAGAGCAAATAGCGTAGTGGGCGTAGCATACGCCTGTTCCGGCTATTGCAGTAAAGTTTACTAATTGTAAGTGTTATCTGTCGTCTCTGACATGCTTTCAGGTGATTGTGTGTCCGTAGAGTCTGGCTCGTTGGCGATAAAGCCCTGCCGCTGCCGTGCAGCTTTCAGAAGCTGATTCTGTTGTTCAAGAGCTATGTCTAATGTGTCGTGGGTGATAAATAGTTTTTATGGTAAAAACTTTAAGACTATCCTTAATGAGTGTCGTGTGCGTGAGGCATGTATCAGACTGGGCGACACGGAGCGTTATGGCAACATCACTATTCAGGGAATATATGAAAGTCTGGGATACCGCAGTGCATCAAGTTTCAACCGGGCTTTCAGACAAGTTACCGGCATGTCGCCATCAGCCTTTCTTAAGCAGGCCCAGGTAGAAAAGGTGTAGCGGGGCAGAGGCAAATGCTGTTTTGTGCGACTTCATATTGCTGATGTTGTCTTTCTGTTGTGAGCGCGATGACCGGCAGTTGTGTTTTATTATATGTAGGCGGACATCGGGCGTTAGGTTAAAATGGCGTTGTCTGATTGTGATTTATTTAACGCTTAATGCACATTCTTGATCTTTAGCTAATGTCTTTTTCGTGTTGTGTTTGCAGTCTCCATCCTTAATCGTTTATGCCGTTCATGAATGTGATTTTGGGCCGGTGCTGGCTTTATGTATGCCATGTGGTATGTTGAAAATTTATGACTTTGTTGCGCAGAATATTTATTTTAATGTTTTTGTTACCAAAAATATATCTGTTATTGCTTGTTTTTCTGCCAAAAAGGTTTATCTTTGCATTACTTTCTATCAGGCTCCGTGATGAGCATAAGTAAGGCTGCATGCTTGTGGCTGCAATGCTTTGAATAGCGTATGCCGGTATTCTAAAAAATTAATCCGGTTAAATAGGCGGCTCTAGATGCTGTCTTAAAATTCAGGCGGAAGAGACTGATGGCTACAGGTGATGAGCTGTATGCCGAGAAACAGAGATATGAAACTTTATACATTAATATAATAATACAAAAAAAATGGAAAACAAAAATAACAATCAGGGTCAGTTTCAAGTAGATCTGCCCGCAGATGTATCACAGGGACAATACGCAAACTTTGCTATTATAACACACTCTAGTTCTGATTTCGTGCTCGACTTTGCCCGCATCCTTCCCGGTGTACCCAAGGCAACAGTTAAGTCACGTGTGATTCTTGCTCCTGAGCATGCAAAGCGTCTGCTTATGGCTCTTCAGGACAATATCGTAAGATATGAGAATGCTTTCGGTCAGATAAAGATTCCGCAGCAGGAAAAAGGCACTATTGCACCTTTCCACATTAATAAGGGTGAAGCCTAATTTTTCATCTTAGAAGAATTGATAAGTGTCTACAAGTGCATTTAAATAAGCATATTGTAGTTAATTTATTTTAATAAAGCCTATATTGTGCAAATTTTATGCCGATATAGGCTTTTTGGATTCTTTATAATTATGTAATTTAAAGAATTATTCTTACCTTTGCAGCCCAAATCGGTCTATGTTCTATTGGCCGTATTACAATAATAAGAAAATAACAAAACAAAATATATAACTAAAAATTTAACAACAATGCCTACAATTCAACAATTGGTAAGAAAAGGTAGAAAGGCGCTTGTTGACAAGAGCAAATCACCGGCTTTGGATTCATGTCCTCAGCGTCGTGGTGTTTGTGTTCGTGTTTACACAACAACCCCTAAGAAACCTAATTCGGCAATGCGTAAAGTTGCCCGTGTTCGTTTGACAAACCAGAAGGAAGTTAACTCTTACATACCGGGAGAGGGACACAACCTTCAGGAGCACTCTATCGTACTCGTACGTGGCGGTCGTGTAAAGGACCTTCCTGGTGTACGTTATCACATCGTTCGTGGTACTCTTGATACAGCTGGTGTAGCAAACCGTACACAGCGTCGTTCTAAGTATGGCGCAAAGCGTCCTAAGGCTAAGAAATAATCGTTAAAAGCCAGTTTTTAGGACATAATTGACATTTTATTAACGTTTTGCTGGAGAATTGTTATAAAGGTTGAGTAAGCAGTTCTGGTGAGAACGCTGAAGAACAAGAGAACAGCCCCATGCAGAATTAATTTCAAAACAAAGAAATGAGAAAAGCAAAACCAAAGAAGCGCGTGGTCCTTCCGGATCCCGTTTACAATGACCAGAAAGTCTCAAAATTCGTTAACCATCTGATGTATGATGGAAAGAAAAATACTTCTTATGAGATTTTCTACAAAGCATTAGACACAGTAAAAGAGAAAATGGCTAGCGAGGAAAAGTCTGCTCTTGAAATATGGAAGGCAGCCCTCGACAATATTACTCCTCAGGTTGAGGTTAAGAGCCGTCGTATCGGTGGTGCTACATTCCAGGTTCCTACAGAAATCCGTCCTGACCGTAAGGAGAGCATCTCTATGAAGAATATGATTAACTATGCACGCAAGCGCGGCGGTAAGACAATGGCCGACAAGCTCGCTGCTGAAATCATGGATGCTTATAACAATCAGGGTGGCGCATTCAAGCGTAAGGAAGATATGCACCGCATGGCTGAGGCTAACCGTGCATTCGCTCACTTCAGATTTTAATAATACAGACAGGTAAAAAGAATCATGGCAAAGCAAGATTTACATTTGACCCGTAATATCGGTATTATGGCTCACATCGATGCCGGTAAGACAACAACTTCTGAGCGTATCCTTTTCTATACAGGTAAAACTCATAAGATTGGTGAGGTTCACGATGGTGCTGCTACAATGGACTGGATGGCTCAGGAGCAGGAGCGTGGTATTACTATCACATCTGCTGCCACCACTTGCTACTGGCACTATGACAACAAGCAGTTCACCCTGGGCGGCAAGACCTACCACGAGGGCGACTGGCTTTCCATCGATGGTTCCACCGGCTGCATTTACGGCGAGGCCATCCCCACCACCGATGCGACCATTTCCGGCGACTTTGGCCGCTTTATGGGCTGGGCCGACAGCGTTCGCCGTCTGAAGGTCTTTACCAACGCCGATAACCCCCGCGATGCCAAGCATGCCGTTGACTTTGGCGCTGAGGGCATTGGCCTGTGCCGTACCGAGCACATGTTCTTTGAGGGAGACCGCATCAAGGCGGTCCGTGAGATGATTGTTGCCCGCACCGTAGAGGCGCGCCGCGCCGCTCTGGCCAAGATCGAGCCCTATCAGGAGGGCGACTTTGAGGCCATGTACATGGTAATGGGCGAGCGCCCCATGACCATCCGTTACCTGGATCCCCCTCTGCATGAGTTCCTGCCCACCAAGGAAGAGGACATTGTGGAGATCGCCGGCGAGCTGAACATGAGCGTGGACGAGCTGAAGGCCGTTATCGCTTCCCTGCACGAGTTCAACCCGATGATGGGCCACCGCGGCTGCCGTCTGGCGGTTTCCTTCCCCGAAATTGCCGAGATGCAGACCACTGCCGTAATCAAGGCTGCTATTTCCGCTTCCAAGAAGCTGGGCACCATGATCACTCCTCACATCATGATCCCGCTGGTAGGCGAGGTGAAAGAGCTGAAGTTCGTTAAGGATATCGTAGTAGAGACTGCCGATAAGCTGATTGCCGAGGCAGGCGTGGACATGAAGTACGAAGTAGGCACCATGATCGAGATTCCCCGCGCGGCCCTGACCGCCGACGAGATCGCGACCGAGGCGGACTTCTTCTCCTTCGGCACCAACGA
>OLVV01000776.1_pt1 | contig 14753 bp, 10 predicted proteins | sample 1673581 | NCBI WGS metagenome assembly OLVV01 (sample SAMEA103958116, study PRJEB25191) | human gut metagenome | biome: human-associated habitat [ENVO:00009003]; feature: intestine environment [ENVO:2100002]; material: feces | place: Germany | collected 2013/2015
ATGCTGTTCTCCGGCGATGATATTTATAAGCCGGTCAAGGTTTTGTCTGGTGGAGAAAAAGTCCGCTGCATGTTCTCTCGGATGATGCTGTATCATTCTAACGTGTTGCTGTTAGACCGTCCGACCAACCATCTGGATTTGGAAAGCATTACTGCTGTAAACAATGGCTTGACGGCATTCAAAGGCGTTGTCATTCTGTCCTCGCACGACCACGAAATTTTGCAGACGGTTGCAAACCGCATCATTGAAATCACACCAGACGGCTGTCTGGACAGACAAGGCACTTATGAAGAATTTCTGGACTGGAAAAAGGAAAACCAGAAATAAATCTGCCCAACCCCATCATCAACCGGAAAAATAAAGGAGTATCAATTTCATGAAATCCAACCTCATTTGTATGTTGATTACCATCATTGCATACTTGATTTTAATGATCGTAGTCGGCATCCTCGCATCCAAAAAAAATAAAGACACCAGCGATTTCTACCTAGGCGGCAGAAAGCTGGGGCCAATCGTCACCGCCATGAGTGCGGAAGCCTCTGACATGAGCAGCTACTTGCTGATGGGCTTGCCAGGTCTGGCACTGCTGACTGGGTTCGCCGATGTCGGCTGGACAGTCATTGGTCTGGCAATCGGCACATATCTCAACTGGCTGTTCGTTGCAAAACGGCTGCGGATTTATTCTCAGCACAACGGCTCGATTACAATTCCAGACTTTTTCTCGAACCGCTATCACGATAACAAACATTTCCTGATGGGCATTTCTGCCATCATTATTCTGATTTTCTTTGTGCCATATACTGCATCTGGTTTTTCCGCCTGCGGAAAGCTATTCCAGACGCTGTTCGGAATGAATTATCACGCTGCGATGATTTTAAGTGCTGTAATCATCATTGCCTATACCAGCATCGGCGGATTTTTGGCTGCCAGCACAACCGACCTGCTCCAGAGCATTATTATGACCGTTGCACTGGTCATGGTAGTTGTCTTTGGAATTGTCAAGGCTGGCGGTATTGATGTTGTCATGGAAAATGCAAAGGCTCTGCCGGGCTATCTTTCTTTCAACCATACCTATGATATTACAACCAATTCCGCAAAGCCGTACAACATTCTGACCATCTGTTCTACCTTGGCTTGGGGACTGGGCTATTTCGGAATGCCACATATTCTGCTGCGATTCATGGCAATTGAAGACAGCAAAAAAATCAAGACTTCCCGTAGAATTGCCTCTATCTGGGTTGTCATCTCCATGGGCATTGCCATTCTGATTGGTTTCATCGGAAAAACTCTGATGACCAACAGTACAATTTCCGTACTTGGCGACAATCCGGACAATTTCAGTGCAGAGTCTGAAACCGTTATCATGAAGATTGCAACGCTGATTAGTGAACATGGCGTTGTGGCTGCATTGTTTGCTGGTCTGATTTTTGCCGGAATTCTTGCCTGCACGATGTCTACTTCGGACTCTCAGCTGCTGGCAGCATCCTCCAGTATGTCAGAAAACCTGCTGCAAGGCGTGTTCGGCATCAAGCTTTCGGAAAAGACTGCCATGCTGGCAGCCCGTGCCGTTCTGCTGATTATCGCTGTGATTTCCATCGGTATCGCATGGAATCCGGACAGCTCTGTTTTCCATATCGTATCCTTTGCATGGGCTGGATTTGGTGCAACTTTTGGGCCTGTTATGCTGTGTGCCCTGTTCTGGAAGCGTTCCAACAAGTGGGGAGCTTTGGCTGGGCTGGTTGCCGGCGGTGTGATGGTATTTGTATGGAAGTTCCTCGTTCGTCCGCTGGGCGGAGCATGGGATCTATACGAACTGCTGCCAGCTTTTATCGTGGCTCTGGCTGCCATTGTTATTGTTTCACTGCTGACAAAAGCACCGGAACAGGAACTGGTAGAAGAATTTGAAGCTGTTCAGGCAGAATGCAAACAGTAAAATCAATCATTTCATCATTCTGAAACACAAAACACCGCTGCGGATGGTATTGCAACCTCCGCAGCGGTGTTATTTTTATCGTTTTTCTGTTCTAATTAGTCAGCCAGCAACTGTTCTGCTGCTGCCAGCTTTGCACTGCATACAAAGACATCCATTGCCTTTTGCAGTTCTTCTTCGGTCGGGAATGTCGGAGAAATCCGGATGTTTTCATCTTCTGGGTCTACGCCATATGGGAACGATGCCCCTGCACCCGTCAGAACCACACCAGCATCCTTACAAAGTTGTACAATCCGCTTTGCACAACCCTTCTGATTGAAGGAGATAAAGTAGCCGCCCTTTGGATTCGACCAAGTTGCAATGCCCAAATCGCCCAGTTCCTTTTCCAGCGTATTCACAACAATTGCAAACTTCGGTGCGATCAACGCCTTGTGCTTCTTCATGTGTTCCAGCAGGTTTTCAAACTTGCCGCCAAAGAACCGCAGATGCCGCAGCTGGTTCATCTTATCAAAACCAATCGTTGCAAAGCCCAAGGATTTCTTCAGGCTTGCCAAGTTTCTTTCGCTGGCTGCCATCACTGCAATTCCGCTGCCTGGGAACGTGATTTTAGAAGTGGATGCAAACATATAGCAAATATCTTCGTTGCCAACCTTCTTTGCTTCTTCCAGCAGGTTTGCCTGTACTGGCGGATTGTCAACCAGATGATGCACACAATAGGCATTATCCCAGAAAATCCGGAAATCTGCTGCCTTCGGCTTCAGTGCTGCAAACCGCTTTACCACTTCATCGCTATATACAACCCCGCCCGGATTGGAGTACATCGGCACGCACCAGATTCCCTTGATGCTGTCATCTTCTGCAACCAGCTTTTCTACAATGTCCATATCAGGGCCATCTTCGTTCATCGGCACATTGATCAGTTCCATGCCAAAGAACTGCGTTACTGCAAAATGGCGGTCATATCCCGGAACCGGACACAGGAACTTCACATGATCCAGTTTGCCCCATGGTGTGCCACCCAAAACACCGTTGGTCATTGCAACAGACATTACCCAGTACATAATGTTCAGGCTGGAGTTTCCGTATACAATAATTTCTTCCGGCTTTACGCCCAGCATCGGTGCAAAGAATGCCTTTGTTTCCGGCAGTCCATCCAGAACCCCGTAGTTCCGGCAGTCCAGACCATTTTCAGCCCGATAATCGCCCTTCTTCAGGCAATCCATCATATCCATGCTCAGTTCCAACTGTGCCGGTGCCGGCTTGCCTCTGGACATATCCAGCTTCAGATTTTCTTCCTGAAACTGCTTGTATGCCTGCTGACATTCTGCCTGAAATGCCTCCAACTCTGCACGACTTTTTTCCTGTAATCTCATTGTTTGCGTGTGAATTCCCGTCCGGAAATTCTACTCCTTTCTGCAATCTTCCATGTGCACGGTTTTTGTCGAACCCTGCAAATTTGCTACGGTCTTATTATAACATACCTTTCCCTCGCTTGCAAGTGTTCGTGTAGAAAAAACAAAAATTTTAAAAAAAGAGAAAACAGCAGGTCTGTTTTCCAGCAAATCGACTGTTTTCTCTATGAAATCTTATTTTTATTCCGATGTTTTTTGTTCTTCTGCGGTACAAAGCTTAAAAATACCGCCGTCCAATGCATAAAACACACCGCCTGCATACTGACATTTTTCCGTCAAATCCCCGCAGGATAACTTTGCAGCCAATTCCGGCTTCATATATTGCTTCGCATACCGATAAATTTCCTGCCAGTGCGGCAAGGTAAAATCAGGGCGATACAAATAAAGCTGCTCAATCGGATACATCACCAGAATGCTGCTCCAAAACTGGCAGAACTGCTGCATCATCTCTTCCATCAAGTCTGACAGAATCGGGTCAAAGTCCTTACCTTCTGCACAGGCTGCGGTAAACAAATCCGGCAGCGTCATCGTTTCCAGCTTTCCGCCTGTCAGGTCATACAAGACTGGCGTTTGCTCCGCACTATAATACGGCTTTACTCGCTGCTGCAATGCAACTGGCGTCAGCAAGTCGCCCACAGTTTGATTTGGAGAAAGCGGCAATCCCTGCATAGAAATCGGCTTATCATTCAGGCATTCCATGACATGCGAGCGACAGACGATAGAAACATAATAATCTGCCCCATCTGCACAGAACAAAGCAATAATTTCCTGCTTTGGTTTCTGATACAGGCAATATACTGCCATGGACGGCAATGCATTTCCCCAGAAGACCGGAACGTGCAGGGCATCTCTCAATATCTGCTGCAATTCTGTCATTTGTTGTTCCTGCCTAGTTGCATCCGGAAAAAAATGCTGCAAGACGCTGGGCATCCATCCAACACCCAAGCCCAAAATTTGCGATTCCTCAATATAGTTGCTCTTCAAAATCTGGCAAACGGTTATAATCATTTGTTCCTGTATGGATGCCCATGAAGCCTGCAGCACTGGAAACGGAATGCACTGCTTTTCTAGCGTATTCATGCCCAAGGTTGTCAGTCCAACCACCAAATGATTTCCCTGAATGGAAATACCAATCAGCAGCCAGCGAGAAGGATGCACATCCATCAATAATTTTCTTCTGCCTTTTCCCTCCGAGGTTGGACAGGTTCCGATGTCTTCTAAAACGCCCTTTTCCATCATCTCATGAATCAGCAGCGTCACGGATGCTCTTGTCATATGCAGTTTGTTGGCAATCTCCACACGAGAAATTGCTCCGTATTGCTGAATCAGCTGCAATACCTGCAAATACATCCACTTTCGTTCCATCTGTCGGGCAATGACTGGTTTCCACATTGCGGATTCGCTCCCCCTCAATTCACAATTTCCTTTCTTTCTATTGATGCAATCTTTTATCGATTTAAATCAATACTATTATTTTAACAATTTCAACCGGATTTTGCAAGTTTCTGTGGAGACTTTCTGATGAAAATTTACATCTTATTGAAAAATAGGGAAAATGTTCATGTTTGCTCCGCTCTTTTTAGGTTAACATACTGAAAATCTGAATTAATAGTGGCATGGTTGCCATAGAAAGAATCGTTGTTGCTGCAAAAATTTGAGAAGCATAAATGTCATTTAAGCCATGTACTTGACATTGCAGTGTACACATTGCAGCAGCCGGCGCAGCTGTCAGCAGCAAAACAACCGTCCGCACTTCCATAGATACAAATGGCAGGCAGAGGCACATTGCCATAACTGCCAGCGGAATCACCAGCAATTTCACGAAGCTGACCCAATAAATCCGCTTTGTACACAATGCTCCCAACAAGTTTGCCTGTGCCACGCTGACACCCGATGCAATCATCGCAAGCGGTGTGTTCAAGTCGGAAATATAGCCCATAGTATCCATCAGCAAGCCCGGCATTGGAAGCTGTACAAAATACAGAATCAACCCAATGGCGATACCGATAACCGTTGGCGAACGCAACACTTTCAATGCCTTTTTGAAATCCTTGGTCTGTGTCAGCTGCATGACACCGTGTGTCCACGAGAACAAGAAGAAAATCGTCAGGAACGCAGTGACATAGAAAACGCCCTCTGCCCCGAACAGTGCACTTGCCAGCGGAATGCCCATGAAGCCGCAATTGCTATATGTTGCAGAAAATCGCTCAATCGGTGCTAACTTTCCGACGGATTTTCCACGGAAACACAGCATGGAAATCAAAATGGCGATGACATAAGAAGCTGCCGCCAGCACAAACGTCAGCAGCAAATTCACGACCAGACGGGAATCATATTCCTCCTCTAAGTAAGCATGCACGATGATGACTGGCGTTACAATTTCCAACACGACATTGGAAAGCTGCTTGCCGCCCTCTCGGCTGACAATGCCGGTGTAGTATGCAATCATTCCGACCACATTCAGAATGAGCATAATAATTGCCTGCTGTAAAATAATTCCTGCCATATGTTCGTACTCCTTTTTTTTGACAGCCGAACGACTGCCATTCTCCAAAATAAGAACCGCCCGTTTGGTGATGGAGAAACAGGCGGTCACTTCCTTGATAGTATAGCATGGTGGTTTTTAGATTTTATAGATTTTGTATAAACATTGGTTGAATTTGCAGTCCACCCAAAGCCGCTGCAACGGTGTCTGGAATCTGGGTAAAATCTGCCACCAACGAGGATGGTTTCTTGACGGGAGCATCCTGCCGCAACGGTACGAAATAATAGTTTTTCGTATTCAACAGCAAGCCCAGATTTTTCGCCGATGCCCGCAAAGCGTCATTGGTTGCCAGAGCCAGAATAATTGGCTTTTCGTTCCGCAGCATGGATTTTACTGCCATGGTCACAGTGGTATCCGTGATGCCCATCGCCAGTTTTGCCATGGTATTAGCGGTGCAAGGGGCAACAAGCAGTGCATCCAAGCGGTCTTTTGGCCCTAACGGTTCTACATCTGAAATCGTTAACAGGGCAGGTTTTCCACAAATCTGCTCCAATTTTTTTCGTTGTTCCACAGCTTTCCCAAAACGGGTATCAATGCTAGCGGCATGTTCTGAGAAAATCGGCGTTAAGCTGTAACCTGCCGCCACCAGTCGTTCTGCCTCTGCAAACGCAGCAGAAAAAGTGCAAAACGACCCTGTTACCGCAAATCCAATGCGTTTACCAATTGTTTCCTTCATCTGCGAGTCCCCTCTCCTGTAAAATATGGAAGATGGTTTTCGCAATGATTGCTCCAGCGGTTTTCGGTGCAGTGATTCCCGGCAGCCCCAACGCCCAGACTACCTGACGATGCAGGCGTTTTGCAGCATCAAAATCCGTTCCGCCCGGTTTCGATGCCAGGTCAATCACCAGTGCATCTGGTTTCATGTTGGACAGGGCTGTTTCGTCCAGCATCAGGACTGGAACGGTGTTGCAGAACCAGTCAAATTTCCCTGCACGGGCAGCAATTTCAGACGGATGCATCCATTTCAGACCATTTGCCGCACAACGTTCCGCATCTTTGCAGCTGCGAGCCGCAACGGTAACATCTGCTTTCAAGCCCTGCAAACGCTCTGCCATGATTGTTCCGATTCTGCCGTAGCCGATGACGAGAACAGAGCTGCCGCAGAGTACTGTTTCCCGTTCTGAGATGGCAATTTGAATTGCTCCCTCTACAGTTGGAACGGCATTTGCCAGACAGAGTTCCTCCCGCTGAAAATAATCGCAAAAACACAGTTCTTGTTCTTGACACATCCGGCAAACAGCTTCGGGGAGTACGCCGCCGCACACCAGACCGCCTTTTTTCACATGGGACAGCAATTCGGGCAGCGACAAGTTCCCATTTTTGGACGGCACAGATTCGGCTGTCGTGTGAATGGGCAGGATGAGAACATCAAATTCCGGTAATGTTTCAGAATCTGACGGAGAAAATCCGATTGTCGTCACGGAAAGCTGCGGCGACTTGGCAAGTTTTTGGGCGGCATATTGTTGGCGACGGTCACCGCCAGCCACCAAAATTTGCAGCAATTGTTGCATCTTGCATTCCCTCCTTTTGTTCCGGATTTTCGCCCATTCTCAAAGAATGGGTGTACTTCATTTTATGCAGGCAGGAGAAAAGGGGTGAACAAAAAGGGCACACTTCTTGCGAAGTATGCCCTCTTGTTTCCGCAATCCAAATTCTTTACTTGTAAAGATTTTGTCCAATCCCACTTGTAATTGAATGGATGACTTCCTTAAATTTTATCTGTTTTCTTCGGAAGATGATTCGGAATCAGAAATTCTTACTTTCTCTTCTTGGAAACCAGAGCAACACCGCCGATTACTGCGATTGCTGCAACAGCACCTGCAACCGGAATCATGCTGCCAGTCTTCGGAGAGCTGGTAGAACCAGTGTTCTTCTTAGTGGTCTGCTGAGCTGCCTTTGTGGTGGTAGCTGCCTTTGTGGTGGTAGCTGCTGCTGTGGTAGTTGTAGTGGTGGTAGTTGCTGCAGCAGAAGTAGTGGTAGTAGTTGTTGTGGTCGGCTTAGCAGTTGTGGTGGTAGTTGTGGTAGTGGTAGTCGGCTTAGCAGTTGTGGTAGTTGTGGTGGTAGTAGCCTTTGTGGTGGTAGTTGTGGTGGTAGTTGTGGTGGTAGTTGTAGTAGTAGTGGTTGTAGTAGCTTCAGTTGTGGTGGTCTGTACGCCTTCGATCTGGATATAACCCTGAGAAGGAGCACCAGTTACAACTTCACTACCGTGAGTAACCTTCGGAACATAAGCACCATCATAAGACCGTTCCAGGCCGTCGATGTAGTAGATGTCACCCGGCTGTGCATTTTCTGTTACCTTGAAAGTAAGATTCAAAACAGAACCATCACCAGTTACGTAGGTCGGACCATCGCCTGTCGGAGTGGTTGCATAAGTAATCCATCCGCCGATACCAGCCGGATTCAGCTGGAAGCCAGAACCACTTACCTGAATACCTTCACCCATAGCACCCAGAACGCTTGCACCAGCTACGCCCTTAGAATAGGTGAGTTCATCAGTGTTCCACTGCACACCAAATGCAATGGAATCCCAACCATCTGTATTGCCAGCAATGTAAACCGGAACAGTTACCAGATAATTGTTTGCCTGCAGTTCATCCAATGTAACAGTAACCTGTCCAATAGAAGGAGTATTTACTGCCTGTGCTGGAACAGCAGTGAAAACAGCGGCAGAAGTTGCAACTACTGCTGCTGCGGAAACAGCTGCCAGTGCCTTCTTAAATGTACTTTTCATTTTTCTATTTTCCTTTCAAATATAAATTATGCGGTGTCCGGTGTTCCAGACACCGCACTTTTACCTTATCTGTAATTTTAATGTTTAGCCTTCGTACCAGATAGAACCTTCCAAAGACTTCAGGGACGGAACTACGTCCGGCCATGTCGGTTCCTGACCTGCTGCAGTCTTTGCAGTGTAAGTCAGCATGTATACAGCATCTTCTGTTGCCATCAACTTGTTGCCGTCGTTCTTGCCTTCCTTCGATTCTGTATCGATATCAGCCAGGAAGAATACAAACTTATTCAGATTTTCATCTTCATTGAAGACAACGCCTTCCTGACCAGCTGCAATCTTTGCAGTATAAGTCAGAACTGCAACTGCATCCGGTACGTCTACCAGACCGCTCAGGTCGGTATCGCCCTTAACGCCAATGTATACAGTCGGATTTACCGGAGCTGCAACCGGTTCAGCATCTGCCTTTGTCGGGTCAGTGAAGTAAGCGTTTACTTCTGTTACGCAGTACGGCTTGCCTTCTGCATCGAAGATTTCCTTCGGTGTGGTCTTGTCGAGGGTAACTGCACCCAATTCCAGAGCATTGAAGTGTGTACCATCTTCGTCCACGATATCGAACTTGCTGAACAAGTCAGACGGCTTCAGTTCCCGTTCATCTACGGAGAAGTAGAAGTTTGTCGGGTTTACTTCCACTTCCAGTGTGGTTGTACCAACTGGAGTGATTGTGCCGGTGTTTGTTGTGGTAGTAGTCGTTGTGGTTTCGGTGCTGTCACCACTGCCTGTTGTGGTTGTGGTGGTTGTGCCGCCAGATACGTCTGTGGTGGTTGTACCGCCGCTCACATCTGTGGTGGTTGTGCCGCCGCTTACGTCTGTGGTCGTTGTACCGCCGCTCACATCTGTGGTGGTTGTGCCGCCAGATACGTCTGTGGTGGTTGTACCGCCGCTTACATCAGTGGTCGTTGTGCCACCGGATACGTCTGTGGTCGTTGTGCCGCCAGATACGTCTGTGGTGGTTGTGCCGCCGCTTACGTCTGTGGTCGTTGTGCCACCGGATACGTCTGTGGTCGTTGTACCAGATACGTCTGTGGTGGTTGTGCCACTAATATCTGTTGTGGTAGTAGTTGTGGCCTTATCCTTGAACTTGATGATTCTTTCCACATTGAAGTAGCCACTCGGAACGCCTGCAAGTGTATCATTATCTGCATCGCCCTGTGCGGTTACCAGCTTGTAAGAAGAATCATAAACGAGCTGGCTGTAATCAGCATCTGTTACGCCATCTGTTTCAGCCTGATCCGGATGTGCTGCATAATACTTTTCAATTCCTTCAACGGTGCTGAAGTAATCTGCATCTACATCGGTATCCGGAACCTTAAAGGTTACGGTATAAACATTGGTGTCAGCATCTGCATCGACGGTGAAATCAGAACCGCTATTCAGCAGGCTTGTAACATCGTCCATGCTAACTGCTACAGTATAATCAACATTTACCTTCTGGAAAGCTTTGTTGATTTCTGCAACTGCCTTATCAAGGGTATTGCCATACTTTGCGAGGTCTGCGACACTGCCCGGAACGTCAAACCGTGTGGTCTTCTTTTCCTTCTGTGCCTTGATCCAAGCCAGTGTTTCATCTGCAGTAGCGAATTTTTCGTGTGCAGATGCAGCGATTGCCTTGTCAACATAAGAGAATGCCTTTTCTACCTTCTTCTGATAAGTAGCCAGCAAGCTGTCGAGATTGACTTCTACACCAGCAGCAGCAGCCTTCTTGGTCAATTCAACCTTCAACTTCTGAACGGTGCTTGCAGCATAAGCCTTTGCATCAGCATATGTTGCAACCTGGTTGCCTTCGCTGTCTACGAAAACAGCACCCTTTACCCGAATGGTGTTTGCAGTACCAGCTGCCTTATTGGCTGCGGTATTTTCGATGCTGTCGCCATCAACGGCAGCAGTAAAGGTGCCCTTCTTTTCCAGCATGCTGAAATCAATGTCATCAATGATGGAAGCTGCACCCTGCTTGGTCAATTCCTTCTTGATGGCATCAATGATATTGCTCTGTACATAGCTGGTTGCATCCACCTGTGCGGTCATCACTGCAACGCTATTCTGAATGCTTACGCTTGGGTTTCCAACGATGCACTTCTGTACTTTTTCAACATAAGCAGCGTTCTTATCCGAAAAGTCAGCAGAATCAATGATATCTGCAACATTCAGTTCAAAGCTCTTACCTTCTGAATCAATCAGTGCACCTTCTACGAGCTTTGCCCAATCGGACTCCAGCTCCTGTGGTTTAATTTCCAGTACTCTTTCCACGCTGATGGTGGTTGCGTCCGCAGCATTGGACAATACAGCGAAGCCCTGTGTCAGAGCGAGCGGTACAGTTGCTGCAACGGCAATGACTTTATTGAATACCTTCTTCATTGCACATTTCCCTCTCTTCATTCAATTTTTTTGTGACCATCCAAGCTGACGCACAGACGTGATTGCATTTGTGCAGTCTCATTTCCCCTCACTATTAAACTGCCCTGTTTCTGTTTCCATGTAACCGGATTTCGCAGAACTGAAATAACCGGATGTTCCATGAATGCTTGGACTCACGTGATCCTTTACGGCATGGGTGCATAAACCGCCGTAAACGATTTACATAAAGTATTCTAACACATTCTGTCGGGAATGTCAAGCCTCTGCCCTGATTTTTTTTAAAATTATTAGGTGGAAATTCCGCCCGTATTTGTAGCTTTTACACAATTTTCAACCGTTTTCAACACCTTTCAACAGGCTTTCAACTGAAGTTTTGTGTGCACCTTGTGAAAGTCGTGTTTTCAGAAACGGCTGTTTCCGTCATTTTTCACAAAAAACACAAACAGCCTGCAAAAAGACTTTGCAGGCTGCCTGTGTTGGAAAAATAATAAGGAGAATGTATGAAGAAAGCATTTCTAAATTTCCGGTCAGATGCCCAACTTTTAGCATTGACGGGAAACATTTCACTGTCCGTGATACTTCATCAGGATTGTTTTTTCTGCTGTACTTCCTGAAGAACAACAGAAACTTTTTGTTCCTGTCCGTTGCGGACAATGGTCAGGGTGATCGTGTCACCAGCATTATATTCATTCTTATAGTTATTCAGCTCTTCTGTGGTTTCAATCTTGTTATCATTGATGGCAGTAATGACATCGCCGACCTGTAAACCAGCTTCTGCTGCTGCACCTCCATCGGTTACACTGATAACATATGCACCGATTGGCAAGTTATATGCCTGAGAAACGGCTTCGGAAACATCCTGACAGCTGATGCCAAGTTGCGGTCTGCCGGTAACATAACCATAGTTAATCAAATCGTCTACAATTTCCCGTGCTTCTGTCATCGGGATTGCAAAGCCGATACCTTCAATGGTTGCACCGCTGGAAGAAACGCTAGAGGACATCTTCGCAGAGTTGATGCCGACAACCTGACCAGAACTGTTAATCAATGGACCGCCAGAGTTACCATTATTAATAGCGGTATCGGTTTGAATCAGCGTCATGGTCTTGTCGTTGATGGTAACTTTCCGGTTCAGTGCGGAAATAATCCCGCAAGTAACCGTGTTCTGAAGTTCCAGACCCAACGGGTTACCGATTGCAACAACTGCATCGCCAACCTGACACTGGTCGCTGTCACCAAATTCCGCAGCAGTCAAACCAGTCTGATCTACCTTTAAAACAGCAAGGTCGGTTTCAATATCATATGCAACGACCTTTGCATCATAAGTGGTTTCTTCATCGGACATCCGGATTTCTACGGCAGTTGCTTCGCCGCAGCCATATTCCGAATCATAGATAACATGGGCGTTTGTGACAATGTAGCCATCTTCCCGCATGATGATGCCGGTTCCGACACCGGTCATTGAACCGGAATTATCACCATTTCCGCTGTTGCCATTTCCGAACATTCCAAAACCATAATTATAACTATTGTAGTTGTTCGGCATCTTAAAAGTTGCCTGAACACCGACAACCGATGGTGCTACTTTCTTAACGATGTCGCTGATGGACATTGCATTTGTACCAGATGCCAATTCAATCCAGCTCTTTGCAGCATCACCCTTTACGGTTGTGCTCTGTGCTTTACTGCTGCTATCCTGTGCTGTGGTATTGGCTGTGGTATCGGTGGAATCCGAAGCAGAAGTACTGCTTTCAGCTGCTACCAGCTTGTTGGAATTATGAACGCCGTTATAAATGCCAATCGAACCAACGGAGACAATTGCCATCGCTGCAACAAATGCAACCGCTTTCATCCAGAAGTGATTCTTTTTCTTCGGCGGTTTGCCGCTGCCGGATGCCTGCACCGGAGCGTTCGGATTGGAATAATAATTGACGTAGCTATAACCCTGCTGCTGCGACTGTGTATCAGAGGAAGTATTTCCAGTATAGCCAGTGGTTGGGTTGGTACTACTATTAGTAGTATAACCATAACCATTCGGTGTGGTGCTGCCCGTTGCAGCAGATGTGCTGTAAGGATTCTGATTGTTTACAGTAGATTCCGGCTGATTCGACGCAGAAGCTGCTGTGTTGTTCGATTCGTTTTTCATCATGTCCTGTTCCCGTTCATACATAAGAATCTTCCTTTCTATTGAAAACCGCTGCTGTTCTGCATCGGTCTGTCTTGTTCTTTGCTCTATGTTTAATATTATACGCTGGAATGTGATAAATTTATGATAGTAGATGGAAAACATCGTTAAACACAGATGGATTCTGTTTTTCACATTTTTTCACAAAAAAACCGCTCGATTCTACGGTACTTTTCCGCAAAATCGAACGGTTTTCACTCTAATTCAAGTCTTCAAGTTATTTTTATGGATTGAAAGACGGTGTCTGTCCGGCAGCCTGCTTTGCATAATAAACCAAAATGCCAACAGCATCGGAAACATCTATCATACCATCTCCATTGACATCCGCACTCTTTTTCTGTGCAGGATTAAACTGTGCTTCATTGCCTGCTGCAACACGTGCATATTCTGTCAGAACAGCGACTGCATCGGAAACCGCAACATTTCCATCGCCATCAATATCACCAGCGGTATTGGTAACAGTTGGGAAATAGCCACTATCAATCAGCAAGTTTGCAATTGCTGCATGACCGGTTGCGGTCGGGTGCACATCTGCATTTGCAATATTGACATTTGTCCAAGCGTGGTGCAGGAATATGTTATAGACATCTGCCAAATAGATTTCTCCATTCTGTGCATGGGTCTGCAAATTCTGATTCAAGCCCACTGGAATATACGTTCCACCGTTAGCACTTCCATTCAAATACTGATACATTTGCCCATTCGAAAATGTACTCAACATAGAAAGTGCGTTGCTAGACAATCCTGTATCATCCTGATCAACACTCAACGGGTCATAAACTGTCTGGAAGACCAGCTTTGCATGATCGTTGGTGCTCTTCAACTGCAAAATAATGCTGTCAATGTTGGTATTTGCATTGGCAACCGCAGTCGGCATATTGGCTCTCAAATACTTCTGGAATGCGATCTGATTATCCTTGATGGCATTCGCCAGATCATAAACGTTGTCATAATCGTCTACTTTCACCACATCATTATTCAGAACCGGCTGCAAAATATCGTTTGCACCGATGGTGACTACAATGATATCAGCCCCAGCAACTGCACTCTGCATGGTGCTATCCCCCTGCAACGACTGGAGCAGTTCCGAAGAAGTTGTGCCATCCTTTGCAAGATTGGTGACTTTCTGATTCATATGATGTTCCAGAACGGAAACATAGGACTTGCTGGAATCCTCCAGCCCATAACCGGTGCTGATACTGTCACCCAATACAACAACGTTGTAAGGAGCGTCAACAATATCTTCCGCAGAAACGGTCTGCATCGGCATGGTCATTGCTGCGATGGTCAACATGGCAGCAGCGGCGATGGCTTTTCCTGTTTTTCTATTTTTCATGAACTTTCATCCTTTCTAATATGTCGGTTGGTTGTACTTGCATTATAACATATGCAGCAAAGACTGTCAAGAGAAACTTATTTTGGCAAGCAGTCATTTTATAGAGGAATCGCAAAGTTATTTTTTGTATTGGCTGCAAGGAACGAGCCACAGGCAACTGCGGTCGAGCTGGCTCAGCTCGGCGAGGGTGATTCCCCACAGTGTG
>OLVV01000779.1_pt1 | contig 14706 bp, 11 predicted proteins | sample 1673581 | NCBI WGS metagenome assembly OLVV01 (sample SAMEA103958116, study PRJEB25191) | human gut metagenome | biome: human-associated habitat [ENVO:00009003]; feature: intestine environment [ENVO:2100002]; material: feces | place: Germany | collected 2013/2015
ATAACGCTTTTAGGCGATTCCTATTTTTTTTGAACGATGTCAGTACGTCACAATGTCACGATGTCACGGTCGAATTTTTTAACAAATGTAAAGAATGGATAATAAAAACGAATTACAAGAACGCGAAGAAGCGGTAAGACAACTCGCATCCTATCTCGGAATGTCTGAAGAAAGGATAAAGAATTTACTCGGTTCTCGCGTCAAAGGTACAGCGGAATTTTCGCAGACTGGTGATTTCCACTTCACGCCTGCCAAAGAAACCGGTCCGAGACTTGAAAGGATAAAGACCACCAAGAACGGATCTTCTTTGACAAAGACATTAAAAGACCAGCCACGCCTGAAAATGACTCTGCTGTCATCACCGGGGAGTAAAGATCCTGAAGCCGACCTTATAGAAGAAGCCAACCAACTGTTACGCACTTTTAAATCGCCTAAAAAATTAGCGATAAAAGGGCGCACCATATCAGACGGCGACATCATAATACGTGCCGACTGCGGTAATGCCACGCTAAGCGTTCTGATTAGCGTACCTCTCATGCGTAACAGCGACTATGTGACACTTATCGCCAACAAGATGGGAGAAGTGTTTAAATCTGTCGCTGCAAATAAGGACAAAATTAAAAAATTAGAACCAAAACAATAATTAATGATAACATATCAAATAAATCTAAATTCTCAAATATATCCATGCAGCAAAAGCGACTTTACTCAGGTCGTTATCAGCGACATTGTGATAAAAACCTGCCATGAAGTGACACAACTGAAGCAGCAAGAGCTTGCCGCCACAGACGAAAAGGAACGCACAAGGCTGCACGATGAGCAGGCTAAATTAAAGAAGAACCTGCCTGCCTTCGTCTTTCAGGCTACGTTTGCCGGTGACAGGCGAAAACAAAAAGATGCGTATCTTAATGGCCTTGTCATGGCAGACTTCGACAATGTCACTAATCCACACGAGGTGTACAAAAAATGGGAGTCAGCCGGACTGATTGAGCGTCTCGGTATCGTTCTTGTACACATCACGCCGAGCGGAGCCGGTCTGCGCGTGGTCGCCAAAGCCGACATAAACCGCGGCAACCTTGCCGACAATCAGATTTATCTGTCGCAACAGCTGGGGCTGCCCATCGACAAAGCCTGCAAAGATGCGTCGCGCATAAGTTTTGCCGTGCCTTTGGATTACATTCTATTTCACGATGATGAACTATTTAACTATGATAATAAAGAATATGATAAAAAATATGGCGAAGCATATCGCTCGGGCAACAGCGCTGCCACTAATGCTTGCGTTAAGCGGAGCAATGAATCTGATAGTAGGACCAATAGTGTTCATCAACAAACTGACACATCAGATAACGTACAAACTGATGGACTGGATAGCGGAATAGGCTTGCCTACAGACACAAACGGAAACCCTACGTTTAAAGGAATTACCTTTAAATCTATTATTGCCGAGTGGTGGAAACAGCAGGGCGGAGTGCCTGTTGTAGGCGAACGCAACCAGAAGCTGCATCGACTTGCAACACACTTACGTTACATCTGCGACAACAACGCAGAAACTCTGCGCAAGGTTATGCCGTCTTACGGACTAAGTGACGACGAGATGAAAAGTCTTTGTGAGAGTGCGGTCAAGCTAAAGATGTACGGGCGTATGCCGAAGGCATTGTATGCTGTACTCGACGAACTTGGATTGAAAAATGCTGAAAGCTGCGAAGCCGAGACAGACACGCGCGACATGGAGCAAGCCTTTCAGCAGCGGCTCGAAAAACTGACATTGCCGCCCATGCTTAAGGCTGTAATGGCAGGTGTACCTGACAACGTGCGCGTAGGTGCGCTGTTGGCATCGCTGCCAATGATTTACACTCTTGCAACAAGGGTAACATTCAATCACTTTGACGGGGCTCTCACAAGGCTGTCGGGCATGACATTCATCATCGGTCCGGCTGCGAGCGGAAAGAGTTTCATCCTCAATCTTGATAAGCTGCTCATGGAACCTATACGCATGGCAGACAAGGCAGGCAGACGCACCGAACAGGAGTACCGCGACTCTAAAGAGATGAACAAGAACAAGCAGAAGCAAATGGAGAAACCGCATCCTGTAATACGTATTACGCCTATACAGATTTCAAACACAATGCTTGCGCTGCGTATGCGAGATGCTGTAGATTCACAAGACCCGTCGCTCCACCTTCACGTTTATTCGTGCGAGGCTGAGCTGGCAACAGCCCTGCGTGCTCAAAAGGGCGGCTCGTGGATTGAGAAGAACGACCTTTATTGCAAATCTTTCCACAATGAATATTGGGGTATGGACTATGCCAACGACCAGGCTATCAACGGCGAGATACAGGTAAACCTGAATCTTGTAATCAGCGGTACTGAAGATGCCTTCGACAAACTTATACCGACAAATACGGTGCTGTCAGGTCTGCCTACCCGACTGATGTACTTTGCCATGCCGCAGACTCATTATCAGATGATAACTAAGGGCAAAAAGAAGATTAATATGTCTGAAACTCAGCTGATAAAGGACACTGCCTACTACCTCGACCAAGTGCGCGGACACATCGACGCAACCAAACTTACAGATGCCATGTATAAATGGTGCGAACGGATAGCCAAGAGAGCCGAGATTGAGGAAGACGAAGAACTCGACGACCTGCGCAAGCGTACCGCCATAATCGGCGAGCGTGCAGGTGTTGCCTACGCTCTTATAGAGCAGCGAGAGAATTACGAGAAAGGTAAGCCGTTCGTGATGAACAAGAACGTTATTGCCTTTGCCGAATTTATAGCCGACTATTGCCTGTATTCGCAGTATGCTAAGTTTGCTGAAAGGATGCGCGAACAGAAACAGCGTGTTGATCAAGCAGCCGGCATCAAGCGTCAGCCTATGCTTCTTGCGTCGGTCTACAACTCGCTTCCGAGAGTGTTCACCATTGACGACCTTGCGTCGCTCCGTCAAGGTGTAAACCGTAATACGCTGTTCAAAAATCTAAATCGATGGAGCACCAAAGGTCTTATTGCAAACGACAGCAATCACCATTACAAAAAAATCGTTTATAAAGTATAACATAAATATCTTAAAGCAATATGGAAAAATTACTAACTATTCAGCAAATTCTGCCTGTTAACGAAAGAGATTATGTCGACAGACAGGGACAGAAAAATATCTTTATTTCACGTGGATTAATTGTTTCAGACGGCGTAGATTCTTTTTATGCTGAACTGATTGGAGACAACGCAAGGCGTACGGACATCGCAGAGGGCGTAACGGCAATGATGCAAATGGTTTGTACTGCGAGAAAATGGGAAGATAAAAACCATAATGCGAGATACTCAAACGAAATAACCATTAATAAAATTGGCCTATGACACAAAAAGCGAAAGAAAATATCAAGGGTATTGTCTTCTTCATCATTGTACTTCTTGGATTTTACATTATCTTGACACTAACAGCAAGTTGCTCTATTCATCGCAAAGCCGAGATTACAGGCAAGGCTATTGTGATAACAATCGACACCACGACAATACATCACCAGGGCAATCTTGAATTAAAGACAAATAACTAATCAAATTAAAAGGAGGTACTTATGATTAAACCACGAGGCATAAGAAACAATAATCCGCTTAACATCAGGCGCGGCTCGAAATGGGTGGGCTTAAAGACTAAGCAAAGTGACGAAGAATTTTGTCAATTTACCACATTGGGGTACGGATTCCGAGCTGCATTCATTTTGCTCAACAGATACTACACAGACTACAACCTGTGCACTCTCGAAAAGATTATAAAACGCTGGGCACCGCCTTCAGAAAATCACACCGACGCATACATTGACACAGTAAAGCGTCAATATGCAAAATACACCGGGAAAGCTATTGACGAGCAACAGGTTCTTTTGCCTGTTAAGTTCGACAAGACTACATGGTGCAACATTGTTCGCTCTATGGTTGCTGTCGAGTGCGGAGCTAAATGGGCTGATAATCTTAATATCAATTCAACCATTTCAAGCGGTTACAATTTGGCATTTTTATAACCATTCTTTATATAGGTATTAGTTTTAGTTTTATTAGTCGTATTACATTTACGATTCTCGCCGGGGCGGTCTGTGAAGATAGTCCCGGTTTTTTCATGACATCGTGACTTCGTGACATCGTGACTTTCTTTTGCCAATTTAATGTAAAACGTATCAGTACGTCATGCCTTTGTTTGGCTGTATGAAACTAAAAGACTATATTTGCAGATGATAAAGACACGAAATATACAATAATGACAGGAAACCATCGAGACAATGCAAGCAAAGGAACTGCATGGCCCTGTCTTTGAATGAATGCTGAAAGTTGCAAAAACAGCTCATAGCAAGATGCTGCCTGCGGGCATTAAACCATAAATGAGCGAACAATATTGAGACAAAAAATTATTAGTTACAAATAATCCTAAAGTATCAACATACTGACAATCCATGATGAAAATAAAACAATTTTTCGCCAAGAAAGAATTAAAGTTGCGCAAAAAACGCCTGATTCTGATGTCCTGTTGCATCGTAGCCGTAATAGCAGGATACGTTATCCTAACATGGCCTAAGAAAAAGGCACCTGAGATACCCGTCGTTTCTGTAGAGAAAGTCGGCGTGGAAGACGTCAAGATTTACGGCGACTATGTGGGCCGCATACGTGCACATCAGTTTGTAGAGGTGCGCGCCAGGGTGGAAGGCTTTCTTGAACGAATGGCCTTCGCAGAAGGAACATACGTGAAAAAAGACCAGATACTCTTCGTGATCGACCAGCGCCAGTATAAGGCAAAGGTAGACAAGGCACGCGCACAGCTGCGCAAGGACTCGGCCCTGGTGCTGAAGACCAGACGCGACCTTGAGCGCATACGCCCCTTGTTTGAGCAGAACGCTGCCAGCCGCCTTGACCTTGACAACGCCACGGCGGCATATGAGACGGCCGTTGCAAGCATGGGCATGAGCCGTGCCGACCTTGTTCAGGCTGAGCAGGAGCTGAGCTACACCTACGTGCGCTCGCCGATATCAGGATATATCAGCGAGAGACTTGTAGACCTTGGCACACTTGTCGGCACGGGCGGCAAGTCGCTGCTTGCCACCGTTGTGAAGAGCGACACCGTGCTGATAGACTTCAGCATGACCGCGCTCGACTATCTTAAGAGCAAGGAGAGAAACATTAACCTCGGACAGCGCGACTCGTCGCGCTCATGGCAGCCGTATGTAACAATAACGCTGCCCGACAACAGCACATATCCATATAAGGGACTCGTCGACTTTGCCGAACCGCAGGTAAGCCCGAAGACTGGAACATTCTCTGTACGTGCAGAGATGCCCAACCCTGACCACGTGCTGCTTCCGGGACAGTTTACGAAAGTGCACGCATTGCTCGATGTCCGCGAAAACGCAACTGTTGTGCCGCAGAAGGCACTCATCATAGAGAAGGGTGGAGCCTATGTCTTCGTAATGAGGCGCGACTCTACGGCCGAACGCCGCTTTATCGAGCTTGGCCCTGAGTTCGGCAACAAGGTTGTGGTGGAGAGAGGACTCGCCCCCGGCGAAACCATAATCAGCGAGGGATACCACAAGCTTACCCCAGGAATGAAAGTACGCGTAGCCAACAGAAAGAAGACTGCGGTCCGTCCGCAAGCGAAAACCAATTAAAATAAAAGCTTCCGAATAGATGAAAGTAAACTTCTTCATAGACAGACCGGTCTTTTCGATAGTAATATCAGTCCTCATAGTCATTGTTGGACTTATCGGACTGACAATGCTGCCCATAGACCAGTATCCGCAAATAACGCCTCCGGTGGTAAAGATCAGCGCCTCCTATCCGGGAGCCAGCGCGCTCACGGTGTCGCAGGCTGTGGCCACGCCTATAGAACAGGAGCTGAACGGAACTCCGGGCATGATTTACATGGAGTCAAACAGCTCCAATTCAGGCTCGTTCTCGGCGACAGTTACGTTTGACATTTCTGCCGACCCCGACCTGTCGGCTGTGGAAATACAGAACCGCATAAAACTGGCAGAGTCGCGTCTGCCGGCAGAAGTGGTGCAAAACGGCATCGAGATAGAAAAGCAGGCAGCAAGCCAGCTGATGACTATCTGTCTGACATCAAACGATGAAAAGTTTGACGAAATATATCTCAGCAACTTTGCCACACTCAACGTGGTCGACCTGTTGAGGCGCATACCGGGAGTGGGGCGCGTGTCTAACGTGGGCAGCCGCTACTATGCCATGCAGATATGGCTTGACCCCGCGCGACTGGCAAGCTTCGGCCTTACGGTGCAGGACGTGCAGAACGCCCTGAAAGACCAGAACCGCGAGTCGGCGGCCGGCGTATTGGGCCAGCAGCCCGTAAGGGGACTCGACTTCACGATACCCATCACGGCACAAGGACGTCTGTCTTCTGTTGGCCAGTTTGAGGAAATCGTGCTGAGGGCCAATGCCGACGGTTCGTTCATACGCCTGAGAGACGTTGCCCGCGTTTCTCTCGAAGCGCAGTCGTACAATACCGAAAGTGGAATAAACGGCGGCAATGCTGCCGTGCTCGGCATATACATGCTCCCCGGTGCAAACGCAATGGAAGTGGCAGAGAACGTGAAGAAGGCAATGGAGGAGATAAGCCACAACTTCCCGGAGGGCGTAAAATACGAGATACCGTTCGATATGACGACATACATATCGGAGTCGATCCACGAGGTGTACAAGACTCTGTTTGAAGCACTTGTACTCGTTATCGTCGTCGTGTTCCTCTTTCTTCAGAGCTGGCGTGCCACACTCATCCCGCTTGTGGCCGTGCCGATCTCACTGATAGGAACGTTCGGCTTCATGTTGATTTTGGGCTTCTCGCTCAACATGCTCACCCTGCTTGGCCTTGTGCTTGCCATAGGCCTTGTGGTGGACGACGCCATTGTAGTCGTGGAGAACGTGGAGCGCATAATGGAAGAGGAGCATCTCAGTCCGTATGAAGCCACCAAGAAGGCCATGAACGGACTTACGGGAGCGCTTGTTGCCACGTCGCTTGTCCTGGCAGCCGTGTTCGTGCCGGTTAGTTTCCTGTCGGGCATAACAGGACAGCTGTACCGCCAGTTCAGCGTAACGATCGTAATCTCTGTGCTGCTTTCTACCATCGTGGCGCTCACGCTCAGCCCTGTGATGTGCTCTCTGATACTCAAGCCCACGGACAAAAACAAGCCTAAGAACAAGGTGTTCACGGCTATCAACAGGTGGCTCGACCTTGGCAACAACAAATATTTAGCCGGAATATCAAGAATAATCAAGAATCCCCGTCGCGTTGGCATAGGGTTCTGCATGATTCTGATTGCCATATTCATATTCAACAAGCTTACGCCTACCAGCTTCCTGCCGTCGGAAGACCAGGGATACTTCACCGTGGAACTGGAAATGCCAGAAGGAACAACCCTCGAACGCACACGTGCCGTAACCGAAAGGGCGGTTAGCTTCCTGATGAAGAATCCTGCTGTGGAGTATGTGCAGAACGTAACAGGATCGAGCCCGCGCGTGGGAACAAGCCAGACAAGGGCACAGCTCACCGTTATATTGAAAGAATGGAAAGAGCGTGACGATAATACAATAGAAGACATTATGGCCGGCGTGGGCCGTGAACTGTCGGAATATCCCGAGTGTAAGTTTTATCTGTCCACTCCTCCTGTAATTCCCGGTCTTGGTACGTCGGGAGGATTCGAGATGCAGCTCGAAGCTCACGGCGACGCAACTTATGACGACCTGGTGAACGCTGCCGACACGCTGATGCACTATGCCTCAATGCGTAAGGAACTGTCAGGTCTGTCGTCATCGCTGCAGGCAGAAATTCCGCAACTTTACTTTGACGTCGACAGAGACAAGGTGAAGATGCTCGGTGTGCCTATGGCCGACGTGTTCTCAACAATGAAAGCCTACACGGGATCGGTGTATGTCAACGACTTCAACATGTTCAACCGCATTTACCGAGTGTACATACAGGCTGAAGCCCCATACAGAGAGCACCGCGACAACATAAGCCTCTACTTCGTCCGCGGCTCAAACGGCGACATGATTCCGCTGACTGCGCTGGGCAACACCGAATATACCACTGGTCCAGGCAGCATAAAGCGCTTTAACATGTTCAACACGGCAATAATACGAGGCACGGCCGCACAGGGCTACAGTTCAGGACAGGCCATGGAGATAATGGAGGAACTTGTCAAGGAGCATCTGCCCGACAATATCGGACTGGAGTGGAGCGGACTGTCATATCAGGAGAAACAGGCCGGAGGACAGACCGGAATAATACTCTCGCTGGTATTCATTTTCGTCTTCTTGTTCCTCGCCGCACTGTATGAAAGCTGGAGCATACCTATTGCGGTGCTGCTCTCGCTGCCTGTAGCTGCATTGGGAGCCTACATCGGAATTGCAGTCTGCGGACTTGAAAACGACACATACTTCCAGATCGGACTTGTGATGCTTATGGGACTTGCGGCTAAGAATGCCATACTTATTGTGGAGTTTGCCAAGGATGAAACCGACGCGGGCGTCAATGTCCTCAAAGCCACGCTGCACGCAGCTAGACTGCGCTTCCGCCCGATACTTATGACCTCGTTCGCATTCATATTGGGCATACTCCCTATGGTGCTTGCCTCAGGACCGGGATCTGCCAGCCGAAAGGCTATCGGTACGGGTGTGTTCTTCGGAATGCTGGCTGCCGTATTCATAGGAATACAGCTCATTCCATTCTTCTTCATTACAATATATAAAGCCAAAAACAGATTGAAGACCAAAAAAGGAAACAAGGAACAAAAAGCGATAGCACAGCAACAATAAATTATGAGACACGGATTAAAATACATAATACATGCGCTGATATTAACGGCCGCAATAAGTCTGTCTGCCTGTCAGATAGGCAGAAAATACACACGTCCGAATATAGAACTGCCGGCAGCACTGTCTGATGAAGAAAACACAGACTCGACATCCATGGCCGACATCTCGTGGAAAGAGGTTTACACGGATACAATCCTGCAAAGCCTCATATCCAAATCTCTTGTCTACAACAAGGACATGCAGATGGCGGCAGCCAGAATAAAAGAGCTGGCAGAGATGCGACGTATAAACTACGCCAATATGTTTCCTGCGTTCGGAGCTAAAATCTATGCCGAGAAAGAAAGAGAGCATCACGGCAACAGCAATCAGTTTGACCTTAAAGCAGCAATGTCTTGGGAGCTCGACTTCTGGGGAAAACTGCGCTGGGCACACGATGAAAGCATTGCCGAACTCATGGCCTCTGTTGAAAACCGGCGCGCATTGCAGATAAGTCTCATTGCGCAGGTGGCACAGACATATTATGAACTTGTGGCACTCGACAACGAACTGTCAATCGTACATCAGACCGTAACGGCACGCCGGGAAAGCGAACATCTTGCGCGCATACGATATGAAGGCGGACTGACGTCTGAGGTTACATACCGACAGGCTCAGGTGGAATTGTCAAGGACGGAGACACTCGTGCCCGACCTTGAACTGCAGATAACCACAAAGGAAAACGAACTGGCATTGCTGACGGGCGAATATCCGCATCGCATAGAGCGCTCGACGCTGCCACAGGAGGTTATCTTTCCTGACAGCCTGCCTGTAGGATTGCCTTCATCGCTGCTGGAACGGCGTCCTGACGTGCGCGAAGCCGAGCAGCAGCTTATTGCGGCAAACGCAAAAGTGGGCGTTGCATACACAAGCATGTTCCCGAACATAACGCTGACAGGATATCTCGGAACTGAAAGCGACGACCTGAAAGGAGTGTTAAGCTCGCCTTACCACTTCTTGAGCGCCAACCTGCTTCAGCCGATTTTTGCCATGGGCAAGAACAAGGCTCGCCACAGAGCAGCAAAAGCTGCATACGAGCGTGCTACTTATGCATACGAAAAAGCTGTTCTGACGGCTTTCAAGGATGCATATAATGCCATAGCCAACTTTAATAAGGTGAAGGAAATATACAAGACACGCTACGACCTGGAGAACTCGTCGAAGACGGCATTGTCGCTTGCTCTTGTCCAATATGTAAACGGAGCCATCGGCTATATGGACTTGCTTGATGCCCAGCGTACTTACCTCGATGCTCAGATCGGACTCAGCAATGCCCTGTTGGACAGTCAGCTGGCAAAGGTGAACCTGTATAAGGCTTTGGGCGGCGGATGGTAAGGATATGTGTCTGAACACATGGCAGGCACAGACAGGAATGTCTTGGTTGCCGACTTCATAAAAAACACAGCGGGCGGACAGTCATTATCGACTGTCCGCCCGCTGTGTTCATATCCACATAAATGAAACAGAAGTTCCGTTCTTATCCGTTAAGCCTATGCTAAATCTTTCCCTTGTAAGTGCGGAACACCAGATAGCGGCCGTCGGCACAGAACTTTACGCTGTTGTCTGTGGCCTCGTTGAGAGTGCCCTGCCACCAGCTGCCGTATGCGTAAGAGTTCCATTTCAGTCCGCTGCTTTCTATCCTGCTGCAAGAAAAGTTGAATATGCTGACTTGTTGACCGGCGAAAGTCTCAAACTCAGCATCGCCTTCGGCAGCGACAAAGTAGCCGTGGTCGGTTAGCATCACCGCGTCTATGCCCATTTCGTTCCTGTAGCGTTCTATCAGACTGATGTTGCCCAATGTGTGGTCTTCTCTCTTTCCCGTTGCTCCCACGTATGCAATACTTCTGAAACCCATGCTTAGGCAGTGGCGTGTGGCTTTGGTCTGGTCGTTGTCGTCCTGTTCGTCTATGATGTGAAGTATGTCGCGGTATCTCTCCTTGAACACTTCGTCCAGTGAGTCGCAGTCGCCTACTATCGCATCGGGCACGAAGCCACGTGAGATATAGCTGGCAGCCGCACCGTCGCAGCAGCATATATAACGTGCATTACTTATGGCTGCAAGCGGAATTTCGGCAGTGGGAAAGTCGCCGTTGCCGATAATCACGGCATCGGGGGCGAAGGATGTTGTTATCAGAAGGTTCTGCATTGTTGTTTCTTTTGAATGGGAGTTATGGGAAAAATGGGATGGATGAGGCAAATATGGGGTAGGGTGATGCTGCCTGAACTTATGCCGGCTGTGACTGCTGCTGCATCATCCGCTTCCACTTAAAGTAGCCCATTACGGCTATTACCACATAGAGAGCGTAGAGCGAAGCCTTGAAGGGTATGCCCTTGCCGATGTAGAGATATGCGCATACGGCATCAACGGCAATCCAGAAGAGCCATTGCTCGATGTATTTTCTTGACAAAGCCCACAGGCCTACAAAGCTCAGGGCATTGGTAAAGGCGTCGGTAACGGGTACGGTGCTGTTGGTATAGGTTACTAACACCCACCACGTCAAAGCCCATGCTGCGAAGAAAAACAGCGTTACGGGCAGGATTAATGAGCGCCTGAAATGAGTGATGGGCATATCTTCGCCTTCTTTCTGACCCTTCTTGCGCCCGAATTTCCATACCGCATAGCCGTAGATTGCTGCAACGGTGTAGTAGACAGCCATGCCTGCGTCGCCATACAATCCGTGAGTCCAGTAGAGCCACACGTCGAGAGCCGGCATGACTATGCCTACAATCCAAAGGGCTATGCTGGCCTTGTATTCGAGCCAGATGTATATAAGGCCCAACACCGTTGTTACGATGTCGAGCCAATATTGTGACATAAACTGATTGAAGTCCATCTTGCAGCTGCTGTTGTTAGAACGTCAGGCTGAGATGAGCCATAAAGTTTATCGGGGCCTGTGCGGCATATCCCGTTTCGTATTCGTCGTCTTCAGTGTAGGCTATTACCTTGCCGTCTGCATTCTTCTTGTAGCCCGGGGCAGACCATCCGTTGTTCATGTATTTCTCGCTGAACAGATTGTATACAGTGCAGCCGAGGGTTATGCTCTTCAGACCTTTCAGCTTGAATGTATATGAAAGGTCAAGATTGGTTACAAAGTAGCTGTCAATCATCATGCTGACCTCGTTGCCTCCGTTATCGTTCTCGCTGATGTAGCTCTTTATGCCGGTGTTGGTGAGATACTGCTCGCCGATATACTGACTCTGGAGCGATGCGCTAAGTCCTTTCCAGTTGAATGTAAAGATGTTGTTGAAGATGAAGTCGGGCGAGAATGACAGCGGTGTGTCGCCGAGCGTTACGCTTTCGCCCGTGTCGCTCAGTGTTATGTGCCAGTCTTTAGCGCGGTTGCGGCTCCATGTTGCGTTGGCGTCCCAGCGCAGCCAGTCGACAGGCTGCCATGCAGCCTGCAGCTCAACGCCCATACGGTAGCTCTCGCCCACGTTGCGTGCTATCATTTCGCCTATGTTGTTAAGTTCTCCGGTCAGCACAAACTGGTCGTTGTAAGTCATGTAGTAGAAGTTTACTCCGGCAGAGAATCTGTTCGTGGTGAACTTATAGCCAAGTTCCCAGTCGTAGAGCCTTTCTGCCTTGAGGTCTTCGCCAAGGTTGTCCTCGTAGTCGTTACGTGTCGGCTCGCGGTGAGATATGGCAAACGAGGCGTAGGCCTGGTGGTTGTTGTTCATCTGCCAGAATATTCCGGCTTTCGGGTTGAAGAAGTCGAACGAGTTGTCTTCGTTGAACACAATCTGCTTGTATGTGTCGTAGTCGAATGCGTCGCACGGTCCGCTCATCTTGTAGTTTACATGGCGGTACTGCAGGTCAACGTATGCACTGAGTCCCTTTATGAACTCATAGTTTACCTTTCCGTAAATATTGCCGTCAGTCTTCTTGGCGTTGTTGTCATAATATTTGTGGTTAGGCTCTATGTCCTCGTCGAAGTTTTTCACCCACAGCACGTTGCCGTAGTGGTCGCCGTCATATTTGTTCCAGCCTCCGCCGATTGTTGCCTTCAGACCCTTACGGTTGTTGTAGTTGAGCGATGCTATGGCTCCGTAGAAGTCGTTGTCCATCTGCTTGCGGCGCACCAGGTCGCTCGTCTTGCTCCAGTCGTTGGTCAGAGTATATTCGGCCAGTGTTCTTCCGTCCTTGTATTCTTCGTAGTAGCCGAAGCCCTTTGTGTAATGCAGGGCAACGTTGAGGCTCAGTTCACGTGACAGAATCTGGTTCCAGAGCAACTGGTAGTGCTGCTGATGATAATAGTCAATCTGGTTGTCGTAGAAGTGCATGTTGCCGTCTTCGTCGGTATACATATATCCGCAAGAGTTATATCTGCGGCCGTAGAGGTTCATCTCGTAGAGCGAAGCATAGTTCCATGCATGATATGTCTCTTCCTTTCCGTTGAAGGTGATAAACTTCACTACGGTGTTGTCTGAGAAATATCCGCCCTGCAGGAAATAAGAGTCGAGCTTCGACGATGCGCGGTCGATGTAGCCGTCGCTGCCAACGTTAGACAGGCGTCCCTGGAAGCCCCAATGGCCGTTGATAAGTCCTGTGCCGAAGCGGAATGTTTCCTTGTGTGAGCCGTAACTTCCGGCAGAGAGGTCTATTCCGCCGAAAGGCTTTACGCCGATGTTCTCGGTCTGCATGTTTATAGTGGCACCGAATGCACCCGCACCATTTGTAGATGTGCCCACACCGCGCTGAATCTGCATGCTTTCAACGCTCGATGCAAAGTCGGGCATGTTGGTCCAGTATACGTTGCTGCTCTCTGCGTCGTTGATTGGAACGCCGTTGGCTGTTATGTTTATTCGTGTAGGGTCGGTGCCGCGCACTCTTATGCTGGTGTATCCGATGCCGTTTCCTGCGTCAGACGTTGTCGTTACCGACGGCGTCAGAGAGAGGATAAACGGTACGTCCTTGCCGTAGTTCATCGACTTTATCTGTGACTTGCTGATGTCGGTGTGCGTGATAGGCGTTGTCTCGCCTGCACGTGTAGACAATACCTGAACTTCCTGCAGTGCAACGGTCTTTACCGAGTCTGCCTTTGTCTTTCCTGTTTCGTTAGCTGCTGTTGCGTTGGTTAATGCCAATGACAATGTTGCCGCAACAAAAAAATGACGTTTCATTAAAAAACTAATAATTAAATACACAAAAAGGGGCATACTTTCTTATGCTTAAATCCTTTAGACCAAAAAACAAATTAGTTCGGCCGTTTATCCCTACGCCGGAATTACCCGTATCAGGTTCCAGGGTTTAATCTCAGCCTGCAATTTATCAGGCACCCCTTAATCTACCGTTTGTAAACCGGCGGCAAAGTTAAGGCTTTTTTAACTAACATGCAACTCTATTGTAATGTTTTTGTTTCAAAAATGTAAATAATCATGATATTTTGACGGCTGAATGGATAAAAAATAAAAAAATAGCAATTTTTCAAGCGTAAAATTTTGTGATATGAAATTTTATTCGTATATTTATGGCAGAAAAAGAACAGATACAAATAGTTATCTGGCGGTCTCAAAAATATGCAACAATCAGAGCAATCTGATAAAGTAAGAAAAAAGATGATTTGTGATAATTGCCCTTAAAGTGATGAGGAGTCTGTTGAAGATGTAAGCACTTGATTTGAGATTGATGTTTTTTATTTAAGATGAAAGGGGAAAGAAAGTAAATGCAGTTTGTTGATACGGATGTTTTTTATAATTACTCCTTATCGCTTTTGCTAAAGGGAATGGCGGCTAACATTTAGCCGCCATTTTTTGTGGCTAAAAAGCGTGTTCCTTTTTTGTCATATCTTCGTTATTCTGGCTCACCCGATAAATAGTGGGGAAAGAAAATATTACGCATAAATTTTAGTCAGC
>OLVV01000780.1_pt1 | contig 14700 bp, 5 predicted proteins | sample 1673581 | NCBI WGS metagenome assembly OLVV01 (sample SAMEA103958116, study PRJEB25191) | human gut metagenome | biome: human-associated habitat [ENVO:00009003]; feature: intestine environment [ENVO:2100002]; material: feces | place: Germany | collected 2013/2015
GTAAACGACGCGGTTCATTTGCCGGATAAACACCCCATATCAATCGCTGAGTAACCAGGCGGGTAAAGGGATGATTAACAAACAGAGAATGAAAATCTGCCAGCGACCAGCGTCGGGTGGTGCGCAGGGCAGTTTCAAGACGCGGGAGCAGGTTTTTGCTCACCTGAGTGGCATCTTTTTTTAGCCCTTTTAGTCGGGCCAGTGCCTCGGGTGCTTTCAGTTGATCGTCATCGGCGCGCAACCGGGGAACGCTTTTCTGGCGAACGTTTTGCTGATCAAAGATAACCGGGTTAAGGTTTTCATCGAAGCGAACGGTAAATTGCCGTGGACCAAAATCAAAAATCAACGCCTGCGGATCATCAAGACCCAGTGTTGGGACTAATCTGTCCGCTAACTGTTCCTGGCTTAGCCCGCGATTTTCTGCGACCACCTGAAGAAATTCCGCCGCGTTATCACGTAAGGGGCGGGATTTCGCCCGTTGCGATATATGATGCAGCTGTATCAGTGCCATATCATTATTCATCTGAGTAAGGATGTTCAGGCCGCTGACGGCACGGGCAGATTTGCCTTCCTGTGGCCAGGCAAGGATCTGTGTCGTCAGATCCCGTGCCGTGCTTTCGTCGCCAAAGAGACTTAACGCCAGAAATGCCCAGTTGTCTTTTGCGGGAGCACCAGCTTGTTGCCACGCGGTGAAAAGATCCCAGGCAAAGGCTGCCAGCGTTTGCGGCTGGCAAAACGTTTTCAGCTGTTCCAGTCCGCTATAAAAACGTCCGCCCTGGGTAAAGCGCAGCATTTCGCCGATAATTTCCAGAGCGTCATCAGTAACTGGTTGATTATTCGTGATAAGGCGCGGCCTGGACCACATTGCCGGCTGCCAGAAATCAGGGGCTTTTGGAATGCGTGTCGGGTAAATCTCTATTGGACTCTGTTTAAGTAATTGCTCCAGGGCAGGCCATACATCTGTACGCTGCCAGCGGTTTGCCACGGTTTGCAGTAACTCGCCATGTCCCTGTTCGTAAAGTAAACGCAGGGCAAGTAATGCAGCTTCGCTATTATCGCTGGATTTGGTGAAGACAAGAGGGATAAGTGCAGTAGCCGTATGTTCCGGCCACTGTAAAATCCACTGGCGGGCCAGATCACGCTGCGCCGCGAAACGTCGCCAGACGCGGGCAACGGGCAGGGCCAGTTCGGTTGCGCCGAAATGAATTAGCAGCGGAAATATCTCTTTTGGATGTCGGGCAAAGGCGGTGTTTAATCCAGGCAAAGCATCAGTGCCCAGCACACTTAACAGATATTCCACCCCGGTGTAATGAAAATCAGCCGCAACAATTTGTTGCCAGCACGATACCGCCATTTCGCGCGGCATTTGCGCGATAAGGTACAGATTCCATATCCCCCAACGCTTTTCATTACCATAGTAAAATCCGTGCTGAAAAGTTCGCCACCCTTCCATCAACGCAATGCTATCTTGTACCAATAATGCTTTGGTGGCTTCTTCCCGGTACTGTTTAGATTTGGCCTGATGCGCGTAATAAGTACGCAATAGTCCTATTGATGTGTATTCTTGCAGTTGCTGAGCATCAAAGGCATCCAACTGTCCATTAAGAAGACGCTTATTAAATTCCAGGCTATGAACGTCAAAGCCTAATTCCCGCAAGAATGTATCCGCTCCTCTCTTAGCAAGACGTTCGTCAAAAGACATGGCGCTAAAATGGTCAATTGCAGTTTGCTGTTCCGGCGTCCAGTGTTCCTGGGACGACCTGCACGCTTGCGTTGCAAGTGTAAGTTCAGGCAGCGAAAAGTGAGGTATGGAAGTCTTTTTCCTGCCACGCCACGGTGGTGAAACGAGGATTTCAGGCAGACTGCTGTTATCGGTGCAATCTATAACCGGTTTTGACGATGCCGATAAATAACTCTTCACCACTGCCCGGGCTTGAGTACTTAACCACGGCATCACCTCTTCTGCCAGTTGTGGCTGCGATGCCATCAGCGTTTGTAACAGCGTACGCCAGTATTCATCACGTGCTTTTTGCTGTGCAGGCAGCTTTTTGTCTTCGATGATTGGATAACCAGGGCGTGCAGGCGGTTCTTTTAACGCCAGAAGCTCTGCCAGTGCGGCAAGCGTCGCATGGGGGAAATTTTTACTGTATTTAGCTACACGTTGCAGGCTGGGTTTGTTTTTATCAGCAACTAACAGCAGGGTGCGGATGACCTGCGGATGGTTAATTTGTACCAGCAGACTGCCGCAATCTTCTTTATGGGCATACATTGCCAGGCGTGGAACGGCTGCCAGTCCTTGTTCGCGCAAAAGGGCGGCGCAGGCCGCGTAGCCGAAGTGGTTTTCATGCGACATGTAGCTGGCTTCCCGATCGCTAAATATATCCTGGCTCCAGTAGCGTTCGAGTTTTTTCACCGCTCTGGGGTCATTAGCAACAACTTTTAACCACTCCTTAGAATGAAAATGAGTCCGCGGGCATTCAAGGCCTACCAACTCATTGGCGATTTCTGGTTTTTCCGGGAGGATCAGCGCAATAAAAGGGCGGCGAACTTTGGTTATTCCTGGCAGTGCGGCAATGAGTTTGTCGGCGCAACGCTGCCAGCTGCTTTCCTCTGCCAGAGAGAGATGCTTACGCAGTCGGAGATCGAATTCGTTATAGGTTTCTGATCGATAACCATAGCCATAATCCTCGTTCTGATACTGCAATGTCACTAGCAGAGGATCACTCTCATAACACCGTGCAATAAACTGGCGTGCAATCACCACCTCAGTCGCATATTCCAGTCCCTCTTGTTGGACGATTTCGTCGAGCAACTGTTGGCTATCATTTTGCGCGATACAGGCTAGCGCCGCCATTGTCCGGGCCGGAACTGAGGGTTTGTGTTCTCCGATCAAGTTGATGGCCTGCGTAATGGCCGACTGCCACTCCAGTGAAAAATTTTCATAACGCCAGACAATGTTTTTTTTCTTCTCAGCTTTTTGTAGCAATTCATCACCCAGTGTCTGGATGAGGCTTTCAGTGATAACAGGCACCGGTTCGCCCGGCCAACTGCGATGGCTGAGCTTTTATATTTCAGTTCCACTTGGGCGTTATCCGCCAGCCACGGTAATTCCTTGTCCATGCTCTTTCCTTATTCAAACAGGGCTTCAATATCGTTAATGAGTTCGCTGGCGGTGATGGCATCGAGTACGGAGAACTGCGCTTCCTGTGTTGAATTACTCCCCCAGCCATAGCTTTCCGCTTTGCCTTCCCATAGCCACAGCTTGCTTAAGAGTTGCTCGGCACTGAGTTCGGCTGGCGACATGCCGACCGCAAAACCTTCATCGATTTCCATGATTAACGACCAGCGGCCCAGAGGTTTGATCATCCAGCCGATCCAGCCACCGTCCTGCGGTTCACCACGCATCCAGCCTTTATTCGCCAGCCCCATTACCCGACCGCTCGGGCATTTTCTGCCTGCCCAGCGGATCAATTCGCTGGCATTGCGCTCGGTTTCTGTCAGGGCGTAACTGTTACGGTCGAGCTGGCGGAACGGCGGTAACAGTTCGTAGTCGGCAAAAAGCTGACCAAAGGCAGCGGCATCCGTGGGTGATATTTCCAGAACGTGAGGAATGCCAACAGAGATATCGCCTTCTGGCAGGGTGAAAAGATCATCGTCAGCGGTGCTGTAGCTGTTATCTTCCGCCACCCGAAAGCAAGCCAGTAGCTTGTTTTCGGCGCTATAAACGCCCCAAATCAGACGGCGGGTTAAGTGGCGAACCAGCGGGTGTTCAACCAGGAAGAGCTGAAAGTTTTCCGGCGACCAGCGGCGGCGCAGGCACATGGCGGATTCAAGCCTTGTCACCTGCTGGGCGGCGACGGTACGCGTATCTTTTTTCAGGAGTTTGTAGCGGTTTACCGCCTCATCAGCCCGCGATTCATCATCGCTTTTGTTTGGTTTGGGCAGGTCTTTCAGGCGGCTGCCGGAAGCATCGCGCACAAACGGTTTTAAGGTTTCATCAAAGCTGACGGTGAACTGACGTGGGCCAAAATCCAGCAGCAGCGAACCGTTATCATCCAGTCCCAGATCCGGGGCCAGGCGATCTTCAAGCTCCGCTACCGTGAGTTCGCGGCTTTCGGCAATGTCGGCAATTTTCTCTTTCGCCCGCTCCTGTAAGGCTTTGAATTTCAGTTTCTGGGCGATGCCGTTAAGCTGCATCAGGGCGATATCGCTGCTGATAGCGGCGAGGATATCAAGCCCGACGGTGGCGCGTTTATGCTGGGATTCGCCAGGCCAGGCGCGAATCAAAGGCGTCAGTTTGCGGGCGGTGTCATCGTTGCCGAGAACACCTAACGCAGTGAATGCCCAGCTTTCTTTAGACGGTGCGCCAGCGGTCTGCCAGGCGGTAAACAGATCCCAGGCAAATTCAGCCAGTGAGTCGGCGGTACAGGCGGCTTTCACCTGCAATAATCCCGGATACAGTGCCTCTTCCTGAGGGAAGCGGAGCATTTCACCGAGGCGTAGGAGGGCGCTATCTGGCAGTGATTGGGCATTTGCTTTTAATACCGGGCGGGTCCAGAGCGATGGCTGATAAAAGGCCGGAAGAGTGGGGATTTTTGTCGGGTGATTATCTAAGGCATCGAGCGCAAGCAGAGCGTTCACCGCATCGGTTACTTCCGGCTGGTTATAACGCCGGGCGATTTCTTGCAGTAATGGCTGATGACCGTTTTCGGTAAGCATACGCAAGGCAGCGCGGGCGTTATCCTGGGCTTCACCGGCTTTGCCGAGCGCCGCGGGCAGCAGGCCGGTAATGGCGTGTTCCGGGTATTTCAGCAGCCAGCTACGGGCGTCTTGTCGTAGGGTTTTGAGTTTGTTGAAGGCGCGGGCGATCAGTGGCGCTAATTCGATAGCCGCAAAATATTGTGCTACAGGCAGAGCTTCTTGTGGATAGCGTGAAAAGGAGTGAATAAAACCCTGTAACCCAGCGAGTTGCAGGTGCGTCATGACAAACTCGACACCGACGTGTGGCTCTTTACTGAGGACATTCCACGCCTGCGCTGTTTTTTCGATAGGCAGGGCGGCTAACATGTAAAGTTGCCATTCCCGTTGATAGGAGTGCCAGAAGGTTTTAAATTCGCTGATTAGCGCAGAATAATCTCCCCTCTGCCAGAGTTCTACAACAGCATCAGACGCTTTCATATACTGGCCATTATTCCAGCGATTGAAACCCAGACGTGTCAGGTAGTTCTGAATATCCTCTTTTTGGCCGATGTCTATTTGATGTGCGTGCCAGCGATGCCTTGCATGAATCTCTTTTTCTGCCGTCTCGGTCAATGTGCAGCATGACTCCAGCGGTAATGGCGTTAAATCCAATACCGGCATTACAGATTTTTTCTTTTTCGAAAGCCAGGGCGGTGAGACTAATATGGCTGGCAGCATATCGGCGCTGGCATGGTTTGAGGGCTGTTTCAGTTGTTGCTGGCATGATTTCAGTACGGCAACTGCGGGTGTCGAGAGCCAGGGAATGACCTGTTCTGCTAGTATCGGTTGCGAGATAAGCATCGTCATTAGCATCATGCGCCAGCGCTTTTCATCTTTTTGTGCCAGAAGTTCTGCTAATGCCGCCAGCGCTGCGTGTGGGAAGCGAACGAAAGCCTTTGTCATGCGATCGTGGCAACGCTTTCCTTGCTCGCTTGCATGGATAAGTAGTGTAAGTGCCTGCGGGTGGTTGATATGCATCAACACTTCACCACATGTGTCACCAGTAGCGTAATGGGCAAAACGGGCCAGCGCAGTGACTCCTTGCTCCTGGAGTGCTGTCGCACACCAGATGTTACCGCCATAGTAATCATCAAATACCTGCCCAGGCTGTCCTGGATAGTATTTTTCCAGGTCTGCTAATACCTGAGCATCGGTGACCGTCAGTTTTAGCCATTCCAGCGCATATAACCCTTTTTGCCCGCAAAAATGTCTGGCAATCTCATGAGCTACTTCTGGTTTTTCCGGCAACAATAGTGCAACCAGCGGCTGGTGCCAGGCGGGCATGTTTCCGAGAGCGGCAATCAGTTTGTCGGCGCAGCGCTGCCATACATCGTCATTTGCAAGTGAGAAATGCTTACGCAGGCGCATTTCAACCGAGGCAAAGCGCAACAGATAGCCAGGCTGCCTGTCATCCGGGGTGAACGTAATAAGATGGGCATCATAATCCCAGTCGAAGCGGATGAATTGCAGTGCAATGACAACCTCAGTGGCATATTCCAGACCACCTTCCTGGACAATTTGATCCATTAACTCTTCGTGATCGTTACGATTGAAGCCTTGTTCCAGCGCAACCAGTACCGCCAGAACCATCGGTGGTAGCGTGGTGCTAATCGGCGAGTCGATAAGGCCCACTGCTTGTGTTATCGCCTGCTGCCAGTCCAGTGAACAGGTGCTGTAATCGAAGGTGATCACCTTTTTAAAACGTCGGTGAGTATTCGCGGCGACGGAGCGTAGCAGAGTTAATTCATTCTCCTGTGGCACAGGATCGCCAGGCCAGCGTCGATGACTTAGTGTGGTTGGCGCAACCTCTGTCGGTAAAATGATTTGGGCGTCGTCTGCCAGCCAGGGGAGGTTGTCTCCAACAAATACTGGTTTGTCTTGTGGCAAAGGGGCTATTTCGGGGCATTCGATAACCTGGACGGGGACAGATGTCGGTGTTATCACGGATACTTCTTCTACGTAGCCCTTTTTTGTTTTCTCCGCAATCAACTTCAGTTCCGCTTTTTCCGCCGCCGCAGCATCAGCAAAGCTTTTTACCTGACTTTGCCCGTTGGTGCTGACTTTACCCCAGCTAATATGCAGCTCGTTTCCCTGCTGCTCCACCGCCCAGAATTTATGTGATTTTTCGTCCTGATAAATATAGGTTTTCATTGCTAAATCCTTTTAATCAAACAGTGATTCAATATCGTTAATCAGCTCGCTAGCGGTGATGTTGTCGAGCACGGAGAAAGTGGGGGAGGATTGTTTACCGTAGCGATCATAAGAGGCAGTGATTTTTACGCTTTCGACAGGCAGCAGGTCGCTATACCCCGTTTCGCCATAAATTAATGAAAAATGTTCTGTTTCAAGTTCGAGAGCGCCATAAGGGGTAGATTTGCGCATCGCATAGACGCTGCCGCTTTCTTCCAGACGTTGCCAGCCTCTGCGTTCCAGCCCGACAATGCGACCAGCCTGGCAGAGCCGTCCGTCCCAGCGTGACAATTCATGGACATTACGTTCGTTATCAGCAAGGTGGTAACTACCACGTTCGAGCTGTTGGAAAGGGGGAAGCAGTTCGTAATCAACGTAAATTTGCCTGAATGCAGCGGCGGATTCAGGGGGGATTTCCAGCACATGCGGTATACCGATGTTTCCTGCTGGCAGCGTGAATAACTCATCCTGCGCATCGCTGTAAGTGCTGTCTTCTGCGACCCGGAAGCAGGCAATCAGCGTGTTTTCCTCAGTATATACCCCCCATAACAGCCGTCGGGTTAAGTGACGTACCAGCGGATGCTCCACCAGGAACAGGCGGAACTGTTCTGCCGTCCAGCGTCTGCGCTGGCACATAGCCTGCTCCAGACGATCAACCTGCTGGCTGGCAATGGCGCGCACATCTTTCTTCAATTGTTTAAAGAGGTTAACGGCGTCAGTTGCCAGTGTTTTATCATCGCTCTGGTTTTGTTTGGGTAAATCTTTCAGGACCTTTCCGTTTGCATCGCGCACTACAGGTTTTAAGGTTTCGTCAAAACCAACGGTGAATTGGCGTGGGCCGAAATCAAGTGTCAGCGAGCCACTGCTATCAAGCCCTAAATCTGGAGCCAGGCGGTCTTCCAGTTCAGCCATAGTCAGCCCACGGTTTTCAGCAACTATGTTGATTTTCTCGCGGGCATGTTCCTGTAATGCAACGAATTTAATCTTTTTCGCAATGCCATTAAGTAGCATTAGCGCAACATCGCTGCCAATATCAGCTAATACATCCAGCCCGGACACCGCCCGTTTATGCTGGGATTCCCCAGGCCAGGCGCGGATAAGCGGGGTTAACTTACGCGCGGTGTCGTCATTGCCTAAAATCCCCAGCGAAGTAAATGCCCAGTTTTCTTTTGCGGGTGCGCCAGCTTCTGTCCATGCGGTATACAGATCCCAGCCAAAGTCAGCCAGTGATTCGCGGGTGAAGGTCTCTTTGATGGTCGCCAGCCCAGCGTAGGCGGTAATGTCGCGTGGAAAGCTCAACATTGTGCCCAGGTGGCGCATAGCGTCATCTGGCAGAGGCAGGTTGTTACTTTTAAGCCGTGGTCTGCGCCATAAGGTGAACTGATAAAAGCCGGGCGGTGGGGCGATTTTAGCGGGATATTCTTCCAGCGGATCGCTATCGAACAATGTTGCCAGCGCAGCTAAAACATCAGGTTGGTTGTATCTCCGGGCGATTTCTTCAATCGTTTCTCGCTGGTTTAATTTCACTAGCAGGCGGAGTGCCTGGCGGGCATATTCCCGATTTTGGCACGGTTTGCCCAGCGCCAAAGGCAGTAGCCCGGCGGTGGCATGGCGCGGGTTATTTGCCAGCCAATTAACGGCATCCTTGTAAGCCATTTTTTTCTGTAACCGCTGCGCCATTGGTAAGGCTAGTTCACTGGCCCCAATAAAGAGGGTGAATATCCACAGTCGTTGATGATCTCGTTGCAAGCAGGTCATAAACGCAGGAATGGCTGTACTACCAAAAACCGCCAGAATCTCTTTCTCACCTGAATATCGCTCCTCAATGATTATTTGGTTGAGAAATGAAATCGCCTGTTGTCCCGGTAAGTAACAAAGCGCAGATAGATTCCAGCTTTTGTTGGCATTGTTGTGATATTTCGCAAACTCAGCTTTTAGTGCTGGAAAATCAAAGCGCAACAACGCATCAACAGCGCTTTGCGGTATATATTTTTTTTCATGTAAGTCATCTTCGCAATGCAGCCATTCATTAAAACCTAATTGCCAAAGGATTTGTTGTTCTGGTGTAAAAGGAATGAAAGATGTCTCCCAGCTTTCTTTTTCAATTAGTGGCAGGTCGGTAAATAAGGTTTGCTGTGATGACTGAAATTGCGCGATTTCACTGAATCTGGATATGTCAGTATGACTGATTAACTCTGTAATTCCTGGCGTGATGTCAGTGACGGCAGGGATGGGAAGCACCGGTAAATCAAATACGGGTATTACATTCGTTTTCTTATTTATTACCCACGGTGGAGCGACAAACAGCTCCGGCAACATATCCGCAGTGGCGTATTCACATTCTTCAGCGACTAACTGAGTACGACATTCAGATAAAATTCCTGCCGCTTTAGCATTAACCCTGGGAATGACGTCAGTGACTAACTCTGGCGTGGCGGTAATCAGTTTGACAAGCGCTTTACGCCACTCTTTGTCTTCATGTATTGCCAGCAAAGTAGCATAAGCGGCAAGAGCCGCAGCGGGATGTTTTTGACAGGCTTTGCTTAAGTATTCCAGGTGCTTTTTCTTGCCAATCACACCGAGGATCAGAATTTGAATCGCATCCGGGTGATTCGTTTTCCATAGCCATTTGACAAGATCTTCAGTCTCGCTGATACGCTCGAAAAGATAAGTGGGATTGTCAGAATGCTCTTCCGTAAACTCAAGAAGTATCCGGCTTACACCGCGCACCCCATTATTTGCCAGCAACATTGCCAGATAAGCGCGAAAATCATGATACAACGGTGGGAAGTCGTATTTTTCTGCTGTAGTCAGAGCGGCGTCATCGGTTACCACCAGTCTTAACCAGGTCATCGCCGGAACGTTTTGATCTGCATAACGTAGCGCCATAGCATTGGCAATATCCGGGCGTTCAGGGAGCAGTAACGCCGCAAAAGGTTGTCGTGCTGGGGATAGCGAGGGAATAGCAGCGAGTACTTTATCTACACAGCGTTGCCACTCATCTTCTGAAGCGAGTGAAAGATGATGACATAGACGTTGATGCCAACTAGGTAGCGATTCTGCTTCGTGATTAGGTGGAATGATGGTGGTTACTGCGCCTTTTACTGGTTTATATTTGAGTTGAAGAGCGAGAAGGGCGATTTCAACGGCACTTTCCAGACCACAGCGAATGACTAAGTCATCGACCAGTTCATCTTGAGAGTAAGAGTTCCAAAAGCCCCAGAGCAATGCTGCATCAGATTGCGCACTCCCTGTCGGTTGATTACCCTTAACTCGAATTTGTAACTCAGCAAAAGCCTGCTGCCAGTTTTCTGGATAAGAGCGGTAATTGTTGTCGGGATCATATGCCCTGGTGTTATTCGCGATGCGCTTCCATATTTGGCCATCTTTGTACAGATAATTGATCTCTCTGGGGCGAGAGCGATGAGGAAAAGCAAATCGATTAATATCGTCAGTGACCGGAATGACTGCATCATCAGCCAGCCATGGGCGTTTGTTTTTACTCTCAAGGGAGGTTTCAACTTCAGGAGTGGCTTTGGTGATGGGGGGGATATGCACGTTTGCTGAAGCATTTTCCACATAGCCTTTTTTCGTTTTCTCTGCGATCAGCTTAAGCTCCGCTTTTGCCGCCGCCGCAGCATCTGCAAAGCTTTTTACCTGGCTTTGTCCGTTGGTGCCGACTTTACCCCAGTTGATGTGCAGTTCGTTTCCCTGCTGCTCCACCGCCCAGAATTTATGTGATTTTTCGTCCTGATAGATAAAGTGTCTCATTCTGCATCCCTGTAATTTTATCCAGTTGAATGCAGATGCTACCAGTATTTATGCGGGTTAGAGAGAGACAAAATCGCAAGAAAACAACTTTAGGAATTTATAAAGAAAAGGCGCTGTCGATGCAGCGCCTTGAAGGGGGATTATTTCACCTGATGACCCGGTTTAGCACCGGCATCCGGGCTTAGCAGGAAAATATCTTTCCCGCCAGGACCGGCAGCCATCACCATGCCTTCAGAGATACCGAAGCGCATTTTACGTGGTGCCAGGTTAGCCACCATAATGGTGTGACGACCAATCAGTGCCTGCGGATCCGGGTAAGCAGAACGAATGCCGGAGAAGACATTGCGTTTTTCACCGCCGAGATCCAGCGTCAGGCGCAGCAGTTTGTCAGAACCTTCAACAAACTCTGCGTTTTCAATCAACGCCACGCGCAGGTCAACTTTGGCGAAGTCGTCAAAGGTGATGGTTTCCTGAATCGGATCATCTGCCAGTGGGCCAGTTACTGGCGTGGCAGCTGCTTTCACTTCTTCTTTAGACGCTTCCACCAGTGCTTCAACCTGCTTCATGTCAATACGGTTATACAGCGCCTTGAATGGATTCACTTTGTGGCCCAGCAGCGGTTGCTGGATACCATGCCAGGTCAGTTCTGTATTGAGGAATGCTTCTGCACGCTCGGTCAGTTTCGGCAGTACCGGCTTCAGGTAAGTCATCAGCACGCGGAACAGGTTTATGCCCATCGAGCAAATTGCCTGCAGGTAGGCATCGCGTCCTTCCTGTTTCGCCACCACCCACGGAGCCTGTTCATCGACATAGCGGTTAGCCAGATCAGCCAGCGCCATAATTTCGCGTACTGCTTTACCAAATTCGCGGCTTTCCCACGCTTCACCAATCACTTCAGCGGCGTCAGTGAAGGTTTTGTACAACTGCGGGTCAGCCAGTTCGCTTGCCAGCACACCGTCAAAACGCTTGTTGATAAAGCCCGCGTTACGGGAGGCCAGGTTAACCACTTTGTTCACGATATCGGCATTCACGCGCTGAACGAAATCTTCCAGGTTTAGATCGATATCATCAATGCGCGAAGACAGTTTGGCGGTGTAGTAGTAGCGCAGGCTGTCGGCGTCAAAATGATTCAGCCAGGTGCTGGCTTTAATAAAGGTGCCGCGAGACTTGGACATTTTCGCGCCGTTCACCGTCACATAGCCGTGAACAAATAGGTTGGTCGGCTTGCGGAAGTTGCTGCCTTCCAGCATGGCAGGCCAGAACAGGCTGTGGAAGTAAACGATATCTTTACCGATGAAGTGATACAGCTCGGCAGTGGAATCTTTCTTCCAGTATTCATCGAAGCTTACGCTGTCGCTGCGCTTGTCACACAGATTCTTGAAAGAGCCCATATAGCCAATCGGTGCGTCCAGCCAGACATAGAAATATTTGCCCGGCGCGTTCGGAATTTCAAAACCGAAATAAGGCGCGTCGCGGGAGATATCCCACTGTTGCAGGCCAGATTCAAACCACTCCTGCATTTTATTTGCCACCTGCTCCTGCAACGCACCGCTGCGGGTCCATGCCTGCAACATTTCGCTGAAAGAGGGCAGATCAAAGAAGAAGTGTTCAGAATCACGCATTACCGGCGTAGCGCCAGAAACCACCGATTTCGGCTCGATCAATTCAGTCGGGCTGTAGGTCGCGCCGCAGACTTCGCAGTTATCGCCGTATTGATCCGGGGATTTACATTTCGGGCAGGTGCCTTTCACAAAACGGTCCGGCAGGAACATGCCTTTTTCCGGATCGTACAGCTGAGAAATAGTGCGGTTTTTAATAAAACCGTTTTCTTTCAGGCGAGAGTAGATAAGTTCTGACAACTGGCGGTTCTCTTCGCTGTGCGTCGAGTGATAGTTGTCATAGCTGATGTTAAAGCCTGCGAAATCAGTCTGATGCTCCTGACTCATTTCGCCAATCATCTGCTCCGGGGTGATACCAAGCTGCTGAGCTTTCAGCATGATCGGTGTACCGTGGGCATCGTCGGCGCAGATGAAGTTGACCTCGTGGCCGCGCATTCGCTGGTAACGGACCCAGACATCAGCCTGGATGTGCTCCAGCATATGGCCGAGGTGGATTGAGCCGTTAGCGTACGGCAGTGCGCACGTCACCAGAATTTTCTTCGCGACTTGAGTCATAGTAGGCATTACTTCTTAATAGTGAAAAGGGGTTAGATAGTACCAAATGGGAAAATGTTAAGTAAGTACTTCTCTATATTCTTCAGGTAAACTATCCGCTGATGGTTTATCTATACAAAAAAGGAGTCGGGATGAACGAACAATCCCAGGCCAAATCACCAGAAGCCTTGCGCGCAATGGTCGCCGGGACACTGGCCAATTTTCAGCACCCAACCCTGAAGCATAACCTCACCACGCTGAAAGCGTTGCACCATGTCGCCTGGATGGACGACACGTTGCATGTGGAACTGGTTATGCCATTCGTCTGGCATAGCGCGTTCGAAGAGTTAAAAGAGCAATGTAGCGCCGAACTGCTGCGCATCACCGGGGCGAAAGCTATCGACTGGAAACTGTCGCACAATATCGCCACATTAAAACGCGTGAAGAATCAGCCGGGAATTAACGGCGTGAAGAACATCATTGCGGTCAGCTCTGGTAAAGGCGGCGTGGGTAAATCCTCCACGGCGGTAAACCTGGCGCTGGCACTGGCGGCGGAAGGGGCGAAAGTCGGCATTCTGGACGCCGATATCTACGGCCCATCAATCCCCACCATGCTGGGCGCAGAAAATCAGCGTCCAACTTCGCCGGACGGTACCCATATGGCACCGATTATGTCTCATGGACTGGCAACCAATTCAATTGGTTATCTGGTCACTGACGACAATGCGATGGTGTGGCGTGGTCCGATGGCGAGCAAGGCGTTAATGCAGATGTTGCAGGAAACCTTGTGGCCGGATCTCGACTATCTGGTGCTTGATATGCCGCCAGGCACCGGTGACATTCAATTGACACTGGCACAAAACATTCCAGTAACTGGTGCGGTCGTGGTCACCACCCCACAAGACATTGCGTTGATCGATGCGAAAAAAGGCATTGTTATGTTCGAGAAAGTCGAGGTTCCGGTGCTCGGTATTGTCGAGAACATGAGTGTGCACATTTGCAGTAACTGTGGTCACCATGAACCGATTTTCGGTACCGGTGGTGCTGAGAAACTGGCTGAAAAATACCACACACAGCTGCTGGGGCAGATGCCGTTACACATCTCCTTACGTGAGGATCTCGATAAAGGCACGCCAACGGTTATCAGCCGTCCGGAGAGCGAATTTACCGCTATCTACCGCCAGCTGGCTGACCGCGTTGCAGCTCAGCTCTACTGGCAGGGTGAAGTCATTCCAGGCGAGATTTCCTTCCGCGCGGTCTAACGCCTATTAACCATTCTGGTTATTCTTCATACACCGCAGAGATGTTACATTGATGCGGTGTATTTGTTTTTGCCGCATTAATGAACACTTATTTAATACTGCGAATATTCTGCGGACCTTCGTCCGAAACTCTACAAAGTCGATTGATCATACAGGCAATGCTTCATTATCATCCTTCGTGGCTGTGTAGTGGATGTACAGCTATAGTTTGTTATGCACTCATTCTATCCAGGCATAACCTTTACTACAGGGATAACGTTCAATGAATAAGTATTGGCTGTCAGGAATTATTTTTCTTGCCTATGGATTGGCTTCTCCCGCATTCTCTTCAGAGACTGCCACATTAGCGATTAATGGCAGGATCAGTCCCCCAACATGCAGTATGGCTATGGTTAATGGTCAACCTCAACAGCATTGTGGTCAGTTAACGTATGATGTTGATACCCGTCATCAGGTTTCTTCGCCAGTCAAAGGTGTAACGACAGAAGTGGTTGTTGCAGGTAGCGATAGCAAACGTCGAATCGTGTTAAATCGCTACGATTAATTTGCCACCCTGGTTTTTTAATCGGATTTAGAAAGCTGAA
>OLVV01000783.1_pt1 | contig 14676 bp, 13 predicted proteins | sample 1673581 | NCBI WGS metagenome assembly OLVV01 (sample SAMEA103958116, study PRJEB25191) | human gut metagenome | biome: human-associated habitat [ENVO:00009003]; feature: intestine environment [ENVO:2100002]; material: feces | place: Germany | collected 2013/2015
TAAAAGCAGAATGTTAAACTACCATAACCCCAAAAGGGACTTTTTCAGTGTCCTCTGTCCCCCTCCTTGCCTCCGTTCCAAGCGATTCCATCACTTGGTCCCTCGCCTCAAGTTCCCCCCTGCAGGAAGCCAGAAACAAGTTCACACTCCTGCCGCAAAGCGATGGAACCATCTGGGGAGCAAAGGCCCGCGCCAACTACACCATCAGCGACAAGCAAACCTGGATGATGGGCGCCGAGTACAACTACGTGAAGAGCGAATCGCGTACCGATTACACCCCTGCCGATAAGGGAACCTCTACCCACAGCATCACCAAGGAAAATCATGCTGCCGTCTTCGCCGAGTATTCACTCGATTTCAAGCCCTTCTCATTAAGAGTAGGATTGAGATACGAGCACGTAGACAGCCGCTTGAACTATCTGAAAGATGAAACTGGAAGAACTGGAATTGGAAGAATTGGAAGTTTTGAAAATGGTAATTCAGAAACTGGAAGAACTGGAACTGGAACGCCAGAAACAGCCTCCACCGAGCCGCTTCATCGCAAATACGACAACCTCTACCCATCCCTCCTGCTCACTCATCAGTCAGGCAGATTCTCCCAGTCGCTGAGCTACCGAACTTCCGAAATCCGCCCATCCTTCCAGGAGTTAAACACAGGCACGGTTTACGCAAACCGCTACATGTGGCAGATAGGAAACAGCCAGCTGGAGCCATCCCAGCGCCACGAGTTCCAATACCAGGCAAGCTACGGCGACCTCTTCCTCCAGGCAAGCTACACCTACGTGAAAGATTACATCACCAGCATCATCGAACCCGATTCTGATGACCCGCAAACGGGCTACATCACCTGGACTAACATCGACCATTGCTGGAACTGGGGCAGCTTCCTCGGCTACCGCCACCGCTGGGGCTTCTATGAGCCACAGGTGCAGGCAGGCATCCAGCAGGGCTTCATCAAGGCCGTCAGCATGGGCAAGGAGAAAAGCTTCCACGACCCCTACTACATCTTCAGCCTCTACAACGGCTTCCATCTTCCAAAGGGCTGGTACATGAACCTCTCGTTCTCCTACCGAAGCAGCGGCACCTACGATTTTCTCACCCTCTGCAGCGTGCACAACTTCGACTTCCAGCTCTACAAGAGTTTCCTGAAAGACAAGCTCTCGCTAAGCCTGAACGTGAACGACATCTTCAACACCAAGCGTCAAAAGACCGATGGCACCTACGGCAACGTGCGGTTCCAGCAGCAGAAGTGGGTAGACACCCGAAGCGTCCAGCTCCGCCTCACCTATCGCTTCAACCAGGCCAAGAAGCAATACCGTGGCGAGAACTCTGCCCAGGAAGCCGTGGGACGAATGGGAGGAAAATAGAGCAGAGACTTTTTTTTCGAAAAGGGGTATAATTTTATAAATAAACTTGCATATTAACTTCGAAAATAGTATATTTGCAACGAAATACTTGCTTAATTGCAATTTCGCAGCATAAAAACAACTTAAAGTAAAGCTAATGGTCGACTGTCAGATTATAAGAGATGGAAAGATAGAAGGAGAAGTAAGGCAAAACGGCCTTACCTTCATCGACAACCATGGGATGGAACGGAGCAACCACATCGAATCGGATGCATTGGAAGTTTCGCTCAAGGAGTGGCATTACCAGAAGTTTGGCATTATGAACCAACACTATCTTGGCAAAGCGAACAACGCTACGTTTATTGCACAACACGAGGTTCGACCAGCCCTGCTCTTTTCCATGCCAACCCTTGGCGGCAGCATGAAAGAAGTGTACGGCAATCGTGGCAGAAAAAAGGAAATGATGTGGAAAACAGGCGAGGCAAGCCTCTGTTTTCTAAGCGGCGAAGGTGGTGCCAACACTCACTTGAACCAGGGCACCCAATTCGAAATCTTAAACGTGGTCATCCCGCAGCAATTCATAGAAGAGCTTATCGAGCACGACCCGGAGGCTTTTGAGCAGCTCTCCCCTCTAACCAGCCCTACCTTCGACACCCAGACCATCATCAAGTACAACCAGCCCGCCATAGCAGCAGTCATCAAGGCGGCACGAGACATCCAGCGTTCCCGCCTGTTAGGCAACCAAGCCTCCAAATACCTGGAATCGAAGATTATCGACTGCCTCTCGGGATTCCTCCTGCCTGCCAGTCTCTTGCCAAGCGCCCAAACCTTCAGTCTCAGCATCCGTGACAAGATACACGATGCCCAAAGCATCATCCTCACCCACTATCAGGAAATGCCATCGCTTCACGAGTTGGCGGCAATGGTGGGCACCAACGAATGTACCCTGAAGAAAGCCTTCAAGCAGGAGTTTGGCACCACGGTATTTCAGTATCTCTTCGATTTCCGCATGGATTTAGCGGTTCATTATCTCCTCGACACAAGTCTGCCGATTGCCGACATCGGAATCAAGCTGGGCTACGATTACCAAAGTCATTTCTGCACGGCATTTAAGCGGAAGCACGGGGTAAGCCCGATGGAATTCAGATTAAGACGTGGAGTTATCCTATAATATTTTTGACTGAACTTTCACATGTGGTTCGAGAACGGGCTGAAGGCCCAAAAGCTCCTAGCCCTGTCGTAAACCACAAGCTATAATCTATGAATTTAAAACATTTCTTTTCTTTTGTAACTTTTTCAACAAAACATTTGGTAGTTACATAATTTTATTGTAGATTTGCAGCAGAAATCAAAAAGAAGGAGTGATTATGAAGAAGGAAGAAATGAAGCAAGGACTGCTATCCCGGATTTTCCATCTCTATTACGATGGTTTCAGGACGATGACCCTGGGCAAGACGCTCTGGGCTGTCATCCTCATCAAGCTTGCCATCATCTTCCTGGTGCTCAAGCTCTTTTTCTTTCCAAATTATATTAACAGTAATGCAAAAAACGGAGACAAGGCTGGCTTTGTTTCCAAGGAAATCCTGAACAGATAAAACTCGGAATTCCCAACTACCACATCGAAAGAAATACAAAAACATTATATAATAACAATTTTAAAACCATTCAACTATGATGACAAATCTATTGTTAGACATTACATCAGCCACCATCGACTGGTCGAGGGCGCAATTCGCACTCACGGCCATCTACCATTGGCTGTTCGTGCCGCTCACCCTGGGACTGGCAGTAATCATGGGCATTGCCGAAACATGTTACTACCGTACCAACAAGCCGTTCTGGAAGCACGTAACCCGTTTCTGGCAAAAACTCTTTGGCGTGAACTTCGCCATGGGCGTTGCCACAGGCATCATCCTGGAGTTTGAATTCGGCACCAACTGGAGCAACTACTCCTGGTTCGTGGGCGACGTGTTCGGCGCTCCCCTCGCCATCGAAGGCATTCTGGCATTCTTCATGGAGAGCACCTTCGTGGCCGTGATGTTCTTCGGCTGGGATAAGGTGAGCCGGGGCTTCCACCTTGCCTCTACCTGGCTCACGGGACTTGGCGCCACCATTTCTGCCTGGTGGATTCTCGTAGCCAACGCCTGGATGCAATATCCTGTAGGGCAGGAATTCAATCCCGACACCATGCGCTTCGAGATGACTTCGTTTATGGATGTGGCACTCTCGCCATTCGCCATCAACAAGTTTACCCATACCGTTACTTCCTCCTGGATCATCGGCGCCACCTTCGTGGTAGCCGTAAGCTGCTGGTATCTCCTGAAGAAGAGAGAAACCCAACTTGCCAAGACGAGCATCAAGATGGGTGCCTGCGTAGGACTCATCGCTACCCTGCTGGCTGCGATGACCGGCGACAATTCCGCCTATCGGGTGGCACAGGTGCAGCCAATGAAACTGGCTGCGATGGAAGCATTATATAATGGTGGCAAGGGTGAGAGCCTTACGGCGATAGCAGCCGTTCATCCCTTCCGGCAGCCCGATTACGAAAACGAGCAGGAGCCAGCCATGCGCATCGCCATCCCCAACATGCTCTCGTTCTTAGCCACCCGCACAGCCGATGGCTACGTGCCAGGCGTGAACGATATCCTCAAGGGTTACACCCACGAGGATGGCACCCGGGAACCATCCGTTAAGGAAAAGATAGCCCGGGGCAAGAAGGCGATTGTTGCCCTGAAAACCTATCGCAAAACGAAGGCGAAAGACCAGCTTCCTATCCTCAGGGAGAACATGAAATACTTCGGATATGGTTACATCAAGGACGCCAGGGAACTGGTGCCGAGCATCCCAATCTGCTTCTACGCTTTCCGCCTGATGGTGGGAATAGGCAGCCTGCTCATCCTCTTCTTCGCCCTCAGCCTATTCTTGGTCTATAAGAAGGAAATCGTCCAATACCGATGGTTCCTCATTTCCGCCATCATCATGATTCCGCTGGCTTACATCGCCTCAGAATCGGGCTGGATAGTAGCAGAAATCGGTCGCCAGCCTTGGACCATCCAAGACCTGCTGCCAGTAAGTGCCGCCATCTCCGACATCGAGGCAGGCAGCGTGGCCACAACCTTCTTCATCTTCCTGGCACTCTTCACCACCATGCTTGCCGTGGAAATCAGCATCCTGGTGAAGCAGATCAAGAAAGGACCGGAATATGAATAATCTCTCTGATAATCCATGTTTTTCAGAAAGATTTCGAAAAGAATCATAGGATAGTTTTTCAGTAAACAACAAAACCCAAAAGTATTATGACATACGAATTTTTGCAATCATACTGGTGGTTCCTCGTTTCATTATTAGGAGCCCTGCTGGTGTTTCTCATGTTTGTACAGGGAGCCAACACCTTGATTTTCTGTTTGGGAAAAACAGAAGAAGAGCGTCGCCTCATCATCAACTCCACGGGGCGAAAATGGGAGTTCACCTTCACCACGCTCGTCACCTTCGGCGGAGCCTTCTTTGCCTCGTTCCCGCTGTTCTACAGCACCAGTTTCGGCGGAGCCTACTGGCTGTGGATGATCATCCTGTTCTCGTTTGTGATTCAAGCCGTGAGCTATGAATTCCAGAACAAGATAGGTAATTTTCTTGGACCGAAGACCTTTCAGATCTGCCTTATCATCAACGGCATCGTAGGTCCTCTGCTCCTTGGCGGCGCCGTAGCCACCTTCTTCAACGGCAGCAATTTCCTGATTGATAAGGGCAATATTACCGACAGTCTGCAACCCGTCATCAGCCGCTGGGCAAACGCCAGTCATGGTCTTGATGCCCTGCTCGACCCATGGAACGTGGTACTGGGACTTGCCGTACTGATGCTAGCCCGCATCCTGGGCATGCTCTACATCAAGAACAACATCGAGCACCAGCAGATTCAGGAGCGCTGCACCCGCCAGTTGCCATGGAATACCCTGCTCTTCCTATTGTTCTTCCTGCCATTCCTCATCAGATTGATGATAAAGGATGGATTCAGCACTTCTTCTTCCTGCATTACGATAGAGAGCATGAAGTATCTTCACAATCTTCTGGAGATGCCAATCTTGATTGTAATATTATTAATAGGTGTAGTACTCGTTCTTTTCGGCATTTACAAGTCATCGAGAAGCGTGCAGTATAGGAAGGGAATCTGGTTTACGGGCATCGGAACCGTGCTCACCGTGCTGGTTCTGCTGCTGATAGCCGGCTGGAACCACACCGCCTACTATCCGTCGAACATCGACCTTCAGAGTTCGCTCACCCTCGCCAACAGTTGCAGCAGCGAGTTCACACTCCGCACCATGGCGATAGTTTCCCTCCTCATCCCGTTCGTCCTAGCCTACATCGTCTTCGCCTGGCGCGCCATCGACCGCAAGCGCATTACGCAGGAAGAAATTGAGCAGGGAGAAGCGTATTAAAAAAGACAGAAAAAGTGAGCCTCTTCGAAAGTCCCACAGATTCCACAGATTTACACAGATTCTTTCTTGCCATAATCGGGAGGAAAATTCCCCAAATATCCCAACAAAAAAATCTGCGAAATCTGTGGGACAAAGAAACACAAATCTCCAACAAAAAAATCTGCGTCATCTGCGAAATCTGCGTGCTTTTTATCCAAAGACCGAACAAGTCCAGAATCTGTGTAAATCTGTGAAATCTGTGGGACAAAGAAAATCCTACAGCTCTATCACTTCCAAATCATCCGGAACGAAGATTCTACCCTTGAAGTTCTTGGCAGCTTCACGGGTATAATTTTCCTTACGATTAGCGAGCGTTTTCTCCTCCGTATGATACAGGATGAGGTTCTTCACGCCCAGTTCCTCCGCCAGTTTTCCGGCATCAAGCGCCGTACTGTGGGATTTCTCATAAGGCTTGAACGTATCGCGGTCGGCATAGAGACAGAACGCCTCGCACATCATCCAGTCCGCCCCCACTATGTAGCGTCGGTTCTGCTCGTTATAAGGCTCATCGCCCAGACACGCCAAGACCAAAGGCTTATCCGATTCATCAGAAGAAGGCAGCTCAGCCCGAAATCCGAACTGCTTTTCCTTAGTAGACTGAATATCAAAGCATTCCAGCTTCATATCCCCCACCTCGAAACAATCGCCATCTTCCAGCTGATGGAACACCACCCTTTCAGCCACCTTTGCCAGTTGCTTCTTGGCAAGAATCATGTCGATGATGGTCTTGATCACCTTCATCACCTTGTCGTTTCCATACACATGGAGCAATCCCTCATATCCCTTACATTGTGCCACCATACGGATTACCCAGATCACGCCCAGCACGTGGTCGGTATGCGCATGGGTAACGAAGAGATGATGAATATCAGAAATCTGAACATTCACCTTCTTCAGCTGCGAGAGGATTCCGTTTCCTCCGCCCGCATCCACCAGCATCAGAGTGCTGGAAGTCTTGAGCAGAAAACAGGTATTATAAATCTGGGAAACCGTAGCATTTCCCGTTCCGAGCATCGTAATTTGATTCATCTTTTCGCTATTTTCGTTATGATTCATATTTTGTTTTATCTCAATCTCCCCCATCAGGAACAGATTCCCTCATCATCAGGAAGATTTAATTCTCTTATTACAGAGAAGATTCACGCCCACAAAACTACTCATTTTCTGATAAACCGCCAAGAAAAAGCCCCAAAAACTTTGCTTATTCCAAATAATAATCTTAACTTTGCGGCATAAAAACAAAAAGCTGGTTTCGATTATGGCAAGAATAGAAAGAACATATAATCAGGAAAAAGCCAAGCAGATACTGAAGCATAACGTGGCATTGCTGGATTATTCGCTGAGAGAGCTACCTCTTGATGCAGTTCTCCCAAGCAGAACCGACAAGGGGATGAACTATTCGTTCACCCCCACTCTCAATTCATTGTTCAATCTTCCATTTGCCTTCCCCGTACCATTTAACCACTTGACTTGCGGTATAAGGCTCAAAATCCCAGTCGCGGGAGTGCATGAACATGTTTGTCTCGGGGTCCCAATACCAATAATGGGTGGAACCTAGGCCATAACCCAAACTGAGTCTGCATTCTTTCTCCTTATTAGGATGTTCCTTCAGATAGTTAAGCAGCTCAATAGTTGAAATCCATTGCTTTTCCATAAATTTCGTTGTTAAATTCTACAATATAATTATCAAACACATTGCAAAGATAGAAGATCCTATCGAAATGAGCCAATCAATTAGATCTTCTTAGATCGATACCCATGGGATTTAGATCTTCTTAGATCCAACTAAAAAATATAATTACAAAACAACTTATAAATAAGACAATAAATATGGCAGATAAGAATATTTTTAAATTAGAAGGGAAAAACCAGGAACAGGGGAAGGAAGCCTTTCTGGAATTTCTGAAAATAGACAAAACCAAGCCCGGTGGCTATGCCAGCGTAGGCTCAAACAAGGTTATCTGCAAGGTCGCTAAAGAGGCCTGCGGGGTAAACTCGGTATTGGAAACCAAGAAAGCGGAGGATGCCACAGAAGTGAGCAATCTTCTGACAGGCAGAATAGACGAAGAACTGGACTACGGCAAGAGGCACCAACCGGGTTATCTTTTCTACCTTGAAGAGGCTGATGAGGATAGAAGGTATTGATGAGAACATCAGAGCCAGGTTGCTAAAGACTTTGGCAAGATTTCCTCATTTGAGGAAATTCAGGTTACAGAGGGTTTGCTGGGGCGGCTTCTGGGGAATCATTTTGGGAGTCATCTTGGGCATCTTCCGGGGCATCGCATCTATGTGAGAACTGTGAACCTGGGGCAGCCGTGGCGGAAGATTGAGGAACGGGTGAAGGAGATAGTGAAGGAAGGAAGAAGATGAGGGGCTGGCGATGATGGGGGACCAAGCGATGGAATCGCTTGGAACGGAGGCGAGAGGGGGACAAGACTCAGACTCGAAGAGAAGGCGGGAGCTGCTTCTGCTACGAAGGGAGGAAGGAGTTGCTTCTACTACGAAGGGAGGAAGGAGTTGCTTCTGCTACGAAGGGAGGCGGGAGCTGCTTCTGCTACGAAGGGAGGAAGGAGCTGCTTCTGCTTCGCGAGAGGATGAGGAGGGAACTTTATTATTAACAATATTATTAGGATTATTATGGAAAAAGATGAAGCTATAGCTAGAGGACTGGAGGTGCGCGAAACCAGGCACTCTATGAAACGCAGAAGCCCCTGGCATGATTACCATGAGAAAGGGACTTATATGCTGACGCTTGTGGTGGAGGGACGCATGCCTCTGCTGGGAAGACTGGAGGGACGGGTGAATGCTCGACCGGGGGATGGCGATGCGCCTAAGGTGGTGCTTTCGGAATTGGGAACGGCTATCGTGAAGGAGGAGATTCCGAAAATTCACAGATATTACCCGCAGGTGGAGGTTTGGAAGGTTTGCATCATGCCGGATCATGTGCACTTGATTGTGAGGGTGAAGGAGGACTTGAGAGGGGACCAAGCGATGGAATCGCTTGGAACGGAGGCGAGAGGGGGACAGACCTCGGCGGAGACTATGAAGAACGCCGCTGCCTTGACGAACGAGGAAAACGCCGCTGCCTTGACAAGCGAAGAGAAAGCTGATTCTATGGGGATGACGGCGAAAAGAGGAAAGGAGATGGATTCGCTGGGAATGGTGGTGAAAGGATTCAAGCTGGGATGCAACAGGGCCTACAGGAGAATTTATGGGATGAAAAAGATGACTGGAAAGGGGCTCTTTGAATTGGGGTACAATGACAAGCTTCTGCTGCATGAAGGCCAACTGAAGAGGTGGAAGAAGTACTTGGATGATAACCCTAGAAGACTGATGGTCAAGAGGATGAACCCTGAGCTTTTTACTGTGATGCTGAATAAGGTGGTGGCGGGACGCAGATGCCAGATGGTGGGTAACTGTTTCTTGCTCGATATTCCTGATAAGGTGGCGGTGATTGTGCATCGCAGGTATTCGGAGGAGGATTTGTGCCGCTTGCGCAAGGAATGGCTGGCTTGCGGCGAACGTGGAGGCGTGCTGGTGAGCGCTGCTATTTCAATAAAGGAGAAGGAGGTTTTGCGCGAGGCTATGAATCGGGGGTACAGGATCGTGCTTTTGAGGGAGAATGGTTTTCCACGGTTGTATAAGCCTTGTGGGGAGAGCTTCGATGCTTGCTCTGAAGGGCTGCTGCTGCAGATTAGCCCCTGGGAGTATCATATGGAGAAGAAAACTATTACCAGAGAGGAATGCCTGGAGCTGAACGAGATGGCGGAAAGGATTGCTGAAGGGGAATAGAGATAACGAGACTTGGGGAAAGGAGACCAAGCGATGGAATCGCTTGGAACGGAGGCGAAAGGGGGAAAGGGAGGAAAGAGGGGAAAGGGAAAAGGGAGGCGAGAAAGAAAAGAGAGGAAAGAGAAGCGAGGAAGGAAAGAGGGGGATATTCGAGACGGGAGGAGGAAAGGAGCATCTTTATTAAAAAGCTGCACAAAAAGGGTAAAATCTAGTTTTTTATTACGAATAATGTTAAAAATGTTACATTTTAATGCTAATAGGAATTTATTTTGTAACTTTGTACTTCGGACGGCCGTAATAACTAAATTCAGCTTTCCAAAAATCTAAAATAACAACCAATGGGAGATTTAATAAAAATAGTTGGGGTACAATATGCAGTAAATTCTACCCACGTAAAAGGTGAGGATATGACTGCACAAGAACAACAAAAAACAATTGAATTTCTGACCATGCTGGACAGGAAACACCCCTATATTTCAGTAAAACCCGAACCCACTAACGAAACTGATGAAGAAGCTTTTGTTGCGCGCTTTGCGAGTCGGAAGGCAGGCTATGTACGTAATAGAGAAAAATATAAATCATTGGCTCAGGCTGCATTGACAACCAGCGGACGGGGTTATTTCCGCGCTCAGGTTAAGAAGGTTATAATTTCTACAGAGGGCTATTTTTTTGTTGAAGCAGAAACTGATTCTACTCCAATTGTACCCATCTTGCATAAAGATCATTGGAAAGAATGGGAGCCGCCCCTACCTATATTTCCTATGACAGAGGAGTTTTTATGCGTAGAAGATGCTGTGATGATGATGAAAGATATTCTGCAACATGAAACAGTTACTACTGATGACAAAGAAGAACTTCTAGAATACACAGAGACTTTAACAACAATGGGAAAATATGCTCTATGGTACGAAGCGAAGGAAGGAATAGAGAATATCATAAAAACTATGGAAGCAAAAAAGGGCGACAAGATGCGCTATATGGCGAATGAACTAGAACACTTATTGACCGGTTTATGCAATGAGGGTCGCCTGAAGAAGCTTCGCGAAAGTTGGCTTCCCCATCTACTATCCACTCATGAAGCAGAAAGGGCATGGCGTGATTGGCTGCACTTAAAGGGGGCCGACTGTCATAAACCAGATAATTTGAAAATGATGTCATGGTTGGAAGATTTAGAGACAGAACTTTCCAATATTCCGGCATTGGCTCCTTATTCCAATGATGATGAGGTTGCAATGCTCATACGTGCTCACTACACACGCATTCCATTGGATAAGTTTCGCCAATTGCTTACCGCTTTCGCGATTAGAGACCGTCTGCGCACGCATTTGGGGCTGCCGACAAACAGCTTTTCCCCTACCCCATCTCTATCAAGCCAGAAGGAAAACTACCTTATTGATACAATCATTAAGTACAGCCAAACTCTAGCCAGAAGAGAAGATGTTGAGGTTTTGCAGAGATTCATCTACCACGAGATTTCATATTTACCCCCTGAGTATAAACTTCGGGTTGACAATATGGCTGAGCGTTTCCTTTCTGAAGAGGCAAGACAAGGTCTACAGATTAATGCCATCAAGGAACAGACGGAGGCTTTAAAAGAGGTAGCAAAGAAGCCTACGGTTCAGGCAGAGCACTATCACGCAGGAAGTTCTACGTTTGATGTTCATAGTAAGCATCTGCATCTTGACCACCCGGAAGAAGGGAATTCATCTCTGCTGCCAACAGAATTCTAGACATACAAAAATATTACAAGAATATTAAAAAAAGGAAGAAATATGAGTAATAATTATTATGCAGGCAATGTTATTTACAACAACCAGCACAAAGAGCTGAATATCCATGGCAATCTGACTACACAGCAGATGATGCAGATTGCAAAGGATTTTTTTGCTGAAGAAACAGAGGTGACGGGAGAGAATTACGAGGCAGAGGTGAGAGAAAAAGCTAATGAAGCCAATGAAGCTGCAGGAGAAGGATTTCAGAAGGAACTCTTCCATTTTGTGCATCCTGCACTGGAAGAAGATGAAGGATGGCAGGTGCATAGAGAAGTGGAGAGACTGGTAAAGCAATTTGACGTGCAGGAAATCTGCAAGAGACTAAACATACTGAAAAAGGAGGGCAAGGTGCTGCTGCCACAAAACACAAAAAATGCCCATGAAGAATTGATACGCATGGGTATGCCGATTGAGAAAGGAGGGTTCGGATACAAAACGTTTTGCAAATATTATAATAAGGACTAGAAGACGATAGCGACTGGTGCTTTCCTGATAGAGATTTATATCTTCTGATAGCGACCGATACTTGATTTTTGTTCAGGTATCGGTCGCTTTTTTGTACCCCTATGACAAAAATGCGATTATACGTAGAGAGAATATCAGAGAAAAACAGAGAACTTCGGAGAACTTTAGAGAACTTCGGAGAAGGCCTTTTTGAAAAGCATTGATGCTATGTTTTTTCTTCCTACTTTTGCACCCGTCGGAGAAACAGGGCAAAAGCCGGAATGGTTCTGGCTTATCTTGAATCATCTCCGTATTCTTTATTGTTATGAACGCAAAATTGATGCGTGTGGTCCAGCAGGGAGAGGCCTTCGCTGTGCAGAGTCAGAAGAGTGAGAACGGACAGGTGTTCCAGGATATTCTCTTGACGGATTTTTATAAATTTAATTGATTCGAAATCAGTGTCATCAGTTCCACTGATTCGAAATTACTTGAATTAGTTTTAAATTATTAACCGGGTGGAGTGAGTGAAGGAATCTCCGGAGGTAAGGTAGCGCTACGTTTCTCGCTTTCTTTGCTCTAAAAATTCACTAGGTTATGAAAAAGGATTTTAATGACATCCACAAGTTGATGAACTGCCAGCACACTCAGAAGAGCGGCATGGCTTACTACGATGATACTCATTATTTTCTGTTTGCACCCGATAATCCCGTGGTGGACAGCATGCCACGCTTCCACCGCCTCGGCGTTGCACAGCAGTTGAACGACGGCTCCTTCGAATTCATTCCGAAGCCGCAGCTCAAGACGCAGTCGCTGCTGATCAAGAAGCTGGCGCACGGCCGTGTGTCTAAGACCAAGGATGGTGCCATTCAGCTCACCCTGAAGGTTTACTGCGATGAGGGTGTGAACATCAGCGAGACAATTGCTGCCGAGGCTCTGATTGCACGAGATGCCATCGTGGAGTATCAGCTGAAGAGATAGAACAAAGAAGGATTTGGGGCTTTCTAGAAGAAGAGGGTATTTCGAAAGGAAAAGGAAATTTCGAAAGGAAGAAAGCGTTCCAGTTGTTCCAGTTGTTCCAATTGTTCCAAAAAGGATTTTTAGGACAATATCCCTTTCTTATATCTTTATAACTATTTAATATATAGATAGTTATATATAAGGAAAAGATTTGGAACCCTCAAAAATTTAATTGGAACAACTGGAACTGGAACGCACAGCCCCACCCCACTTTTCTCTAGAAAGCTCATTATCAATAAATTAAGAGAAAATGAAAACTATAAACTTGAAGTACGATATTTCAAAAACTACTGCTCCAAAGATGCCGAAACTGGGAAAAGGCACCGAATGTGTGCAGCTTTTGCTCTCTCAGGTATCAAAAGACATGCACGAACCCCTGGTTCCGATGTTTTTCCCTATTCTCGGAGCGCAGGTCAGTGAGAGCGAATTTCAGTATCCCGACCACAGTTGGAAGGAATTATGTGGCATGATGGGCAATCTTGTTGCCGATTCGGGCTGTAATAAGGGTCAACTGTCCAACATCGTGGAGGCTATCTGTCACAACATGCGAGAGCACGACAATACGGAACTGGAGAAACTCGTAGAATGGCAGAAGCAGATGAAGATGAAGTCGGCAAACAAGGAGAAACCTGCCCGCCCCGACGTGAGTTTCTGGTTTCCACCAGCCGACGTTACCAACGCTGCCTTCATCCAGAATGCCATGGCATGCGAGAAGCTGGGCGAGAGAACGCAATACCTGAATCTGCCCGAGGTGGAGATGGCCGACAGGATGTGCGGCGGACACAAGCAGATTTCACAGATGCTGCGCAATATCTACGACCGCCAGCGATCGGGTGCCTTGCGTGCCACGGTGGAGGGCGTGACGGGCAATCCCGTGCTCCGTGCCAACCTCACCATCTCCTCCACCCCGTATGCAGCCCGCAAGTTCTACAAGAACGAGCTCTTCAACGGTACTTTTGGAAGAATGATGTTCTCGTTCAAGGCGCGAATGGGACGTGACGGCAGAATCCCGAGACAGGGTAAATACGAGGAGGGGTTCTTTAAGAAGCTGGACGAGTATCTGGTGAAGCTGAGCATCTGCAAGGGCAGGTTCATCATCAAGCCGCTGAACAAGTTGGCCGACCAGTTGGCGGCAGACATGGCTACGCTTGCTGACCTGACGGATGATGATGTGCTGTGGGACATTTCGAAGCGCTCCATCGTGTCGGCGTGGAAGGCGGGTTGCCTGCTCTGGGTGCTTAATAACCAGACTTGGACGAAGTCGATGGGCGAGCTGGTGGAGTGGCTGGTGTATCACGACCTTTGGAGCAAGATGCAGATTTTTGCGGATTTGCTGAACCAGGATGCCGACTCGGTGAGCGAAGCTCAGAGAAGAGGGCCGAAGAATCTGCTCGATGATCTGCCTAATCCTTTCAACGAGTCGCAGCTGGAGGCACTCCGCATCTCGCTTGGCAAGACGAAGGAGGGCACGAAGGGGCAGATTAGGAAATGGGTGTTCCGCAAGTTCATCACTTACTGCAACCAGACGGGGCTTTATACGAAGACGCAGGAGTATCTTACGGGGGCGCCGGGTGAAAAGGTGAAGGGCTGCACAAGCGATGACTGCGGGAAAGGGACGAGCGATGGAATCGCTCGGAACAGTGGCCGGAGAGGCGACTTGAAACTGACTGACGGCGAAAGTGATTACGGATTGGGGTCGGATTAGAAGAAAATGCAAGGAGACTGATTTTATGGAGAAATATGAAATTCAAAAGCTCCGCGACCTGCCGATAGAGAGGGTTGCGGAACAGATGGGGATAAAGGTGGAGCGGCACAAGGCGCTCTGCCCCTTTC
>OLVV01000799.1_pt1 | contig 14503 bp, 15 predicted proteins | sample 1673581 | NCBI WGS metagenome assembly OLVV01 (sample SAMEA103958116, study PRJEB25191) | human gut metagenome | biome: human-associated habitat [ENVO:00009003]; feature: intestine environment [ENVO:2100002]; material: feces | place: Germany | collected 2013/2015
CGGCGAGCACGCCCATCTTCTTCCACTGATCCGGACCGTCGCTGCCGTCGTCGTAGAAGTTATCGGCCGAGAGCACGTTGCCAACGTGCAGCGTCACGCCATTGGCGGCCGCCGCGGCGACGGCCTGGCTGAGCAGCGTGTAGTCCGCGATGGGCGCGAACGTGCCGTTGAGGCCGAACTGGTGCGCAAAGTTGGAGTCCGTGCACGCGCCCGCACCGGCGACGACGTCCATGAGGTTCAGGTCATCCGCGAGCGCACCGGCCGAGCCGACGCGGATGATGTTGTCGACATCGTAGAAGTTGTACAGCTCCCAGCTGTAGATGCCGATCGACGGGATGCCCATGCCGGAGGCCATCACGGTCACGGGCACGCCCTTCCACGTGCCGGTGTAGCCCTGCACGCCGCGGACGTTGTTGACGAGCACGGGATTTTCCAGAAAGGTCTCGGCGATGAACTTCGAGCGCAGCGGGTCGCCGGGCATGAGCACGGTCTTGGCGATGTCTCCGGCTTTGGCTGCAATATGCGGCGTGGGAACAGGCATGATACTACCTCCGTTTTTCTATTTTTTTCAGGTTTGGCCGCGCGCGGCGGCCGGTTTTATTTTAACCGCAAAAAATGCAAAAGTCAAATTGCAACGACCCTGCGCCTGTGGTAGAATGTTGGGGAAAAACAGCGACACACGGGAGGCGGCACCATGAGCGACGTCATCACCATCGGCATTGCCGGCGGCACCGGCAGCGGCAAGACCACCATCACGCGGCGCATTCTCGACGAATTCGGCGGCGATGTGAGCGTGCTATACCACGACAATTATTATAAGCGGCACGACGACATTCCCTTCGCCGAGCGCAAAAAGCTCAACTACGACCACCCGAACGCGTTCGACACGCCGCTGCTCGTGCAGCACCTCGACGCGCTGCGCGCCGGGCAGGCGATCGAATGCCCGACGTATGACTACACGGTGCACAACCGCGCGGCCGAGACGATCACGGTCCGTCCGGCCAAGGTCATCGTCGTCGAGGGCATCCTCATCTTTGCCGAGCCGGAGCTGCGCGACCGGCTGGACATCAAGCTCTTTGTCGACACGGACGCCGATGTGCGCATCCTGCGGCGCATCGTGCGCGACGTGCGCGACCGCGGCCGCGATTTGGAGTCGATCGTCACGCAGTATCTCACGACGGTCAAGCCCATGCACGAGATGTTCGTCGAGCCGTCGAAGCGCTATGCTATGCCGATATTATTATCCCTGAAGGCGGGCATAATCAGGTTGCGCTCGATTTTGTCATGGAGCGCATCCGGGCCTATGTAAAGGAGCGGGATTAAATGGCCAAACTCTACTTTAAATACGGCGCCATGGGCTCGTCGAAGTCCGCGCAGGCGCTCATCACGCAGTTCAACTATGAGGAGCTGGGCATGACCGTCTGGCTCATCAAGCCGTCGGTCGACGACCGCGACGGGGCGAACATCATCCGCTCGCGCATCGGCCTGCAGCGCGAGGCGCAGGTCATCCACCCGGACGAGGACATCATCGCCACGTTTGCCCGTGCAGGCCACGCCGATGTCATCATCGCGGACGAGGCGCAGTTTTTCTCCCCCGAGCAGATCGACCAGCTGCGCCGCATCGTCGACGAGCAGAACATCCCGGTGCTGTGCTTCGGCCTGCGGACGGATTTTCTCACGCACTTCTTCCCCGGCGCGCGGCGGCTCATGGAGCTGGCCGATTCCATCACGGAGATCAAGACCGTGTGCGCCTGCGGCCGCAAGGCGACGGTCAACGCCCGCATCGACGGCAGCGGCCGCGTCATCACCGAGGGCGGGCAGATCCTCCTCGGCGGCAACGACAGCTATATCGCCATGTGCCATAAATGCTATCAGGATTATATCAACGAACACAGAAAGGTGGAATTACTCCATGGAACGGAACGAGATCCTCAGTAAGGTCGACCATACCCTGCTGGCCCAGACGGCCACCTGGGCCGAGATCAGGGCCATCTGCGACGACGGCATGAAATACCACACCGCGTCCGTCTGCATCCCCGCTTCCTATGTGAAGCAGGCGAAGGACTATGTCGGCGGCAAGCTCGCCATCTGCACCGTCATCGGCTTCCCAAACGGCTACGACACGACGAAGGCCAAGTGCTTTGAGGCCACGGACGCCGTGGAAAACGGCGCGGACGAGATCGATATGGTCATCAACATCGGCTGGGTCAAGGATCAGCGCTGGGGCGATCTGCTCGAAGAGATCAGGGCCGTCAAGGCCGCCTGCCAGGGCAAGCTCCTGAAGGTCATCATCGAGACCTGCCTGCTGACGGACGACGAGAAAATCAAAATGTGCGAGATCGTCTCCGCTTCCGGCGCTGATTATATCAAGACCTCCACCGGCTTCTCCACCGGCGGCGCGACGTTCCACGATGTGGAGCTGTTTGCCAAGCATGTGAAGCCCGGCGTGAAGATCAAGGCCGCGGGCGGCATCTCGTCGCTGGACGATGCGGAGAAGTTCATTGAGCTCGGCGCATCCCGCCTCGGCACGAGCCGCGTGGTAAAGATCGTCAAAAAGCTCGAAGCGGAGGAGAAATAACCGGCATATCCGCTGCTGCACCAACATAAGAATAGAAAGGAGCCAAATCTATGGCCAACTATCCGACACCGCATATCCACGCCAAGCCCGGCGACTTCGGCAAGACCGTCCTCATGCCCGGCGACCCGCTGCGATCCAAATTCATCGCGGAAAACTTTCTGGAAAATGCCGTTCTGGTCAATAACGTCCGCGGCATCCACGGCTATACCGGCACATATCGCGGAGTGAAGGTCTCCGTCATGGCGTCCGGCATGGGCATGCCGTCCATCGGCATCTATTCCTGGGAGCTGTTTACCATCTTCGGGGTAGAAAACATCATGCGCATCGGTTCGACCGGCGCGATGCAGGAGAATATCAATCTGCGCGACATCGTCATCGGCCAGGGTGCCTGCACCGACTCCAGCTGGGCGGGGCAGTATCACCTGCCCGGCACGTTCGCGCCCATCGCGGACTATCACATGCTCGAGACCTGCGTCGAGACGGCGAAGGAGCTGGAGCTGCCGTACCACGTCGGCAATATCCTGTCCTCCGACCGCTTCTACGGCGACGACGGCGACATGACTGGCGGCTGGATCGGCAACAAGGCCTGGCAGAAGATGGGCGTCATGGCCGTCGAGATGGAGGCTGCCGCGCTCTATATGAACGCCGCCCGCGCGGGCAAGCATGCGCTTGCGATCTGCACGGTGTCCGACCATCTGCTGCGCAATGAAAACTGCACCGCCGAGGAGCGCCAGAACGGCTTCACGAACATGATGAAGCTGGCGCTGGAGACGGCTGTGAAACTGGAGAAATGATGCAATGAAACGAGTATTTGTGATCGTTCTCGATTCCTGCGGCATCGGCTTTGAGCCGGACGCCGCGGATTTCGGCGACGTCGGTGCCGATACGCTGCGCACGTGCAGTCAGTCACCGAAGTTCGCCATGCCGAACCTCATTTCGATGGGGCTCGGAAACCTCGACGGGGTCGACTACCTGCCGAAAACGGGCAAGCCCACTGCGGCGCTCGCGCGCCTGCAGGAGCTTTCCCGCGGCAAGGATACGACCATCGGCCATTGGGAGATCGCGGGCATCGTCTCGCCGGAGCCGCTGCCGACCTTCCCGCACGGCTTCCCGGAGGAGGTCCTGCGGCCCTTCCGCGAGCAGACGGGCCGGGGCGTCCTGTGCAACCTGCCCTATTCCGGCACCGAGGTCATCAAGGACTATGGCCGCGAGCATGTGCAGACCGGCGATCTGATCGTCTACACGTCGGCGGATTCCGTCTTCCAGATCGCGGCGCACGAGTCCGTCGTGCCGCCGGAGCAGCTGTATGACGACTGCCGCATCGCGCGGAAGATCCTGACCGGCAAATATGGCGTCGGCCGCGTCATCGCCCGCCCGTTTGAGGGCGAATGGCCCTACACGCGCACGTCCCGCCGCCACGATTTCTCGCTCGAGCCGCCGGCGAAGACCATGCTTGACGCCGTTGTGGACGCCGGACAGGATATGATCGCCGTCGGCAAGATCCACGATATCTTTGCCGGCCGCGGCATGACGGAGTTCACCTATACCTCCGGCAACACCGACGGGCTTGCGAAGACGCTCGCATACGCGGACAAGGACTTCCACGGCCTGTGTTTTGTGAATCTGGTCGATTTTGATATGCTCTACGGCCACCGCCGCAACCCGGACGGCTATGCCGCAGCCCTGCAGGAGTTCGACAGCTGGCTGCCCGGCTTCCTCGAAAAGCTCGGGGAGGATGACTGCGTCATCATCACGGCCGACCACGGCTGCGACCCCGGCTACTGCAAGCATACCGACCACACGCGCGAGTATATCCCCATGATCGCGCTCGGCAAGAAGATCCGGCCCGTCAACCTCGGCACGCGCGCAGGCTTCTGCGACATCGCCGCGACCGTGACGGACCTGCTTGGCGTCCCGTACCAGACGCCGGGGAGGAGCTTTGCTGCGGAACTGGTTTAAGAAGACGGAAAGGAGAATGCCTGTGACACCGGAACAGCTGGTCCGGGAAGCGCTGGAGGCGATGCACTTCGCCTACGTGCCGTATTCCGGCTTTACCGTCGGCGCGGCGCTGCTGACAAAGAGCGGCAAGGTCTACCGCGGGTGCAACATTGAAAACGCGGCCTACGGCCCCAGCAACTGCGCCGAGCGCACGGCCATCTTCAAGGCCGTGTCCGAGGGCGAGCGCGAGTTTGCCGCCATCGCCGTCGTCGGCGGCAAAAACGGGGATGCTGCCGATATTTTCCCGCCCTGCGGCGTCTGCCGGCAGGTCATGCAGGAATTCTGCGCGCCGGACTTCATGATCTACATGGGCCGCAGCGACGGCAGCTACGTCGCCGAGTCCCTCGGCGCGATGCTGCCCTACGGCTTCACCGCGGAGAAGTATATGAAATAAAAAGCGTTCCCGCTGCTGTGCAGCGGGAACGTTTTTGCTTATTTCTCCAGCGCCCTGCGCACCGGCGGGGCGATCAGGCAGGCGAGCACGCCGCCGATGAGCGCGGTGACGAGCTGCGGCCAGGTGAAGGCCGCGGTCACGGCCGTGAGCTTGGCCGCCGGAACGATCATCGGCGCGACGAGCTTCACCAGCACCACATACAATGCCGCCAGCTTGCACACGGCGGCCAGCACCATGCTGCCCCAGGCGGCCAGCGGCTTCGCCGTCAGCCATTTTCCGACCAGCAGCGCAAACAGGACCGCGTACACCGCGTTGCCCAGCGCGACGCAGGGGACCAGCTGCAAAAAGGCCGGGCCGATGCCGAGCGCATACGCGCAGAACGGCGAGAGCACGGCGACCGCCACGCCGGACCAGAGCCCGCCGGTGAGCGCGGCCATCGCCAGCACCAGATTGACGCAGGAGCCGGTCACGAACTGACCGAGGCTCTTCGTGGCGACCTGCAGCACGAGCAGCAGCGCAAGGCATACGGCCGTGCGGACGATCCATGTTGTTTTCTTCATCGAGGTTCTTCCCATTTCCGGCAGCCGGAGCATCCGCTGCATCCCGCGCAGCTGCCGGAGCAGCCGCCCGTCTTCCGCTGCCGGAGCAGGTGTACGACCGCAAGCGCGATGAGCGCCGCGAGCACGAGACAAACGAGGATCGTCGCCAGATTCATAGCCGCCGGACCTTTCTCAAGAATTCTGCTGCCAGTATAGCAGGCCGGACCGGCCGCGTCAAGGAAAACAAAACCGGGTAGATTTTCGGATGCCGGATGTGCTATACTGGAGGCAGAAACTATGGGAGGCGACGCTATGTATCCGAAAAAACGCCCCAAAACAGACCGGGAAAAATTTTATGAGGCCTTCGCGAAAAAGGTCGGCTGCAAGCCGGAGCAGTATCTGCGCCGCAAGCTGGCCGGCGGCATGCCGGAAGACGAGCTGCGGCGGCTGTATGACCTGCTGGCGGTGGAGATCGCCATGAAGGCGCGCTGCACGGCCATCCGTTATGACAGCCTGCAGCTCGCCGGCGCGGTACAGACGGCGGCAGAGCGCCATGTGCGCCGCGCAGCGACGCATGAGGTCCCGACCTGCGCGCGCTGCGGCGCGCGGATGGTGCTGCGCACCGGGCAGTCGGGCGCGCGCAAGGGGCAGAAGTTCTGGGGCTGCTCCAACTATCCAGTCTGCCGGTACACGAAGAACATGGACGACGAAGCATGAAAAATTTCAAATTCATCATCAGCTATGACGGCTCCCGCTATTTCGGCTGGGAGCGGCAGCCGGGCCGCGACACGATCCAGGGCAAGCTCGAAGCCGTCCTGACCCGCATGTGCGGGACGGACGTGCAGGTCATCGGCGCCGGCCGCACCGACGCCGGTGTCCACGCAAAGGCCATGGCGGCCAACGCCTATATGGACACGGAGAAAACGCCCGATGAGGTCCGCGACTACATGAACCGCTATCTCCCCGACGACATCTGCGTGCAGGAGGCGAAGCTCGCCGCTGACCGCTTTCACGCGCGCTACCGCGCTGTCGGCAAGCTCTATACCTACACCTGCTACGTGGGCGACACCAAGCCGGTCTTTAACCGCAAATACGTGACCGTGCTGGACTACCAGCCGGATCTTGCCGCTATGCAGCGCGCGGCGGAGTATCTGACCGGCGAGCATGACTACAAGAGCTTCTGCTCCAACCCGCAGATGAAAAAATCCACCGTGCGCATCGTCGATTCCATCGAGATCGTCCGGCGGAAGGACCTGCTCTATTTCAACTACCACGGCACCGGCTTCCTGCAGAACATGGTCCGTATCCTGACCGGGACGCTGCTGGAGGTCGGCCAGGGCAAGCGCACGCCCGAGAGCGTCAAAGCCGCCCTCGAAGCCAAAGACCGCACCCAAGCCGGCTACACCGCCCCCCCGCAAGGCCTCTGCCTGATGCGGGTAGACTACTGACCCCACCGCAGCAAAAAGGCTCCCCTCTCAGGGGAGCTGTCAGCCGCAGGATGACCGAGAGATTGTATCAAATTTGCATAGGAAAACCCAAACCGCAAATTCAGTTTGCGGTTTGGAAAGGAAGAACCGGACTCAGAGGAAAAGAGGCTCCGCGAACAGCGGGGACTCGTTCCGTCGAGGCCGGTTCTGACGCGCCTCCGGCGGCCCCATCTTTTCCGTCTTGCCGGAAAAGATGGGGGAGAAAAGGGGCGCTTGGTTACGGTTGGGTGCATCCTGCGTCTGAATTTAGGTAGGAACCTATCTTTCAGACGTCGTTCCACTCGATGGTCACCCTACATATGTCTTGCTACGCGCCGCCTGATACGTAAGAATCAAATTAGCAAATAGTTGCCTTAGAATGACTGCCATCAATAGAAGGTGCGATGGAGATTCAGATGGATACAACCTTCTTGCGGGGTAGATTGTAGGGGCAGAACAAATAAAAATCCAATGCAAAAAGGTGCAGGCCAACAAATCTGGTCTGCACCTTCTATTTACTGCAAATATTCAAACGCAACTGCCATCAAACCCGTTGTCCCGTATCAGGCGGCGCGTAGTAAGATATACGTAGGGTGACCATCGAGTGGAACGCCAGACCAAAACACTGGGACTTGCCTAAATTCAGACGCAGGATGCACCCCGTGGCCTCACGCACTCTTTTCTCCCCCATCTTTTCTCTTGCGAGAGAAAAGATTGGGCCGTCGGAGACATAAGGCAGTCGCAAATTTGCTGCAACCCCTCAGGCGCGTAGTTTATGCCAGTATTGGTACGCCAGCTCCCCTGGGAGGGGAGCCTTTTATAACGGGACGATCTCCACCACGGTGAGGATGCGGTCCTGGATGCGGAAGCGGACGTCGAGGCCGGAGAAGTTGAAGCCGTAGCGGCGCGTCGGGTCGTGCTGGTAGCCGGGGATGGGGCCGCAGGCGAGCGCCTGACGGAGGCCGGCGCGTTTGCGCTCCGGGATCAGCGCCTCCAGTTCCGGCGGGAAGACGACGGTCAGCGGCTCGGCGTCGCGCTTGCCGTCGAAGCCGTCGACGGCGTCCGGATGGCTGTCGGCGTAGGGCAAGTAGGGCTTAATGTCGTAGATCGGCGTGCCGTCGACCAGATCTGCGCCCGCGACGTACAGGACCGGCCCGTCCTTCGTGTGAAGCTCCGTCCTTAGAAGCTGCACGCACGAGAGCCCCAGCGGGTTCGGCCGGAACGGCGAGCGCGTGGCAAACACGCCCACGCGCGTCTTGCCCCCGAGCTTCGGCGGCAGCACCGTCGGCGACCAGCCTGCACCCGCGACCTTGTCAAACTCCCAGATCAGCCACAGGTGCGAAAAATCCGCAATGCCGCGCAGGCAGTCCGGATTGCGGTAGGCGGGGGCAAAGACGATCGTGGACGTCAGCTCCGACGCCAGCCCCGACTGCCGGGGCACGCCGAACTTGGTCGGGAAATCGGTATGGATGTGCGCGATGGGTTCGATCTGCATGAGGATGCACCTGCTTCATTCAGTTTCTTTTCTGTATCATACCACACGGCGCGGAAAAATCAAAATTCGTTTTACTTTTCCGAAAAAAACGAGTAGAATATCTCTGCACAGGAGGTGCGTAACGATGCATGACGAATTGACAGCCGTCGATATCAAAAAGATGGAGCAGGAGGTCGAGTACCGCCGCCTGCAGCTGCGGCCGCAGCTGCTCGAGGACGTGAAGACCGCGCGGGAATTCGGCGACCTCAGCGAGAATTTCGAATACAAGGCGGCCAAGCGCGAAAAAAGCCGCAACGACAGCCGCATCCGCTATCTCGAGCGCATGATCAAGACCGCGAAGGTCATCGACGCCAGCTCGAACCCGGACGAGATCGGCCTGTTCGACAAGGTGACGATCTACATTGAGGAGGACGACGAGGAGCAGACCATCGAGCTTGTCACCACGCTCCGCCAGAACGCGCTCAAGGGCCTCATCAGCAAGGAATCGCCCGTCGGCAAGGCCGTCATGGGCCACAAAAAGGGCGACCGCGTCACCGTCCACGTCAGTGAGACCTACAGCTACGACATCGTCATCCGCGACGTGCAGAAGGGCTCGGACGATGAGTCGCTGCCCATCAGCAGCTATTAAGATGCCGCTAAGATGCGCCCGGCCTGCTTGACAGCCGGGCGTTTTTCTGCTTTAATAGTTCTGATAAAAGGGAGTAGCAGGCGGGTCTGCCCGCGTTGCCTGCGTCAGTACGGCAGTTTGCCCGCAGGCGACTGAAATTGTGAGACTTTTACCGAAGCATCGCGTATGCTTGGGTAAAGGTCTTTTCTTTTTATCAATTTTTTGAAGGAGGACTTTTTGTGGCGCAGTTATTTTCAAATGTAGGCAATCTCACCTGGCAGCAGGCGGTGATGTGGCTGATCGGCGGGATCCTCATCTATCTGGCGGTCAAGCGGGATATGGAGCCCGCGCTGCTGCTGCCGATGGGCTTCGGCGCGATCCTGGTCAATCTGCCGCTGTCCGGCGCGGTGACGCAGATCGTCGACGGTGTGGAGGAGATCGGCGTTCTGAACGTGCTGTTCGACGCGGGGATCGCGAACGAGCTGTTCCCGTTGCTGCTGTTCGTCGGTATCGGGGCCATGATCGACTTTGAGCCGCTGCTGAACGACCCGAAGCTCATGTTCTTCGGTGCGGCGGCGCAGTTCGGAATCTTCTTTACCTTCAGTCTGGCCGCCCTTCTGGGCTTTCCCATCAAGGACGCGGCGGCCATCGGCATCATCGGCGCGGCGGACGGCCCGACGGCGATCTTTATGGCGAATTTCCTGAGATCCAACTATCTGGGCGCGATCATGGTTGCGGCGTATTCGTATATGGCGTTGGTGCCGATCGTCCAGCCGCCGGTCATCCGTGCGCTGACCACAACGCACGAGCGGCGGATCCGCATGCCGTATCACCAGCATACGGTCAGCAGACGCACGAAGATCCTGTTCCCGATCATCATCACCGCCGTCTGCGGCATCGTCTCGCCGCGGAGCGTGGCGCTGGTGGGCTTTTTGATGTTCGGCAATCTCATCCGTGTCTGCGGCGTGCTGGATTCCCTGTCCGAGACGGCGCAGAAGACGCTTTCCAACCTCATCACGCTCTTCCTCGGCCTGACCATCGCCGTGCGCATGCAGGCGGAGTATTTCCTGACGAAGCAGACGCTTCTCATTATGGCGCTGGGCCTTGTGGCGTTTATTTTTGACACGGCGGGCGGCGTGCTGGTCGCGAAGGTGATCAATCTGTTCCTGCCGAAGGAGAAAAAGCTCAATCCCATGATCGGCGCCTGCGGCATCTCGGCGTTCCCGATGTCGGCACGCGTGGTCTATAAGATGGCGATCAAAGAGGACCCGCAGAATTATCTGCTCATGCAGTGCGTGGGCGTCAACGTATCCGGGCAGGTCGCGTCCGTCATTGCGGGCGGTCTGCTGCTGAATCTTCTGGTGTGAGGGGGAAAAACGATGAATTTTGAAGCATTTTTACAGACGCTGCCCATCATGGGCAAGGGCATGGCCGGGATCTTTCTGGTGACGGGCGTGATCGTGCTTTGCATCCTGATTTTGGGGAAAGCCGGCAACAAACCAGAAAAATAAAACAGAACGCTCTTGAATCAACATGCGGGGCCCGGTATAATAGAAGTATCAATCTGGAAAGAAGGGATCCCCATGTCTGTAGATATGACAAAATGGTGTGAGATCGCAAAGGCCAACATGGGCAAGCGCCCGGCGGGCGAGGGCCGTCTCGGCGGCAAGATCTGCATCGTGACCGGCGCGGCCCAGGGCTTCGGCAAGGGCATTGCGGAGGAGCTGTATAAGGAAGGCGCGACCATCGTCATCGCCGATATGAACGAGCCGCTGGCAAAGCAGGTCGCAGTGGAAATGGGCGAACGCGCCGTCGCCATCGCCGTCAACGTCTCCGACGAGGAATCCGTCGCGCACATGGTCGCGCAGACGGTCGAAGAGTTCGGCGGGCTCGATCTGATGCTCTCGAATGCGGGCGTCGTCCGCTCCGGCCCGCTGGCGCAGGTGGAAAAGAAGGATTTTGACTTCGTCACCAGCGTCAACTACACCGGCTTCTTCCTCTGCGCGAAATACGCCGCCATCATCATGGAGGCCGAGCATGAGGCGGACCCCGAAGCCATGTTCGACATCGTGACGCTGAACTCCAAGTCCGGTCTGGAAGGCTCCAACAAGAACTTTGCCTATGCAGGCTCCAAATTCGGCGGCATCGGCCTGACGCAGTCGTTCGCGCTCGAGCTGTGCGCGTACAACATCAAGGTCAACGCTGTCTGCCCCGGCAACTTCCTCGATGGACCGCTGTGGTCCGACCCGGTGCGCGGTCTGTTCGTGCAGTATCTCGAGGCGGGCAAGGTCCCCGGTGCGAAGACTGTTGCGGACGTGCGCCGGTATTATGAGGCGAAGGTCCCGATGAACCGCGGCTGCCTGCCGGTCGATGTGGCGCGCGCCGTCATGTACTGTGTCGAGCAGAAATACGAGACCGGTCAGGCCATCCCCGTCACCGGCGGCCAGGTCATGCTGAATTAAATCGCACGACTCCAAAGGCTCCCCTTCCAGGGGCCGATTCCCCCTATCAGGGGGAAATGTCCCGAAGGGACAAAAGGGGTAGGGATGCTGGCTCGGCGCAGCCGAGACTGAGAGGTTGTCGCAGATTTGCAGCTGGTTGCCATAGAATATCTGCCATCAATAGACGGTGCAGCCGAAATTTTGATAGGTGTTACCTTCTTGCGGGGCAGGTTGTAGGGGCGGGGGATCCCGCAAAAACATAAAACCCCGCCCCTTGTACAGGGGCGAGGTCGGTCGCGGTACCACCCTGATCATGCGTTCGCATATCTCAGCGCTTCTGTATCGGGAAGCACCCGCCGCGCTTTCGCGCGGCCGCTCCAAACTGGCTGCGGGCCGGGCCTGCTGAAGGGCTCCCACTGTCCCCTTCTCTCTGAAAGCGCTCCGGAACGCTCGGTTTTTCAACGCGGTTTTTTCGATATCGCAGATATTTTACCACATTTCCTTCGATTGTCAACATGAAAATTCACCCGTAGACCCACGCGTTCGGCAGCGGCCGCCCACCGGTGTAGCGCAGGGTCACGGAGGACGACTGCGTGACGTATTCGCCGTCGTACCACAAGATCGCGCTCGAGCCGCCGTCCATGTTGATGGCGTTCTGGCAGCCGTAGGCGAGCAGGATATCCGCGCAGGTATTGACGCTCGTGCCGCGGATGCCCTCGTCCGGGTACCGGCCCTCGATGACGAGCATACAGATGCCCTGATCGCCCGCGCCGAAGCACGCGCGCGGCTGCTCGCCGGTCCAATCCTGATTCTCGAGCTTTTTGCCGTCCCGGATGAGCGCGGGCATGAACTCGGCGGCGCTGTACGTTCCTTCCCCGACCGGGTCGGAGGCAGGGACGACGCGGCAGTTGAGGCCGTTTTCGCTCAGCTCGATGCGCTGATAGGCCTCGCCCGCGAAGTGCGTGCCGTACCCTTCGCCGTTCGACATGCACCAGCCCGCAAGCTGGCTGCCGTCGCCCCCGCCGTTCGGGTCGAGGAAGCCGTTGGCGTTCATGGCGAGGATGCCGCCGTGGTCGGACGCGATGTTCCCGGCCAGCTCCCCTTCCGCGCCGGGATCTGCGGCCATTTCCAGCCGCAGAAGCTCCGGATACCGGCAGACGGCAAGCACGCCGCGGTAGCCCTCGCCCGTCGCACGCACGAGCAGGATGCCGTATTCGGCGTCGATGGCCAGCACCTGGTCACCCTGTTTGGTCTCGATGCTCGTGCCGTCGTCGTCGAAGCCCGCTTCGTTGATGCGGATGTGCTCCCAGCCGTCCGCCAGTGTCTCCGGGTGCTCCGCCAGATACCGCTGGAACGTCGCGTAGTTCAGCATCGGGAACGCCATCTGGAAGCTGGCCTCCGGGTCGTCTTCGACGGGCTGCGGCGCTTCTGTATCGGCCGTGGGCTCCGGCTCCGGCGCGGGCTGCGGCTGCACTTCCGGCTGTGCCGTCTCGGGTTCCGGCTCCGGCTGCGCAGACGCGCCGGTAAATGTACAGGCCGCGAGCGCAAGGCACAAAAGCAGGACGAAAACCAGCGTACAGGCCGCCATTTTCGGCTTTTTTGCAATGAGCGTGATGCGCTCGGTGAGGCTCTTTTTGCCCAGCTGCATCGTGGTCGCGCCGGATAGCAGCTGGCCTCCGCCCGGTCTCACCGTCACAAGGCCGAGCAGCGCCCGGCCATAGGCCGCGCGGCTCTCGCCGTCCAGCCCGCGCAGCACCCGCGCGTCGCACGCCAGCTCGCAGTCCCGCCGGGCCAGCGCCGCGGCCAGCCAAACGAAGGGGTCAAACCAGTAGACGCACTGGCAGACGAGCCGCACGAGGCTCCACAGCTGGTCCTTCGCGCGGAAATGCGCCAGCTCATGCCGCAGGACAAAGCCGAGCGTCGCCGGATCGGCGGCCGCCTCGGACGTGAGATAGATCTCCGGCCGGAACAGCCCCGCAAGGCACGGCGACGGCAGCCCCGGCACGAGCCAGACCGGGATGGGGCTTTCCGCGCAGGCAAGCGGCTGCCGCACCCGCCGCAGCTTCCGGAGAAAAGCCAGATTCTGTGCCAGCATCACAATTGCCAATATTGCCGCCCCGGTGAGCCAAACAGTTTTCAAAATCGTCCGGGCCGGGAGTTTTTCCTTCGTCTGTACCTGCGGCTCTGCCACAGCCGCGGGCTGCGCAGGGGCCGCTTCGGCCGCGGGCTGCGGGGCGCGGCGTTCTTCCGGGGCGGTCAGGCGCTGCACGGCGGCAGGCACGTCCGCCGCGGCGTTCATCACGCTGACCGGGCTGCTGACCAGCGGGACCGGAAGCAAAAGCCGCAGCGCGGCGAGCAGCCACAGCGCATACTGCAGCCGCGGGTCGATCTTCCCGCGCAGCAGCCACCGCAGGGCGGCGAGCGCGAGAATGAGAACGGTGGATGAAACGAGGACTTCCGTCATACCGCCTCTCCCCTTTCCTATTCGCCGCGGCCCGCGGCCTTGTCCAAAATGGCGTAGAGCTCGTCCAGCTCGTCCTTTCCGATCTTTCCGTGATCGGCAAAATTGCTGACGAGCAGACCGAGCCTGCCGCCGAACGCACGGGAGAGCAGCTGCTCGGTCTCCTCAAAGCCCGCTTCCTCGCGCGTGACGTTCGGGTAGTAGCGCCGGGGCTTGCCCTCGTAGCGGAGCAGGCCCTTTTCGCTCATCCGGGCCGCCATGGTCTTGCTCGTGCTGGCCGACCACCCCGCGCGCACCTTCAGATCCTCCACCAGCTGCATGAGCGTCTGCGGCTGCCGCTCCCACAAACTCTGCAAAACCGTCCACTCACTCTGACAAAGCTGCATCGTCATTCCTCCTGAGTTTACTATTGTAAACTCATCATACCACACAAGTCTACCCCCGTCAACCTCTCCGCGCAAAAAAACCACCCCGCAAAAAGGTGCAGACCAGCAAATCCGGCCTGCACCTTCTATTGACTGCAA
>OLVV01000801.1_pt1 | contig 14423 bp, 9 predicted proteins | sample 1673581 | NCBI WGS metagenome assembly OLVV01 (sample SAMEA103958116, study PRJEB25191) | human gut metagenome | biome: human-associated habitat [ENVO:00009003]; feature: intestine environment [ENVO:2100002]; material: feces | place: Germany | collected 2013/2015
ACGCCAGAAGGGAAAAGGCGCAAGCAGATGGCGCAGGTGAATCTGGAAATAGTATCAAGGTTTCTTGCTGGGGAAGTGGGGAAAGGGGTGTTTGCCACGGCGCACGAAGGAGCAGCACAATACTGCCGCAAAGTGGACAAGCGTGAAATTCCGGTCTGTCCGATTTTAGGGGTCAATATTGCAGTCATCAACATGAATTGGCTGCTGAAATATCTGGCGCAGAACATTCATCAATTGCAGGGAGATTACATCTGCGTATCGAATGTACATACAACCGTCGTCAGTTACGAGGATGCGGACTACCGTGCCGTGCAGAACGGCGGTTTGATGGCGATTCCGGATGGCAATCCGCTGGCGCAGGAGGCGCGGCGGCGCGGGTATCCGCAGATTCAGCGGACAACCGGGCCTGACCTGATGATGGAGGTCTTTCGGCAGTCCACGGCACACGGCTGGCGGCATTATTTCTACGGCAGCACGCAGGAAGTGCAGGAGAAAATGATTGCGCGCCTGCAGCAGGAGTATCCGGGACTGGTAATTGCGGGCACAGACGCGCCGCCCTTCCGCGAACTGACACCGGAGGAAGATGCGCTTGCCGTGGCGCGCATCAATCAGGCGCAGCCGGATTTTGTGTGGGTCGGGCTGGGAGCGCCGAAGCAGGAGCGCTGGATGGCGGCGCACCAAGGGCGTGTGCATGGGCTGATGATTGGCGTCGGCGCGGGCTTTGATTTCTTTTCGGGCAACGTGAGGCGCGCCCCGTTATGGATGCAGAAGCACAGCCTGGAATGGCTCTATCGCCTGATGCAAGACCCGAAGCGACTATTCCAGCGCTACTGGAGCACGAATCTGAAATTCATCTGGAACGCGACCTTCAGGAGAAAGTAAATGCAGCAAGCGACAAAACAGCCCGCTGTACTGCTGGTACACGACTATTATCAGGTTCCCGGCGGCGAGGATGTCGTTGTGGCGAACGAGAAGCACCTGCTGGAAACGCACGGTCACGCTGCGGCGCTGTATGCGCGGCGGAACGAGGAAATTTCGCGCATGGGAGCGCTGGAGAAAATCCGCAGTGCGCTGGGGATGTTTTTCAGCATCCGTACATACCGCGAGGTTCGGCGGAGCATCCGCGAAAACCGGATTTCGCTGGTGCATGTGCACAACACGCTGCCGCTGATTGGCCCGGCAGTGTATTACGCGGCATTGCGCGAGGGCGTTCCCGTGGTGCAGACGGTGCACAACTTCCGTCTGCTCTGCCCGAACGCGCTTTTCTACCGCGACGGCCATATCTGCGAGGACTGCACGAAAAAAGGACTGCACTGCGCGGTGAAGCACCGCTGCTACCGCGGCAGCCGCCTGCAGACGGTGCTCTGCGTGCTCAGCACACGTTTGCACCGCGCCCTCAAAACGTACAGCCGCCTGCATTACATCACCCTGACGGACTTCAACCGGCAGAAGCTGCTGGCGCTTAAGCAGATTCCGCCGAAAAACGTGTCCGTAAAGCCGAACTTTGTGGAACCGCCGGAGACGATTGTGCCATACGCGGCGCGCGAAAATCAGGTGGTGTACATCGGTCGGCTGGATGCGCTCAAGGGCATTCGGCTGCTGCTGGAAGCGTGGGCGCGCTACGAGCGTTCAGGCGGGGGCATGAAGCTAATCATCTGCGGTACAGGGCCGGAGGAAACATGGTGCCGCGAATATCTGACGCGGGAAAAACTGAAGCAGGTAGAACTGCGCGGCTTTGTGCCAAATTCGGCGGCACGGGCGCTGATGGGGCAGTCCAAGGCGCTGATTCTGCCGACACAGTGGTACGAAGGCTTCCCGATGACAATTGTGGAAGCCTTCAGCGCCGCCACGCCGGTGATTTGCTCGGATTTAGGCAACGCGGGTTCCCTGATTTCGGACGGCGTGACGGGCTTCAAGTTTCCGGCGGACTCGGCGGAGCAGCTGGCGCAGACGCTCAACCGGCTGCAGCACGCGGAATCCGTCAGCGAGGGCGCGCTGAAAACGTATCAGGAGAATTTCACGGCGGAAGCAAATTATCGTCAGCTGATGGCGATTTACAGCAAGGCGATGCAGAAAAGCGGCGAAAGGAACGAACCATCATGCGGCTGATTGTGGCAGATGTACGAAGCACCAGCACAGACGGCATTGCCGCTGGGCATTATTTCACCGTCGCGCAGAATTATCTTGACCTGTTCGGCGCGGAGATGGATGTGCGCATTGCGGGCGGGCCGGTGTACGGCGACCGCTTCGGGAACAAGCTGATTCGTCTGCCGCATGATTACATCGTGGGCAGTTCGGCGGTGCGCAACAAACGCGCCGTGTTCCAGAACGTGCGCGCGCTGCTTCGGGAAGCGCAGGATGACGTGATTGTCCTCCAGTGCAGCGCCGTCGCAACAGCGTATCTGGGGCTTGCACTGTTCAAGAAGAAAGAAACGCGGGTCTACACCATCCAGTACAGCACCGACGGCGTCAATTCGGTGCTGAAGCGGGGGCTGTATGCGCTGTGCAGGCGGAAAATCAGCGGCGTTATCTGCCCCAATGCAGCCATTGGCGCGGCGTATGGGCGGCCGATGTGCGTCGTATCCGATTACATCAGCACAGGAACGATGCAGCCGCCTGTGCCGTATGCGCAGCAGCGCTATGATTTCGGCATGGTCGGGCTGATTACGTCGGACAAGGGCGTCGTTGAGGCGGCAAAACAGCTGCGGAACACGCCGTATCGGGTGCTGATTGCGGGTCGGGTGCAGGAAGCGCCGCTGGAAACGGAGCTGCGGGCAGTCTGCGCGGGGGCGAAGAACATCGAGCTGCGGCTGGAATACCTGTCCGAAGCGGCGTATGACGAGGCGATTCGCCAATGCCGCTACTGCATCCTAAATTATTCGGAGAATTACTCCCTGCACAGCAGCGGCGTTGTATTCGATATTCTCTTCCGGGGCGTGCCGATTGTGGGCAGCCGCTGCGGGACGCTGCAAATGGTGGAAGCAAACGAATTGGGCAAAACGGTATCCCGCATGGCGGATTTTGCGCCGGAAAGGCTGCTGGATGAAGCCGTGCATGACCGCTATGTGCGCAACATTGCGCGCTACTGCCAATCGCAGGCGCAGGAGCGGGAAAAGCTGCGGGATTTTCTGACGCGGGGCGCAGCGGAATAACCATGCCGCACAGCGCAAAGTGAAAGGAGGGGCTGAAGCGTGAAGGTCATGTGGATGGGGAATATTATCCTCCCTGCCATTGCGGAAAAAGAATCGCTTCCCCCGGTGTATATCGTGGGCTGGCTGGTCGGGCTGTCGCGGCGGCTGACGCAGCTGCCGGATGCGGCGCTGACGTATGTGTTTGACGCGCCGAAAGCGCTGACGGGCGAAGTGGACGGCTACCGCTATTACGGGCTTGTCAACCCCACACGCCCTACGCAGCGGTGCGGCGAAGCCTATACCCGGCAGCTGGAGGAAATCCTGCGCAAAGAGCAGCCGGATGTCATTCACCTCTGGGGCACGGAAAATCAGCACACGCTGGCCATGGTTGATGCGGCGGAACACATGGGGATGCGCGAGCGGATTGTAATTTCCATTCAGGGGCTTCTGTCCATATACGCGGAGCATTATCGCGCTTATCTGCCGGAACACGTCTGCCACGGGCACACGCTGAAGGACTTGGTGAAGGGCAATATCGTCCGGCAGGAAGCAATCTACCGCCGCGTCGGGCAGTATGAACAGGAAGCCCTGCGCAGGGTGCAGCACGTTATCGGGCGCACCGACTGGGATGCTGCCTGCATGGCGGAGCTTGCCCCGCAGGCGGCCTATCATTTCAACAACGAAACGCTGCGGGACGAGTTCTACACCGGCGAATGGTCGCTGGACAGCTGCGAGCCGCACAGCATCTTCTGCAGTCAGGCGCATGTGCCGCTCAAGGGGCTGCATCTGCTATTGCAGGCGCTGGCGATTGTCCGCAAGCGCTATCCCAATGTCAAGCTCTATGTGGGGCGCAAGGACTATGGGCGCATTCCGCCGCTTGCGCGAAATGCCTATGAGCGGTACATCCATCGTCTGCTGCGCGAGAATGACCTCTACGGTCATGTTGTTTTTACCGGCAGCCTGAATGCACAGCAAATGAAGGAGCGGTATCTAAAAAGTCAGGTGTTTGTGCTGCCGTCGAGCATTGAAAACTCCCCCAATTCGCTGGGCGAGGCGATGCTGCTTGGCGTACCGTGCATTGCGTCGGATGTCGGCGGCGTGCGCTGCCTGATGACGCACGGCGTGGAAGGGCTGATTTATCCGGCAGACGACCCGCATTTGCTGGCGCATGATATCTGCGAGATGTTCGCGCATCCGGAAAAAGCGGCGCAGATGGCGCGCGCCGGACGAGAACACGCTGGAAAAACGCATGATGCGCAGAAGAATCTGGAGATACTGCATCAGATTTATACGGAGATTGCACGATGAAAATCCGAATCACAAAGAACCATGTGGATGCACTCTGTGTGCTGATTGGCGTGCTGGGCATGGGCTCGCTGTATTTTCAGGTGCTGCGGATGCCGCTGATGGCAGCCATGCTGATTGCGTCGATTCTGCTGCTGACGCGGGCGCATCATCCGAAAATCAGCGCCCAGAACATACGCCTGACGTTGCTTCTGACGGCGGCGCTGCTGCTGACGAGCTTCGTCAACCCGCAGAACGGCATCCACATCAACGATATTGTCATTTGGCTGTGCAACATCGGCTATGTGCTGGTTCTGCAAAGCTGCATCGGGTATCGGACGTATATGCGGCTGTATACCAAAATCATGCTGGCAGAGGCGGCCATCAGCCTGATTTCCTTCGTCATCGGCGATTTGCTGTCGCTGCCGCTGCCGCTGCTGCACTACGAAGTTTCCAGCGTCAACGGATTTTATCTGACGCCTTATTTTACCTTAGGCTGGCTGAACATCCCGGTTTTCCACCGCAATGCGGGTATGTTCAACGAGCCGGGCAGCCACCAGATTTTCCTGAACTTCGCGCTGCTGTTCCTGATGAGCGACGAAACGCGCATGGGCATGAGCAAGAAGAAATACTGCTGGGCAATTGCGCTACTGATCGTCACCATCCTCAGCACGCTGTCCACAACAGGCTTTATTTGTCTGGGCGTTGTGCTGCTGACGGTGGCATTCCGCAAAAAGGGCGGGAAAATGGCGCGCAGCATCAAGATGGCGGCGTTCATTGGGCTGATTTTGCTGTTTGTCATCGAGTCTGCCACGGGCGTGGTGGAAAACAAGATTGTCGGACGAAATTCCGGCGGTTCGTTCTACACGCGGTGGAACGACACCTTCAGCGGCTTTGAAATCGGGCTGGAATCCCCCATTGCGGGACAGGGCGTTTTCTCGGAGCGGAAGGCGGAAATCCTGCTGGAACACAGGGTGCAGAACATTTCCAACGGCTTTGCCGCCTTCGTCATGGATACAGGGTTGATTCTCCCGGCAGTTTGGCTGTGGCTGACGTACCGCGGTATCCGCACCAAATTTGCCAAGGCGCGGCTGCTGTATGTGCTGGGCGTTTTCCTGCTGTATTTCCTGTGCATCAACACGGAGGGCGTTTTCCTGAACATACTGTTTCTGGGACTGCTGGGCAAGTGGCAGCCGGACACGGAGGAAGCGCCTGATCAGCAGGCAAATGCGCGCAGCCAGAAGAAGCGCAGGTGGCGATGCACTGTGCCGCCGGAAAAACTGCGCCTGACGTTTAACCCGCAGCCGGAGGACGCGGCGCAGGAGCAGACAGGCGAAACAGGCGGAGAGGAATCATGAACACAGCATCAAGGAGCGAAAACACGGCACGCAACATCGGTGTAGGCGCAGTACGGCAGATGGTTACGCTGCTGTTGGCTTTTGCCGTGCGAACGGTGTTTGTGCGCCGGCTGGGCGCGGATTATACGGGTGTCAACGGGCTGTACAGCAACATTCTGGCCATGCTGTCACTGGCGGAACTGGGCGTGGGCAACGTGCTGGTGTACAGCCTGTACGCCCCGCTGCATCGGGGCGACACGGGCGAAATCCAGCACCTGCTGGGCTATTATCGTCGCATTTACCGCCTGATTGCGCTGGCGGTAGCGCTGCTGGGCGCGGCGGTAATCCCCTTCCTGCCGCTCATCATCAGCAGTGAGCTGCCGATGGCGCAGCTAATCGTCTACTATGTGCTGTACTTGGCGAACTCCGTGGCATCCTATCTGGTCATCTACAAAACGACGCTGATTCAGGCCGACCAGAAGGCATATTTGCAAAACATGGTTTCCGCCGCGGCGCTGGTGGTGCAGTATGCGGCGCAGATCGCGTGCCTGCTGATTTGGGGCAGCTATCTTGGCTATTTGCTGATTCAGATTGCCTGCACCCTCCTGCAGAACGCGGTACTGAGCCATTTAGCGGATAAGATGTACCCCTTCCTGCGGGAAAAGCAGAAATGTGCGCCGATGCACCGCAAGCAGGAGCTGAACGACAACATCCGCTCCATGTTTCTCTACAAGCTGGCGACAATACTCATCAACAACACGGACAACATCCTGATTTCCATCATGCTGGGCACAGTGTTCGTCGGTTACTACTCCAACTACGCGTCGCTGACGACGTATGTGACGACGTTCGTTTCCATCGTGATTACCGGCATTTCCGCCAGCTTGGGAAATCTGAATGCCGAGAAGAATTCGGAAAAGTCATACGCCATGTTCCGCAACCTGATTGTCCTCTTCGGGGCGATTACGGGCTTCTGCGTCGCCGCATACGGCGCGGTTGTGCAGGACTTCATCCCCATCTGGGTGGGCGAAGAATACCTGATGGACACAGGGACGGTAGCAGCGGTGCTGTTCACGTTCTACCTGAGCACCATCGTCGCGCCCGTGTGGATGTACCGCGAAACGCTGGGTCTTTTTCGGCAAATGAAGTATGTTATGTTTATGACGGCGCTGGTCAACATCCTGCTGTCCATCCTGCTGGGGCACTTCTTCGGCGTGGCGGGCATCATCGGCGCAACAGGGCTGGCGCGGCTCTGCACCATCTTCTGGTATGAGCCGAAAGTGCTGTTCCATCGCACCTTCGGGCGCAGCGCTGCCGCGTATTTCAAGGCGCAGGGAGGCTTGCTGCTGCTCAACGGCGCGGTGATGGCGCTGTCGCTGCTGCTGTGCGCGCGGATGGGGCATACGCTGATGTGGATTATCATCAAGGGCATCACCTGCGCGGCGGTGACGGCGCTCCTGTACACGCTGGCGCTGGGGCGGACGGCAGAATATCGCTGGATGCTTGAAAAAGGGCGGAGTTTCTTGCGCAAATGGAGGAAGAAGGCATGATCGATCAGGAAATGCAGCACTGCCGTAAAATTGTGCGTTTTGACCCTACCATTTCAACAGCGAATCAGGGAGATTTCATCATCCGCAACGCCTGCGAGCATGTGCTGCACGACTGCTTTCCTGTGCAGCTGTCCGTCGCCGTGCCGGTTCGGGACAGGCTGTCGAAAGTGTCGATGAAGCACGTCGGCAGTGCGGATTACGCATTTGTCTGCGGGACGAATCTGCTTTCCTCGGACATGCGCCGCCAAAGGATGTGGAATATCCGCCTGCGGGACGCGGTGATGATGCGCTGCGGCGATTTGCACAAGCGGGAGCTGCTGAATTTCCGCCTGATTCATGAAAAATTTCAGCGCACGCATGTCATTTTGCTGGGCGCGGGATGGTATCAATACCAGGACGAGCCGACAGGATACACGAAGCGGATTCTAAAAACGCTGCTGGATGGGCAGTACCTGCACGCGGTGCGCGACGAATACACGCGCCAGCGCCTGCTGAAGCTGGGCATCACGAACGTGCTGAATACGGCGTGTCCGACAATGTGGGGGCTGACAGACGACAAATGCGCGCAGATTCCGACGCACAAGGCGGAGCGCGTCGTGACAACGCTGACGGACTACCGCAGCAGCCCGGATCAGGATGAGCAGATGCTGACCATGCTGCAAAAGCACTATCGCGAGGTGTATGTGTGGCTGCAAGCAGTTGAGGACTACGCCTGCCTGCGCCAAATGGATGCGCGTGTGACGCAGAATTTGCACCTGATTCAGCCGAATCTGCGAGATTACACAGCGCTTTTGGCATCAGGCGGGATTGACTACGTTGGCACGCGGCTGCACGGCGGCATCCACGCAATGAATATGGGCTGCCGAAGCCTGATTCTGGCGGTAGACAACCGCGCAAGCGAAATCGCGAAGGACACGAATCTGCCCGTCCTGCCCCGCGGCGGGAATTTGGATGTGCTGGAGGAGCGAATCTGTTCCGCATGGGAGACGCAAATTGATTTGCCGACCACGGCAATTCGGCAATGGAAAAATCAGTTCCGCGAGACAGATGCAGAGAAAGTGCCTTGATTTTCGTATAAAATGCGGCTTTCTGCGCGGTAAGTATTGACAGCCGACTTGTAATTTGTTACAATATAGCTGGAATTGGGAAAGAGATTGCTATATCCACCGGGAGCACTGCGGCTCGCCGCGAAAAGAAAGATGGAAAGCAGCAATCGCTTGCCATTGGCACAACCATACGTCGTGCCGGAAGATTGCACGGAACAAGGAGTGAGGACGATGAAGGACAAAAAGTGGATGCGAAAGGCATTGTCTTTCCTGCTGGCTGTATTCATGGTGACGGGCAGTATGGGAACAGTGCTGACGGCGGCTGCAGAAGAGCCGGAAACTCCGCCGACGGAAACGGTTGAGGTCGTGCCGACGGAAGCACCGGAAGCAACGGATGTTCCCGAAGCAACGGAAATCCCCGAAGCGACGGATGTTCCTGAAGCAACGGAAGCACCCGAAATCGTGGACGAAGCAGCCGTAGATTACAGCCGCTCCGTGCTGGATAACGAGTTCTTTGACTCCGGCTTTGCCGCGACGTTCAGCAGCGCACAGCTGTACCTGAATCCGACGGGCGATGAGCTGGTTGGCCGGGTAACCGGCGTGGTGTATGTGACGCATCGTCCGCAGAAGGGTCAGCTGAATGAACGGATTTCCGTCTGCGTGTATGACCAGACGGCTGGCGTTGCATATGGCTATCTGGCGGCGGATGCAGTGCATCCTGTGCCGGAAGAGGGCATTGAGAATCAGCGTCACACCGGTGTTTTCGCGAGCGGCGTGGAAATGCCCTGTGCCCTGCTGGTGCTTGCGGCTGCGACGGAAGAACCCGTGCCGACCCCTGCACCCACGCCCGTGCCGACGGAAGAACCTGTAGTTGAGCCGACGGAAGAGCCCGTTGTCGTGCCGACCGAAGAGCCCGTTGTCGTGCCGACCGAAGAACCTGTTGTCGTGCCGACCGAGGAACCCGTTGTCGTGCCGACCGAGGAACCCGCGTCGACCCCCGCGCCTACGGACGTGCCGGATGACCTCGAAAACATCGACCGCGCGGATGTGATTATTCCGGGCAAACCGACGTTCGAAATGGACAAGGCGACGGCGGAGCTGGGCGAGAATATCACCTTCACCATCCACACGAAGAATGCCACCAAGATTTTGATGTACATTGACGGCAGCGTCAACCGCTACATCTACGACGTGCCCACCGACACGTCGACGCTTACCATGTCCTTCTCCTCGATGGGGAGCAACGGGGGCAAGCGCACCATCGCGTTCCAAGCCTACAACGGCAATACACCCGGCGAAAAGTCCGCTGAACAAACGATTACGCTGACAAAGCCGTCTGTCAAGCCGCAGGTAACGGTAAAGAATATCGACAAGACGACCGTGGGTCTGGGCGAGAACATCACCTTCACCCTGAGCGTCAAGAACGCCACGAAGGTGCTGATGTACATCGACGGCAGCGTCAACCGTCGCTTCGAGGACATCACCCCCGATATGACGGAATACACCTTCACCATGTCCTTCTCGTCGCTGGGAAGCAATGGTGGCAAGCGCGCCATTGCGTTCCAAGCCTATAACGGCACGACGGCGGGCGAAAAGACCTCCGAACGTGTTGTGACTGTCGCAAACGAAAGCCCGAACAAACCGACCGTGACCAGCTGGAGTTTGAACAAATCCACGGTTGATTTAAACGAAACCATCACCTTCACCATCAACACCAAGAACGCGACGAAGATGCGTGTCTACATTGATGGCAAGCTGAACCGCTACATCTACGACGTGAAGGACGGCGCAACGACGTTCCAGATGTCCTTCTCGACGCTCGGTTCAAACGGCGGCGTGCGCACGGTGGCATTCCAGCCCTACAATGGCAACACGCCCGGCGCTATGTCCGACACCAAGACGATTACCATCAGCGTGGCGAACAAGCCGCGGGTTGAGCTGCTGAAAATCAGCAATCCGAACGCGACGCTGGGCGAAAATATCACCTTCACCCTGCGCATCAAGAACGCCACGAAGGTGCTGATGTACATCGACGGCAGTGTCAACCGCCGCTTCGAGAACATCACTCCTGACATGACGGAATACACCTTCACCATGGCGTTCTCTTCGCTGGGGAACAACGGGGGCAAGCGTACCATTGCGTTCCAAGCCTACAACGGCGCAGTCGGCGGCGACAAGACCACCGCAACCACCATTTCCCTGACGAGCGGTTCGTCTGCTGCCCCCGTGATTGCGAATGTCAAGATTGACAAGACGACCGCGGTGCTGGGCGAGCAGATTAAATTCACTGTTTATCTGGACAACGCGACGAAGCTGCTGATGTATGTCGACGGGCAGGTGAACCGCCGCTTTGAGGACGTAACGACCAGCATGTCGAAGTACGAGTTCACGATGTCGTTCTCGTCGCTGGGGAATAATGGCGGCGTCCGTACGATTCAGTTCCAGCCTTACAACGGCACGACCGCGGGCGAAAAGTTTAAGGCGTACACGATTACACTGACGACGACCGTGGTCAACAAGCCGGAAGTCGTCAACTTCACCATGAATCCCAGCCGCGTGAAGCTGAATGTGCCGGTGACGTTCACGGTCAACACCAAGAACGCGACGAAAGTCGTCCTGTATGTGGACGGCAAGGCAAATACCAGCTACCCGACGACTGGCGATGTGACGGTTATCGAGCGCGCCTTCGCTTCGCTGGGCAGCGGCAACGGTGTCCGCACGATTCAGTTCAAGCCCTACTACGGAACGACCGCTGGCGAACTTTCCCCGGCACAGTCCCTGACGCTGTATGTGACCGACGATCCGCTGACAGTGACCGTTCCTGCCGCGAAGCAGGGCGAGGACCTGACGGTGACGTGGACGGCTGCTGGCGGCGCAACGAAGTATCAGCTGCTGCTGACCACGCCCGACGGCACGGCTGCGCTGCTGGGCGAAACGGCGGCGCTGAACTACACGGTGCCGGGTCTGAAGCTGCTGCAGCCGGGCGACTACACCATCACGATTAAGGCGCTGTCCGGCAATACGGAGCTCGAATCTGTCAACAAGGCATTCACCGTGACAGGCGACTTCGTGTTCGCGGTTCGTGACGACTCGACGGGCATTGTGGTCGTCAAGTACAACGGCACGGCATCGACGCTGACCGTTCCGAACACGGTGGCGGGTCTGCCGGTGGTGGAAATCGGCGCGCAGGCGTTTGAGGGCAACACGAAGCTCAAGAGCGTAACCCTGCCCGCGACGATTGAAATCATTGGCCGCCGTGCGTTCGCGGAATGCAAGAACCTGCTGGAAGTCAAGTAAAAATTCATAGGAATTACGAAAGCCGGGGATTGCTGGCAAGGCAGTCCCCGGCTGTTTTGTGCTTCATACGATTTTTTCAATTTTCCTGCGTTATCTGCTTGCCCTTTTTCCCTTCTCCATTTTCCACAATTCTTCCACCGAAAACTCCGCATGGCAGTTCGGGCAGGCAAAATACGGATTGCGGAAGTCAACTGTGCCAATCATCCTGCCGTCTTCCGTGGAAAAATCGTAGTTCTTCGCTTCTTCGGAACGGGAGTTCACCAAATGATACGCCGTTTCCACTGTGAGTGCTGCCTTGCAGTGCGGGCAGAAATGCTTCTTCATGAACACAAAGATAGGATGCGTGACGGTGTACTTGATATTTTTCATCAGGGCAGCCTCCTTCCTCCTTGATTGTAGCAAAAGCAGCAGATTTTCGCAAGCCTCTCTATTCCCCCTGAAATAATAACGCAAAATCCCCCGGAAGCCCATACTTCCGGGGGACAAACTATCTTATTCCGCCTTTGCGCTCTCTCTTGTATAATTCAGCAGTCCGCCATAGAGGATGCAGCCCTGCTGGCGCGCGGTCAGCGGCATCAGCACAATGTAATCCTCGTCCTTTGTGTCGTTGTGCAGCACGAACGTGTCGCTGCCGCTTTCCACCGTCTCGCGGACGTGCGGCAGACTCAGCGTGTCGCCCTGCGCGATGCGGTCGTAATCCGCCTCATTCTGGAACGTCAGCGGCAGAATGCCATTGTTGATGAGGTTCGCCTGATGAATACGGGCGAACGACTTCGCGACGACAGCGCGGATACCCAGATACAGCGGGACAAGCGCGGCGTGTTCGCGGCTCGACCCTTGCCCGTAGTTCATGCCCGCAACGAGGATGCCGCCGCCTTCCTTCTTCGCGCGCGCCGGGAACGTCGCGTCCACGGGCGTCAGGCAGAAGTCCGACAAGTACGGCACGTTCGAGCGGAACGGCAGGAGCTTCGCGTCCGACGGCGCAATGTGGTCGGTGGTGATGTTGTCCTCCATCTTCAGCAGCACCTTGCCGGAAATGGCATCCGCCAGCGGCTTGCCCAGCGGGAAGGGCTGAATGTTCGGGCCGCGGACGACCTCCACCGTGTCCTCTTCGCCCGGCGCGACCGGAGGGATGACCAGATTGTCGTTGACGGTGTACGTCTCCGGCATCGGGATATCAAGGTCAATGTCAAGGCAGCGCGGATCCGTCAGCACGCCAGTCAGCGCCGTGACAGCCGCCGTCTCGCAGGAGACCAAGTAAATGCCGGCGGATTTGGTGCCGCTGCGGCCGTAGAAATTGCGGTTGTTCGTGCGAACGGAGACGGCGTTCGTGCGCGGCGACTGTCCCATGCCGATGCATGGCCCGCAGGCGGATTCCAGAATGCGCGCGCCCGCCGCAATCATGTCTGCCAAAGCGCCGTTGCGCGCCAGCATCGTCAGCACCTGCTTCGATCCGGGGCCGATGACAAGGCTCACGTCCGGGTGCACAGTCTTGCCCTTCAAAATGCGGGCAACGCGCATCATGTCGGTATAGGAAGAGTTCGTGCAGGAACCGATAAACACCTGATCGACCTTAATCGGGCCGCACTGCTTGACGGTTTCCACGATGTCAGGCATATGGGGCTTCGCGACGAGCGGCTCAAGCGCGGTCAAATCAATGTCGAGGATTTCGTCATACGCCGCATCCGGGTCTGCGGACAGCGGCACGAAGTCCTGCTCGCGCTGCTGCGCTTTGAGGAACGCATGGGTCACTTCATCCGACGGGAAGATGGAGGTCGTCGCGCCGAGTTCCGCGCCCATGTTCGTAATCGTCGCGCGCTCCGGGACACTCAACGTTTTCACGCCGTCGCCGATGTACTCCATCACCTTGCCGACGCCGCCCTTGACGGTCAGCCGGCGCAGGACTTCCAGAATAATGTCCTTCGCCGCAACACCGTAGGACAGCTTGCCATGCAGGCGCACGCCGACGACACGCGGGCACGCCAGATAATACGCGCCGCCGCCCATCGCGACCGCAACGTCCAGTCCGCCCGCGCCGATGGCAAGCATCCCAATGCCGCCGCCCGTGGGCGTATGGCTGTCCGAGCCGAGCAGCGTGTAGCCCGGCACGCCGAAGCGCTCCAGCTGCACCTGATGGCAGATGCCGTTGCCGGGCTTAGAGCAGTAAATGCCATGCTTTTTCGTCACCGTTTGGATGTAATAGTGGTCATCCGCATTTTCAAAGCCAGTTTGCAGCGTGTTATGGTCAATGTACGCCACGGACTTCTTTGTCTTGACGCGCTTAACGCCCATCGCCTCGAACTGCAGGTACGCCATCGTACCGGTGGAATCCTGCGTCAGCGTCTGGTCAATGCGGATGGAGATTTCCGAGCCGGGAATCAGTTCACCGCTGAGCAGGTGCGCGGACAGGATTTTCTGGGTCAGATTCATCGCCATGAGGAAAGGACTCCTTTCATAATATGCACAATGCCCAAACGGGCAGAAACAGCCGAATGAACAGCTTCATGATACAGGATTCGGCGCGGTGCGTCAATGCTTTCGGGCGGAAAGAACACAAAAAGCGCAGGCTATGAAAAACTCGCCGGATGTTTTAGACATACAGCCTCTTGACAACAAAGCTCCTATATGGTATTATTTGAAGTAAACTACTATATAGGAGCATTTGCATGAAAATGAACGGCGGATTTCTTGTTACCAAAATAAAACAGCTTGGAGACCGAATCTTTGAGAAGATTCTCAGCGAAAAGAATATTGATGCGTTCAATGGAGCCCAGGGGC
>OLVV01000803.1_pt1 | contig 14380 bp, 13 predicted proteins | sample 1673581 | NCBI WGS metagenome assembly OLVV01 (sample SAMEA103958116, study PRJEB25191) | human gut metagenome | biome: human-associated habitat [ENVO:00009003]; feature: intestine environment [ENVO:2100002]; material: feces | place: Germany | collected 2013/2015
CACCCGCGGGCGGCAGGAAAAGCCGAAGCGGGCGCACAGGGCGCCGATGGTCTCAGGAAGCGAGCTTCCCGTCTCCTGCGCGGGGCGGCCGATGACGAGCAGGCGCGCTCCCGCGCGCCTGGCCGCGGCGGCCTTTTCCTGAAAGCCGCCGGCCGCGCCGCCGTCTTTGGTGACGAGCCAGCGCGCGCCGGTCCTATGCAGCATGGCCTCGTCCATCTCCCGGGAGAACGGGCCCTGCAGGGCAAAAATATGGGACGGGCTGAGCCCCGCCGCGCTGCAGGCCTCCAGCGAAGCGGGCAGCGGCAGCACGCGCGCCCAGCAGCGCGCGGCAAAGTCCGGCAAAGCGGCAAATTTCGATAATTCCTTGCTGCCGGTCGTGAGGAGGATGTTCCCCTCTGTGCCGGACAGGAAGCGGACGGCTTCGTCCGTATTCTCTGCGAACACCGCGTCCTCCGGCGCTTCAGACGCGCCGCGCAGCAGCCGCCAGTGCTCTACTCCGGCCGCTTCACAGGCGGCCGCGATGCTCCTGGTGATCGACGCGGCGTAGGGATGCGTGGCATCGATCACCAGATCAAAGCGTTCGGCCTGCAGCAGAGCTCCGATCTCCCCGACCGGCAGGGGTCGGGCCGAGACGGTCAGGTTTTCGCCCTCCGGCAGGAGGGTCTGGCCGTATTCCGTGGCGACGCAGGCCGTCACGCGGCAGGGCTGCGTATTTAAAAATTCGACCAGCTCGCGGCCCTCCGTCGTGCCGCCGAAGACACAGAGCTTATACATCGCGGTATCCCCTCGGTGTGATAAAATTCCCGCCGACCGCCTGCGCGGCGGCGTTGCCGATGAAGACGGTGCAGAACATGTCGGCCTGCGCCGTTTTGAGTTCGCCGAGCGTCAGCACGCGGCGGCTCTCGCCCTCGCGGCCGATGCAGCGGACGATGCCGCAGAGCCGGTCCTCCGGCAGTACGCGGAGCAAAATCCCGCACGCGCGGTGCAGGTGCTCCGGCCGGCCGTGGCTGGCGGGGTTATATAAGACGATGGTCAGATCCGCCTCAGCGGCGCACAGCAGCCGCTTTTCGATCGTTTCCCACGGCGTGAGGCGGTCGGAGAGGCTGACGACGGCAAAATCATGCGTCAGCGGTGCGCCCAGCAGCGCGCCGCCGCTGCACGCGGCGGTGAGGCCGGGGATGGCCTCCACCTCCGGCTCCTGCGCCTCGCCGCGCAGCTGATAGACCAGCGCGGCCATGCCGTAGATGCCGCTGTCGCCGGAGCAGACCAGGCAGACAGTTTTCCCTGCCGCGGCCAGCTCGAGCGCCATGCGGCAGCGTTTGGCCTCCTGCGTCATGGGGGTGGCAAGCAGCTCTTTGCCGGGATAGCGGTCCTTGACCAGGTCGACGTAGACCGGGTAGCCCACGATCACGTCGCACGCGGCCAGCGCGCGGTCGGCGCGGATGGTCATATTTTCAAAGTTGCCGGGGCCGATGCCCACGATCTGTACCTTACCCAAAGCGTACCTCCCAAGGTTCCTCGGCGACGGCGACGGTCACGCCGCCCAGCGCCTGTTTTTGCACCAGCAGCCGCCCGCCGCCATAGAGCGCCGCGCGCTCACAGACGTTATCCACGCCCGTGACGGAGGCGACGAAGCGCGAGCCCGTAAAGCTGCCCGGTACGGCGCGCAGCTGCGCCGCGGAATAAAACCGGGCCTGCCAACCGTTTGCGCGGCAGGCGGCGAGCAGCCCCGGCTCGTCCTGCTTGAGATCGATCGACGAGACGCCGGAGATGGCGGCCAGCGCCAGCCGGTTCTCCCGGAAGACCTGCCGGACGGCAGTCTCGATGGCCGCCTGCTCCGTCCCGCGGCGGCAGCCGAGGCCGACGCGGAGCTTTCTGGGGATGAGGCGGAGCGTCACGCCGAACGGCGATTCGGTCCGGCAGCCGATGTAGACGCCGAACGGCCCCTCCGCCGCAGCAACCACGCCGCCGGGCAGGGGCGGGCAGACCGGAAACTCGCTGCAAAGCGGCAGATCGTGCTCCAAAATTTCAGCCGCGAAGCGTTTGGCAAGCGCAAAGTCTTCGATCGCGCAGCCGTTCTGCGCGGCCCAGGCGTCAACGGCGAATTTTCCGTTCACGTCCGTCGCGGTGGTGATGACGGCTTTCGCGCCGAGGGCGCCGGCCAGACGCGCGGCCAGCGCGTTCGCGCCGCCGATGTGGCCGGAGAGGAGCGGAATGACGAAGCTTGCACGCTCGTCGAGGCACAAAACGGCCGGGTCCGTTTTTTTATCGCGGACGAAGGACGCAATGCTCCGCACCGCGACGCCGCAGGCGCCGACAAAGATCAGCGCGTCCATGCCCGTAAAGGCCTCGCCATAGACGCCCGCGTCCAGCGCGGCAAAGCCCGGCGCTTCGAGCCGGGGCGGCGCATAGCAGCAGCGCTCCGCCTCCGGCAGAGCCCGGCAGACACGCCCGGCCGTCCGGCAGCCCGCGCGGGTGTAGGCAAAGACGGCGAGCTTCATTGCGTCGCCTCCCGGAATTCGGTCGTGAAGCCCGGGTGGTACAGGAGCGACCGCAGATAGGTGTCTCCCAGACACCCGCCCACGACGATCAAAGACGTCTTGGTCAGGCCGTTTTCCGTCACAGTCTTGTGGAGCGTGCCGACGGTGCAGCGGAAGATCTTCTCCTACGGCCACGTCGCCTTGTACACGACGGCGGCCGGGGTCTGCGCTTCATAGCCGCCCGCGAGCAGGTCCTCCTGCAGCTTTTCGGTAAGCGAGGTGCTGAGGAAGAGCACCATCGTCGCCCGATGGGCGGCCAGGGCGCGGATGGACTCGCGCGCCGGGACGGGCGTGCGGCCCGCCGCTCTTGTTATAATAACCGTTTGGCTGACATCCGGCAAGGTGTATTCTGCTTTTAATGCCGCGGCCGCGCCGCAGAAGGCACTCACACCCGGGCAGACGTCATAGGCGATGCCGAGCGCTTCCAGCTCGTCAAACTGCTCGCGCACCGCGCCGTAGATGCTGGAATCGCCGGTGTGCAGGCGGACGGTCGTCTTCCCCGCCGCTTCGGCGGCGCGGATGACGGCGATGACCTCCTCGAGGGTCATTTTCGCGCTGTTATGGATCTCGCAGCCCGGCTTCGTGTAGGACAAAAGCGCCGGGTTCACCAACGAGCCCGCGTAGATGACCACGTCCGCCTCGCCGAGGAGCCTTGCCCCGCGCACGGTGATGAGATCGGCCGCGCCGCTCCCGGCGCCGACAAAATGTACCATTTCAGTTCTCCTTTATTTTCTCCAACAGAGCCTGCGCCTGTGCGGTCTGGCACAGGCGGCCGTATTCCTTTGAAAAAACGATCGCGCCGGCGGCCATCGACCCGCATTTGTGCTGCAGCTGGACCTCGATGCGCTCTGCCAGCCGGGAAAGAAGCGGCGCATACAGCCCCTCCTCCCGCAAGATGCGCAGCGCGTCGTCGCACATGACGCAGGACAACAGCTCCTGCGTCTTCTCCTGCCGCAGCCCCAGCGCCGCGGCGTGGGCGGCCAGCAGCTCCATGCGGCAGTCGCCGAAGCGGGAGTGCGTATTCCACATTCCGCCCGCGAGCTTCACGAGCTTGCCGATATGCCCGACGAGCAGCGCACCCCGGAAGCCCAGCTCCCGGCAGCTTTCCAGCGCGTCGCCGATGAAGTTGCTGGTCAGGACGGCCGTCTTCGGGTCGAGGCCGATGGAGCCGTGGATGTAGTCCGCGCCGTAGTTGCCGGGGGTCAGCAGGATATAGTCGGCCCCGTCCGCCCGCCGCTGGCGCAGCTCGACGCGGATGGTATCGACGAGCGCCTGCTCGCTCATTGGCTCGACGATGCCGGTCGTGCCGAGGATGGAGATGCCGCCGGTGATGCCGAGGCGGGGATTGAAGGTCTTTTGGGCCAGCGCCTCACCCTCCGGCACGGAAATGACGACCGACAATCCGCCGGGAAACTCGCACAGGCGCATGATCGCCCGCACGTTCTCTTCGATCATGCGGCGGGGCACGGAATTGATGGCCGCCGCGCCCACCGGCTGGTCGAGCCCGCGCTTTGTGACGCGGCCGACGCCTGCGCCGCCGTCGATCGTGACGCCGGGGGCGTCGGTCTTCTGCACGCGGGCGAAGATCAGCGTGTCACGCGTCACGTCGGGGTCGTCGCCGCTGTCCTTGCGGATGGCGCAGGAGACGAAGTCCGCGCCGCGGGTCGTCTGCAAAACCGGCAGCGTCAGGGCGATGCCCTTGGGCGTCAGCAGGTCGACCGTCGGGGCCTCCCGGCCGGTCAGCAGCATATAGGCCGCAGCCTTTGCCGCCGCGGCGGCGCAGGAGCCGGTCGTATAGCCGAGACGGAGCTTTTTTCCGTCCTTGACGATGTATTCCTCCATGTTATCGCCGGATCTGGTAGAGCAGGGCGTTGCAGATGGCGGCAGCGACATTGCTGCCGCCCTTGCGCCCGCGGGCGACGATATAGGGCGCGCGGCCGCCCTCGATAATCAGCTCCTTGCTCTCGACCACGTTCACAAAGCCGACCGGCACGCCGATGAGCAGCGCGGGCCGGAGCAGCTCCGCCGCCATGAGCGCGTCGAGCGATACCAGCGCCGTCGGCGCGTTGCCGATGGCGAAGATACAGGGCTTTTTGAGCTGCGCGGCCTTCTCCATCGAGACCCAGGCTCGAGTCACGCCGCGCGACTTTGCCTCGGCTGCGACGTCGGGGTCGGACATGAAGCAGTGGACCTCGCCGCCGAGGGAGGCGAGGATGGTCTTGTTGATCCCGGCCTTCGCCATCTGGGTATCGGTGACGATATCGCAGCCGGCGCGCAGGGCTTCGAGCCCTGTCTGCACGGCGTGGGGCGAGAAGACGAGGTTGTCGGCGTAGTCAAAGTCCGCGGTGGTGTGGATGGCGCGCTTGATGACAGGCGCGTTTTCCGGGTCGAGCTTCCGGTCGCCCAGAAGCTCGGTGATGATCTCGAAGCTGCGCGCTTCGATGTCCATGGGTCTGCAGGTCTCAAGCATGGCGGTGCTTCTCCTTTCGACAGGCGGCTAGAAAATTCGCGGCGAAGGCCGGATTCGCGTAAAAGTGGAAATGCGGGTAGCCCGCATAGAGCGTCCCGGTCGCGTGGACGCAGGGCCAGCGGCGGCCGGAGGGCTTTTCGGCCAGGAAGGCCCCGCCGGGGTCGTCCGCGTCCCAGCGGTGAAATTCGTGCGCAGCGATCGACTCGCCCGCGCGGCAAAGAAGATTGTCCCGCTGCGCGGTCAAAGTCAGGTAGCCGAAGCGCGTGAGCTTCCCGGCGTCAAAACTGCGGCCGGGGATCGCGCCGGCCATCGGATGATCGCCGATGGCGTCCAGCAGGTACATGAACCCGCCGCACTCGGCGATGCAGGGCACGCCTTTCTGCACAGCGGCGCGGACGCTTTCGCGCATGGAGGCGTTTTCGCTCAGCTGCGCGGCGGAAAGCTCCGGATAGCCGCCGCCGAGGTACAGCCCGTGCAGCCCCTCCGGCAGCGCCGGGTCCTCCAGCGGGCTGAAGGGCACGAGCTCCGCGCCGAGCGACGATAACAGCGCGAGGCTGTCTTCATAGTAAAAGCAGAACGCCCGGTCGCGCGCCACGCCGATGCGGACAGGCTCGCCCGCTTCCGGCAGCGGCGGTGGGCAGACAGTAAGGGGCGGCGCTTCATTTGCCAGACGCAGAAGCAGGTCCAGATCGATGCTCGTTTCCGCCTGGGCTGCGAGGCGCTGCAGCTTTTCGCGCAGGTCCGCCACCTCCGCAGCCGTGACGAGGCCGAGATGGCGGCTTTCGAGCGTGCATGCCGGCAGGCGCGGCAGATAGCCGCAGGCTTTGATGCCGAAACGCGCTTCGAGCTCTTCGGCAAGCGGCGCGTAGCTCATGGCCGTGCAGCCGTTGAGGATGACGCCGCGGATCTCGCTCTGCGGCTGGAACTGCAGAAAGCCCTGCACCGCGGCCAGCACGGACAGTGCCGCGCCGCGCGCGTTCACGACCAATATCGTGGGGCTGGCGGTCTTCTGTGCGGTCTCCCAGGTGCTCGCGCGCGTGGTGGTGAGGCCGAGGCCGTCATAGTAGCCCATGACGCCCTCGATGATGGTGACGGCGCAGCCCGCGGCGTTCTGCGCGAGCAGATAGCGGAGCGTCGGCTCGTCAAAGAAAAAGGGGTCGAGATTCGCGCTTTTCGCGCCGATGATGCGGCTGTGGAACATGGGGTCGATGTAATCCGGGCCGCATTTGGCCGCGGCGACACTCAGCCCCCGGTTTACCAGCGCCTGCAGAACGGCGCAGGTCACGGTCGTCTTCCCGCAGCCGCTGTTCGTCCCGGCAATCACGAGCCGGGGTAGCTTCTGTTCCATGGTCCTCCTACGGTACGAGATCCAGCGTGGAGAAGCAGGGGTCGTACCGCCCCGGCTCCATGTGGTAGAGCTTTGCGATGTAGTCGCGCGTGAAGATCTCCTCCGGCGGGCCGACGCGGTCGATGTGGTCGCCCGCGACGCACACGACGGTGTCGGACACGCGCCGCGCCAGATCCAGCTCGTGCAGCGACATGAGCACAGCCAGATCCTCCTCGCGCACCATGCGCTTGAGGATGGTCAGCAGCTCCAGCTTATAGCGGATATCGAGATAGCTCGTCGGTTCGTCGAGCACGATGAGCTCCGGCTGCTGGCAGAGCGCGCGGGCGAGCAGGATGCGCTGCCGCTGCCCGTCGCTGACGGCCTGGAAGGGCCGGTCGGCAAAGGCCTCCGCGTCCGTGCGGCGCAGGCTCTCGTCCACGATCTTCCTGTCTTCCGCGGTCAGGATGCCGAGCTTTCCCGTATAGGGGTAGCGGCCGCTGCTGACCACGTCGCGGCAGGTCATGAGCTCCGGGTCCATGCGGGCGGTCATGAGGATGGCCATGCGGCGGGCGATGGCGTTGCGGCTGCGCGCGCGCAGCTCCTCGCCGTCCAAATACGCGGCGCCGCCGATGCGCGGCAGCTGCCCGGCGATGGTCTTGAGGATGGTCGACTTGCCGGAGCCGTTCGGGCCGATGAGCGTGACGATCCTCCCGCGCTGCACGGCAAGTGAAATTTCGCCGATCAGGGTCCTGCCCTGATAGCCGACGGCAAGGTCTTCTGTCTGCAGATAGGCTTCCATGTTATCCCGCCTTTCTGTGGATCATCATGTAGATGACGATGGGCGCGCCGAACACGGCCGTCACGGAGCTGATGCTGACCTCGGTCGGCGCGAAGGCCGTGCGGGCGATCAGATCGCAGAGCAGGCAGAACGCGCCGCCGCCGAGGAAGGACGCCGGGATGAGGATGAGCGGCTCGGCCGTCCCGAACAGGGATTTCATGAGGTGCGGCACGGCGATGCCGACAAAGGAAATGGGCCCGGCGAACGCCGTCACGCAGGCGGACAGGACGCTCGAGAGCAAGATCAGCGCCGTGCGGAACGCGCGCAGGTGGACGCCCATGTTCTGCGCATACACCTCGCCCAGCTGGTAGGCCCGGATGGGCTTCGAGAGGAAAAAGGCCAGCACCAGCGCCGCGCCGCAGGCCAGCGCCATGGTCCGCACGTTCTCCCAGCTCATGCCGGAGAACGAGCCGAGCGACCAGTTGTGCAGGTTCACGATGTTGGAATCGTCGGCGAAGGTGACGATGAAATCGGTCAGCGCCGTGCAGATATAGCCGATCATGACGCCGCAGACCACGAGCAGGCTCATGCGCCGGACCTTCCTGGAGATCGCCAGCACGAAGCCCATCGAGAGCATCGCGCCCGCGAACGCCGCCGCGATCAGCACTGCCGACGTGGACACCAGCCCCCGGCTGAGCAGCGCGACCATGGTGACCGACACCGTCAGCTTCGCGCCGGACGAGATGCCGAGGACGAAGGGGCCCGCGATGGGGTTATGAAAAAACGTCTGCAGCAGATACCCCGAGACCGACAAGGCCCCGCCGAGGATCAGCGCCGCCAGCAGCCGCGGCAGGCGGATCTGCAGCAGGATCCTGCGCTGCGAGAGTTCTCCCCCGCCCTGCAGGATCGTCCATATTTCTGACACGGGGAGCCGGACGCTCCCCGCGAGGATGTTCCAGATCAAAAAAATCAAAAGCAGCAGAAGGAGCAGCAGAAAACCGCCCCATGTCCGTAGTCTCCGGGTCTTTTCCATACTGCTCCTCCTGTATTATGATAGTTTCCGCAGGAACCGCAGATCGCCCGCGTCCTTGTCGTTCAGAACGGCGTGGACGTCGAGGATCAGATCGCCGAGCGCGAGCGATTCCTGATAAAAGTTTTTGGTGATGCACCAGACATTACCGGTCTGCACGGCCCGGAAGTCCGCGAGCAGCGGGCTTTTGGCCAGCAGGGCGTCCAGCGAGTCCAGCTCGCCATCGATGGTGCTGTTGTAGATGAGCACGTCCGCGTCCGCCGCGGCGTCGTAGAACGATTCCATCTGGATGGTCATGGTCGAGAGGGCGTTTTCCTCGCCGCTCTCGTCGAACGAGACGTAGTCGCCGCCCGCCATCCGGATGGCCTTGGCGATATAATCGCCGGATTTGCGCACGTTGACCGCGCCGGTCGTGGTGATGTAGAAGAAGGCGACGGTCTTGCCCGCCGGCTCCTGCGCGAGCACGGGCTGCAGATCCTGCAGCAGCGCGTCATAGGCCGCGCAGGCCGCATCTTCCTTGCCGACCAGCGCGCCGTAGAGCTTCAGCCATTCTATGCGGCCGAGGGGGTCGGATTCGTAGCTCGAGCGCTCGATGAGCACAGGCACGCCGACCGACTCCAGCTGCTCGACGACCTCCGGCGTGTGATAGATCATGGTGTTTTCGATCGCAAGATCGCAGCCTTCTGCCAGGATGGTCTCATAGTCGGGCGCGGAATATTTTCCGGCGTAGACCATGGTCCCGGCCTGCATGGCGGCTTTCGCCTCATCGATATACCAGTCCGACTCCTTCTGGCCGCTGAGCGCGATGCGGTCCACGGCGTCAAGCTCGCGGAAAAAGTCCATCGCCGCCGTGGCGACGAGATAGATATGGTCCAGCGGCTGCTGCAGGACGGTCACGTCCTCCGGCACGCCCGCCGGGACCGGCGCACTCTCGGCCACAAGCAGAAACGTCTGATCCTCGCCGATGGTGATGCGCGTATAGTCCTCGCCCGCGTAGGAAACCGTGAACTGCTCGGCGTAGGAGAGGGGCAGCGCGCGGTCAAACGTCAGGCTGTCCCACGCAGCTGCGGCTGCGGGCTGCTCGGCCGGGGCCTTCTGCGGGGCGGCGCAGCCGCACAGCAGCAAAAGCGCCAGCAGCAGCGCAAGGATCCGCGGCTTCATTCGGCTGCCGCCTGCAGGCTTGCAGACGAGAAGTTCAGGGTGTATTCGATCTCGTGGGGCGTGCTCATGGCGGTGGTGTCGCCGATGACGGTCAGGTCGGTGTCAAAGGCCTCGACGGGGATCTCGAATGTCGAGCCGGGCTCCGTCGACAACACGTCATAGCGTTCGCCGTTTACCAGCATATAGTCATACTTGCTGCTGCTCCAGACGATCGCGGCGGTGGCCGCTCCGTCCTGCACGGTCAGGGTGCAGGGCGAAAGGACCTGCGCCTTGCCGGAGCCGCCCGCGAATGTGAGCTCGGCCGTGTAGACGCCGTCGGCCAGGCCGAGGTCCTGAACGGTCTTCCCGGCTTCCGCAGCGGGAACGGGGTCGGTGACGGAGACCTTATGGTCGTACCAGACGCCCTTCTTGCCGATGAGGGCGACGTCAAACTCCGTATCCAGCGCGGGGACGGGGATGTCGAAGCCGTAGACCTCGTCGGACAGGCCGTCGGAATAGGTGACGGTGTCGGTCGTGGGCTGCAGGAGCTCCGCGCCGTCCTTCTGCGCATTCTCGGCCAGACCATAGAACAGGTTGACGATGCTCTTGGACGCGAGGCTAACATGGATGGTCATGCTGCCGTCCTTGACGGTCAGCGTGCCCTTGCCGTCACAGGCTTCGTTTGCGTGGAACATGCTGCTGTCAGTGTTGAATTCAGCGGTATAGACGCCGTCGGGCAGGGCGGGCTTGGCGGGAGCCGGTTCTTCCGCGGGCTCCTCGGCAGGCTCGGCTGCGGAAGCTTCTTCGTCCGCGGGGGCTTCTGTCGGGGCTTCGGCGGCGGGCTGCGCCGGCTCTGCGGCGGCAGGCTCGGCCGGTTTTTGTGCGCAGCCGGTCAGCAGGGCAAACAGCAGCAGCGCAGACAGGGCAAGTGCGATCAGCTTTTTCATTGGGATCTCCTCCATAGAGCGCAGTTCGCTCCGGGGCGGCCGCTGCCGCCCCGGAGCCGGGTGATCAGGATATTTATGCGTTCAGCGCGTCGATCGCAGCCTTGGTGTGGGCAACGTAGAGCGCCTGGACATCGGCGATCTCGCCGAGGCCGTGGATCTGGCAGTCGACGGTGAAGCCGGCAGCCTCAAACAGGGTCTTCCAGGAATCATCGTCGGAACCGGCCATATCGTTGTTGGCGTGATCGCCGGCAACGACCATCAGCGGGCGCAGGACGACGTTGGTGTAACCGGCAGCCTTGACGGCCTCGATGACGGCCTCTGCGGAGGTCTCCTCCGGCTCGCCCTCGACGGTGCCGATGAAGACGTTCTCATAGCCGAGGTTCTGCATCTGGGTCTGCATCTGGCTGTAGGTGACCTTGGCGACGTGCGCGGTGCCGTGGCCCATGAAGACGAAGGCGGTACCGGCGTCCTTGGCAGCCTCGAGGCTCTCAAAGCCGGCCTCGGAGACGGCAGCGGCGGTGATGGCCTTGGCGACAGCTTCCTTGTCGGCGTTGATGACGGTGGCGTCGGAGCCAACCTCGCCGAGCATCGGCTCTGCGATGGAGACGGATTCAAACTGATCCTTGTATGCCTCGATGGCTTCGCACATCTCGTCATACTCCGCACCGTGCATCAGGTGCGTCGGCTGGACGACAAGGTTCTTGACGCCGTTGGCGACCGCACGGTCGAGCGCCTGGGTCATGTTGTCGATCTTCTCGCCGTCACGGGCCTGGATATGGTTGATGATGATCTGCGCGGTGAAGGCGCGGCGGACGGACCAGTCGGGGTACGCGGCCTGCAGGGCGTCTTCGATGCCCTTGATGTCGGCCACGCGGCTGTCGTTGAAGGACGTGCCGAAGGAGACGACCAGCAGCTCGTTTTCGCCGATCTCGTCCTGGTTGCGGGCGTCATCCAGCGAGGCGTCGCCGGTGTCGCGGCCGAAGTACTCGGGGCTGGCTTCCTCGCCCTCGACGAGCTCCTTCTGCGCGTCGGTCAGCGCGTCCCACGCGGCCTTGGCCGCTTCGCACTGCGCGTCGGTGTCATCGGTGCGCTCCTGCACGTAGATGGCGTCGATGAGCGCGGCGACGTTGTCGGCGGCTTCCTGATCGAGCTCTTCCTGCGAGGGCTGCTCCTCGGCGGGCTGCTCGGGTTCTTCGGCGGGGGTCTCTTCCTGTGCGGGTGCTTCGGTGGTCTGCTCTTCCTGGGCAGGCTCCTCTGCGGGGGCTTCGGTCTTGCTGCAGGCAGCAAGCAGGCTCAGCAGCATCACGGCTGCGAGCAGGAGTGCGATGGTCTTTTTCATGGGGATCTACCTCTTTTCAAAAATGTTCTGAAAGAAATATAGCGTCAGTTGGCAAGAGCACACATGCCCGCCGGACGTTCCGGCCCGCCTTTCGTTACGTTATCGTCCTTAACTTGCATCAGCAAGATCGCATTCTCTGCCTTACAAAAAACGCGCCGGAGCGCCCGGTGGGTCTTCGAGTTTTCCCGGAGCATGGACGACAGATGGCAAGGCAGACGAGGCAGATGGGCTGACGCCCATCAACGAGGATAACGACGCCAGCTGCTGTTCAGGCCCGGGAAAACCATGTGGGCTCTTGTCGGCTGACGCTAAAAAACGGCTGCGTCTCCGCAGCCGTTCTCCCTAACCGTATCGTATGTCCGCGCTCCGCCCCGGAAAAAGGGCGAAAATGCTTACAAACTTGCAGGAAGGTCAATCCGTAGACAGCGGAATTGAAATTCCACGTCTGGGCAGGTCTCCTGACTTTGATCATCGCTGCCCTGCCCTTCCCGGTCTCTCAGTGGTTTTTACAGGCCAGCTCCCGTACACAGTGACTGCATCGCTCCGGATTCACACCGGATTCCCTTTTCACCCGCCTCTCGGCGGACACCCAGACGCTACAATTTTATATTTTTTCAGACGGCCACATTATAACACGGGCAGAAAAATTGTCAATACGTCGAATCGCTGGTTTTCCGGTGTCTTTTGGCGGAAAAACCGGCAATTTTTCCGTCCGTCGCGGATTGTTTCAAAACAGTTTTAACTTTCGGCCCGGGATATGCTATACTGGTCGCAGCAAATGGCCGGAGGTGCGTTTTTATGACGATCCGCAGGCGCCTTGCGCGCTCGAATCTTGTGATGATCCTGATCCCTGTCGCGATCGCGGCGGTCTTGCTGCTGCTCGGCGGCGGGCTTGCGCTTTTGCTTCTCGAGCGGGTGTGGCTGCCCCGGCTGGGGCTGTCGTTCGCGGCCCTGCATGAGACCGGCGAGCAGCTGGAGACAGCGTTCGCCGGGGCGAAGGCCCTCGCCGCCATCTACGCCGGGACGGTGATCCTGGCGCTGCTGGCCACGGTCGCGTTTACGAACTTCTACCTGACGCGCAGCCTGTTCCGGCACATCTCCGCACCGCTGCAGACGCTGGTGGCCGGCGTCGAACGCATCCGCGGCGGCGATCTGGAAAGCCCCATCGGCTATACGGCCGAGGATGAATTCAAGCCCGCGTGCGACGCGGTGGACGCCATGGCCGCGCGGCTCAAAGCCTCGCTCGACGCGCAGAGCCGCCAGCAGCAGCGGCAGGAGCTGATCGCGGGCATATCGCACGACCTCAAAAGCCCGCTGACCTCCATCCGCGCCTACACGGAGGGGCTGCTCGACGGCGTGGAGCTCCCGCTCAAGAACCGGGAATACGAGCTTTTGCTGTTTCTCATGCGCCACCCGGGGCAGGTGTTCAGCCGGGAGGACCTGTATGAGATGATCTGGGGTCTCGAGTCAATGGGCGACAACATCACCGTCGCCGTCCACATCGGCCGCATCCGCGAAAAGCTCGAGGACGACCCGGCCGAAGCTCCTGCAGACTGTCTGGGGCGTCGGCTACCGGCTGCGCACGGACGCAGTTTAAACTCTGTTTGAAAATCCTTTATCTGTTTTTTAAATGTGTGGTCTATCCTTGATCCATAAGATCGATCACACGGCGGCAAGGCCGCCGGGAAGGAGCAGCCTTTATGGTTCTGACAGCATTTCATGGGTTCTGTATGGCGCTGGCCGACAGCGTCCCCGGCGTATCCGGCGGAACGATCGCATTTATTCTTGGCTTTTACGACCGGTTTCTTGACGCGCTGCATCAGCTGTTCGGGACGGACAAGGACGCGCGCAGAGCCGCCGTCCGCTATCTTCTGCAGCTCGGCCTCGGCTGGGTCGTGGGGATGGTCGCGAGCGTGGCCGCGCTCGCGGAGCTGTTTGCGTCGCAGGTCTATTTTATGAGCAGCCTGTTTCTGGGGCTGACGCTGGCCTCGTTCCCGTTCGTCATCCGGGCGGAGCGGCGCGTGCTGCAGGGGCAGGCCCGCAACTGCCCCTTTGCCCTGTTCGGCCTGCTGCTCGTCGTGCTTCTGACGCTGCTGCGGACGAACGCCGCGGGCGTCGCCATCCGCTTTGCCGGCGCGCCGGTCTGGATGCTGGGCTACATTTTCGTCTCCGGCGCCGTCGCCATCACCGCGATGGTGCTGCCGGGCATCTCCGGCTCGACGCTCCTGCTCATCGCGGGCGTGTACCTGCCCGCCATCGGGGCGATCAAGGCGTTTCTGGGGCTGGACTTTTCGGTCATGCCCGGGCTGATCGCGCTGGGGCTCGGCGTGATCGCCGGGATCGGACTTTCTATCCACGCCATCCGCGCCGCGCTCAGAAAATACCGCAGCCAGATGGACTGGCTGATCCTGGGGCTGATGGCGGGCTCGCTCTACGCCATCGTCATGGGCCCGGCCGGGCTGGATGCCCCGCAGCCGCCCGTCAGCCTGCAGAGCTTTGACTGGCTCGGCTTCATCCTCGGCATCTGCCTGTTCCTCGGCCTCGAAGCCCTCCGCCGCGCCCAAACCCCCGGCCCGGCAGCGCCAAAAGAGAGCTGAGGGCAGAGATAGCATCTCTGTGGCATGGGCTTACCGTAAGGCTGATACGCTGCAGCAAATCAGCGACTGCGGCACAGCATTTTCTTTTGCTTCTCCAAAAGAAAACGCTGGCGCGTCAGAAATGACCACGGCGGAACGAGCCGCCGCAAGCGACGTCTCTTATCCTCTGTGCTCATTTCTTCCTTTCCAAACCGCAAACTGAATTTGCGGTT
>OLVV01000810.1_pt1 | contig 14321 bp, 8 predicted proteins | sample 1673581 | NCBI WGS metagenome assembly OLVV01 (sample SAMEA103958116, study PRJEB25191) | human gut metagenome | biome: human-associated habitat [ENVO:00009003]; feature: intestine environment [ENVO:2100002]; material: feces | place: Germany | collected 2013/2015
GTTGGAATTGAATTGTATCCTGATGAAATTGCATTATCATTTTTATTCGTGAGTGGGACTCTTCCAATATGGGAATAATTATAATGGGCAGTGTTATTATTCATTAAAATATAATATGACTGCCCTTGAAACATTATGAAGACAAATATAAAAGTATTTACATCGACAGGTGAATTGACCACTCTCGGGCGTGAACTGGGCAAAGGTGGCGAAGGCGCGGTTTATGATATCGAGGAGTTTGTCGATAGCGTCGCCAAGATTTATCACACGCCGCCACCCGCCTTAAAACAGGACAAACTTGCCTTTATGGCTGCGACAGCTGACGCGCAGTTGTTGAATTATGTCGCCTGGCCGCAGGCAACGCTTCACGGTGGACGAGGCGGAAAGGTTATCGGTTTTATGATGCCAAAAGTTTCTGGTAAAGAACCGATTCATATGATCTATAGCCCGGCACATCGTCGCCAGAGTTACCCTCATTGTGCGTGGGATTTTCTACTCTATGTTGCGCGCAATATTGCTTCATCTTTTGCTACGATTCACGAGCACGGGCACGTCGTGGGTGACGTAAACCAGAATAGCTTTATGGTAGGTCGCGACAGCAAAGTGGTGTTGATTGATAGCGACTCCTTTCAGATTAACGCTAATGGCACGTTGCATTTATGCGAAGTTGGCGTGTCGCATTTTACGCCGCCAGAGCTACAAACCTTGTCGTCATTTGTCGGCTTTGAACGCACAGAAAATCACGATAATTTTGGCCTTGCGTTGCTGATTTTTCACGTCTTGTTTGGTGGGCGGCATCCTTATTCTGGTGTGCCGCTTATCTCTGATGCGGGGAATGCACTGGAGACGGATATTGCCCATTTCCGTTATGCCTACGCGTCAGATAATCAGCGACGTGGTTTAAAACCGCCGCCACGATCTATTCCGCTGTCGATGTTACCGGGCGATGTTGAAGCCATGTTTCAGCAGGCATTCACGGAAAGTGGCGTGGCAACCGGGCGTCCGACGGCAAAAGCGTGGGTAGCGGCACTTGATTCTCTACGCCAACAGTTAAAGAAATGTACCGTTTCGGCAATGCATGTTTACCCCGGTCATTTGACTGACTGCCCGTGGTGTGCGCTGGATAATCAAGGCGTTATCTATTTTATTGATCTCGGCGAAGAGGTCATTACCACCGGCGGTGATTTTGTGCTGGCGAAAGTCTGGGCAATGGTGATGGCGTCAGTAGCACCACCAGCATTGCAACTGCCATTACCCGATCATTTCCAGGCTGCTGGCAGGCCGCTTCCTTTAGGCCTGTTACGGCGTGAATACATCATTCTGATTGAGATCGCACTGTCAGCGTTATCGCTGTTGCTTTGCGGCCTTCAGGCAGAACCGCGTTATATTATTTTGGTTCCCGTGCTGGCGGCTATCTGGATTATTGGCAGCCTGACAAGCAAAGCGTACAAAGCAGAAATCCAGCAACGTCGTGAGGCGTTTAATCGCGCGAAAATGGACTATGACCATTTAGTCAGCCAGATCCAACAGTTGGGCGGGCTGGAAGGTTTTATCGCCAAACGGACGATGCTCGAAAAAATGAAGGACGAAATGCTCGGGTTACCGGAAGAAGAGAAACGCGCTCTGGCAGCACTTCAGGACACCGCAAGGGAACGGCAGAAGCAGAAGTTTCTGGAGGGATTTTTTATTGATGTTGCCTCTATTCCCGGCGTTGGCCCTGCGCGTAAAGCTGCGTTACGGTCCTTTGGTATTGAAACGGCGGCAGACGTTACCCGACGGAGCGTTAAGCAAGTGAAAGGTTTTGGTGATCATCTGACCCAGGCGGTTATCGACTGGAAAGCGAGTTGCGAACGCCGTTTTGTTTTCAGGCCGAACGAAGCGGTAACGCCTGCAGACAGACAAGCGGTAATGGCAAAAATGGCCGCCAAACGACATCGGCTGGAATCGGCGTTGACTGTCGGTGCGACAGAGTTGCAGCGATTCCGCCTTCATGCTCCAGCACGGACCATGCCGTTGATGGAACCGTTACGTCAGGCGGCAGAAAAACTGGCTCAGGCGCAGGCTGATTTAAGCCGTTGCTGAACCAGTTTTCAATTAACGAAACACCACTTCCGCCCAGCGTGCGAGCCCGGCGGTGACGGAGCCAAAGTCATCGCCACCTGCAATCGGAATGCCCGGCAACTGTTCTGTCAGCGCTTTTTTAATCAGCGGTGAACGGGCGCTACCGCCGGTCAGATAGATAACATCCGGTTTTTCCTGGGCGTTATCCAGCGCCAGTTGCACCTGTTCCAGAATCCGCGCCAGTGGCTGGCTGAGGGCGCTTTCCAGCCCTTGCTGGCTAATCAGCGTAGCCAGTTCATCGCTGATAAACGGCAGTGAGGCGCGGGTTTCCGCTACGCTTGAAAGCGCAATTTTGCTCTCTTCTGCGCTACGTACCAGGCGATAGCTTAAACGCTGACGCCAGACTTTCTGTAACAGGGCCACTTTTTCCGGTTCGCGGGCATCGCGTACCAGGTCGTTAAGCAGACGACCGTTGGCACTACTGTAGAAATCACTCTGTGCAGGAACGTCGTTGATGGCAACCGCATTCCACCACGGCAGAATAGGCAGGGCGATGCCTTTTTCGGTTTCGCCACCCATGCCCAGTAACGGCATCAGGTTTTTAAACGCCAGCGCGATATCCAGATCGTTACCGCCAATACGGCAACCACTGTGACCCAGCAGGCTGGCTTCACGATCGAGACGCGAACGCCACTGCGGCCCCATCAGCAGCAATGAACAGTCAGTCGTACCACCGCCGATATCCACCACCAGCACCCGTTTTTCTTCCTGCAAGGTGGCTTCGTAATCCAGCCCAGCCGCGACCGGCTCGTACTGGAATACCACATCCTTAAACCCGGCACGCTTCGCCGCGCGTTCCAGAATCCCCTGCGCCTGGGTGTTTGCTTCATCGCCGCCCAGCCCCTGGAAGTTGATAGGGCGACCAATCACCGCCTGAGTAATCGCATCCGGCAGCTGCGCCTGCGCCTGCTGGCGAATGTGCAACATCATTGCGCAGACCAGATCCTCAAACAGCGCTACCTGCTGCGGTTTTAAGCCGCTGGCACCGAGGAATGATTTTGGTGATTTCACAAACCACACCTCTTCTGGATCATCAATGTACTGTGCCAGTGAGGAAAGACCGAACTGCACGCTTTTCGCCGTAACATCGATATCTTCTTCGCGGTTATAACGAATCGCCCGACGCAACAGCGCCTGCGTTTCATCGTCGTCTGCCGGAACATCATGATGGCGGTACAGCCATTCGCTTACCGCTTCACGCGTTGGCGCGCAAAGCATTGAAGGCAGCAGCGTGCTGTCGTTTTCCATTTTTAGCAAATGCGGTTTACCGTCGCGCATGACCGCCACTGAACAGTTTGCTGTACCGTAATCAAAACCAATAAACACGAAATAATCCCCATGCCGGTGAAGAAGGGGCGTGACTTTAGCGAAATGTTGCCGTCGCGACAACCGGAATATGAAAGCAAAGCGTAACGTCTGAATAACGTTTATGCTGAAAGCGGATTAACAAGGAGATGCGATGTATACCCTGAACTGGCAGCCACCGTATGACTGGTCGTGGATGTTGGGATTTCTCGCCGCCCGTGCGGTGAACGGTGTGGAAACGGTCGCTGACGATTATTATGCCCGTAGTCTGGCGGTGGGCGAATATCGCGGCGTGGTGACTGCTATTCCGGATATAGCCCGCCATACTCTGCACATAAATTTAAGTGCCGGTTTAGAACCTGTTGCCGCAGAGTGTCTGGCGAAAATGAGCCGCCTGTTTGATCTGCAATGTAACCCGCAGATTGTTAACGGTGCGTTGGGCAAGTTAGGCGCGGCGCGGCCCGGATTGCGTTTACCCGGCAGTGTTGATGCTTTTGAGCAGGGCGTGCGGGCGATTTTAGGCCAACTGGTGAGCGTGGCGATGGCGGCAAAATTGACCGCCAGAGTGGCACAGCTTTATGGCGAACGGCTGGATGATTTTCCGGATTATGTCTGCTTCCCCACGCCTCAGCGGCTGGCTGCAGCCGACCCGCAGGCATTAAAAGCGTTAGGTATGCCGTTGAAACGGGCAGAGGCACTGATTCATCTGGCAAATGCGGCGCTGGAGGGCACCTTACCAATGACAATTCCGGGCGACGTAGAGCAAGCGATGAAAACGCTGCAAACTTTTCCGGGTATCGGGCGCTGGACGGCGAATTATTTCGCCTTACGTGGCTGGCAGGCGAAAGATGTTTTCCTGCCGGATGATTATCTGATTAAACAGCGATTTCCGGGAATGACACCGGCACAAATCCGCCGTTATGCCGAACGCTGGAAGCCCTGGCGTTCTTATGCTTTGTTGCATATCTGGTATACGGAAGGCTGGCAACCAGACGGAACGGACGAATTGTAGGCCTGATACGCCGCATCAGGCGATGGGGAAGCACGCCTCAGTTAATCGCGAAATAACTGCTATTCACCAGCAAATCCAGCGGTTGGGCATCGGCAATCACATCGCCATAAATCAGATCGACGCCGATGCCAGAAAGCGTATCCATCACCAGGGGTAAAACTACTGGCCCGGCGATGGTCTTCATCCCGAGCCGCTGAGCGTGCCCCTGAATGATCGTAATCAGCATCTCATCCATCAAATTTCCCTGCACGTTGGCGCATAACTCACCATCAAGTAGCAGGTAATCTGCCATATTCGCTTTCAGCGAGTTGAAGATTTGCAGATCGCGGCCCACCTGACTGAATACGATCCGACATCCCGCCAGCCGCAGTTTTTGCACGCTTTCTGCGTGATCTAAAATCGCGTCTGCCGGAATAATCAGATGTAATAACCGTGGTGGTAGAGGGCTATTTTCCAGCTGCTCAAGTAGTTCATTCACCAGCGTGGCGCTACTCAAACCGGCAACGGAAAGGGGGAGGGCGATGCTTAAGCCTTTACTGGCAACCGCTTTTGCGGCCTGCTGGAAAAAATCGTGGAATACCCGTCGGTCAAGAGCATGGCTAAGTGCCGGATCGCTGAAGCTACGACGAAATGTTTGTTCATCAATAATCTCGCCTTCGCAACTCCAGAGCTTAAGTGAAATCAGCCACAAATTACGTGCTTCCGGGATCCGCGGCGAAGCGACACCGTGGGCGATCATCATCAACTGATTTTCTTTAATCATCCGCCACTGTTCATCAAGCGATATCGCCGCCCGTTCGCTATGTGTGGCAGCTTGCTGCGGTTCGTAAACCGTCACCCGGCCCCGGCCACCATTTTTGGAGGCATAACAGGCGATATCAGCCTGCGACATCACTTCAGCCGCCTGATGATTGTTGTCATCAATCAAGGTAATCCCGGCACTGGCACCTACCCGATGTACACGTCCTTCCCAGATAAAGTGATAGTCATTAACGGCGCTGATAATGCGTGTAGCGATAAAACGCGCACTTTCGACATTACAGTCTGGCAGCAGCAGACCAAATTCATCGCCACCGAGTCGCGCCAGCACGTCGCTGGAGCGCAGCATACTCAGCATCAATGACGCCAGTTCGCGCAACAAAGCGTCGCCAGCGGCGTGCCCGGCGCTGTCATTCACCGTTTTAAAGCGATCAAGATCGATAAACACCAGTGCATGTCGCTGATGTGTACTGTTTACCGTTTGCAGCAGGATGCGTAGTTGCTTCTCAAAACTGGCGCGATTGGCGAGATGCGTCAGTGCATCATGGGAGGCGCTGTAGCTCAGCTGGCGCAGCATTTTGCGTGATTCGGTGACGTCCTGAATCACCAGAACCGAGCCTATATTGCTGCCGTCCAGAGTACTTAACGGCGTAATACTGTAATGCACGTCGTAGCTGCCGCCGCTCCGACAGTGCAACACCACATCTTGTTCAATCGCGGAACGTGAGGTGTCGGCACTGTAAATGTTCTCCATTAATGGTCCGTTGTCGCCAAAAGTAATATGCAACACCGTCAGGAGTGGAACACCTAACGCTTCTTCCTGCGTCCAGCCGCTCATCTTCTCCGCCACCGGATTCATAAAGGTAATTTTCATTGCCATATCAATACAGACCACGGCTTCGCCGATGGAATCCAGCGTAATGTGCAGGCGCTCTTTTTCCTGAAACAATGCCTCGTTAAGCTGTTTTACCTCGGTCATATCCATATTAATGCCGAGCAGGCGTTCGACTTCGCCTTCTTTATTCAGTACCCGGTTGGCGAGGGCGCGGATATGGCGGATGCCATCTTTCACGGCAATGCGAAATTCCAGCTTAAAGGGCGAGCGTGATTGCAACGAATCACGAATCACTTTTTCGGCATGCTGGCGATCTTCCGGCAGCACGCACTCGTACCACACCTGCCAGTTCGGTTTGATATGCGGAGGAATTTCATACAGCTCGAACATCCGCTTATCCCAGCTAAAAATATTCGGCTTTAGCTCCCACTCCCAGATGCCAATCCCGCCCGCTTCGTTAGCCAGCGTGATGCGCTCCATCAGTTGCTGGTTCACCTGTTCGGTGCGTTTTAGCTCGTTAATGTCTTCAATCTGAGCGATAAAATAGAGCGGCGTGCCATCCGTGTGGCGCACCAGTGAGACGGCAAGCAACGCCCAGACAACATCGCCATTGCGGTTGTAGTAGCGTTTTTCCATTGAATAGGTGTTTATTTCACCGCTGATCAGCTTTTCAACCTGTTGCAGATCTTTATTGAGATCCTCCGGCCAGGTCAGTTGCTGAAAGGTGAGTCCGCGCAGTTCTTCCTGACTGTAACCGAGAAACTGGCAGAGCGCTTTGTTGGATTGCAGCCATTGCCCCTCGGTGCCCACTAATGCCATGCCGATGGCGGAATATTCCATGGCGTTACGAAAGCGGGTTTCGCTTTCAGAGATGTGTTTGCGTTCCGCACGAAAGGCATACATCACCATCGTCATGATGTTGGCGGGCAGCAGGATCAGCAAAAACGGTAGCCACGGCATATGGCTCATCAGGTATGTACGCGGCGTAGCAAGCAGGGAGGGATCAGCGGCCATCATCAGTGACACCATCATCACTGTGGTAAGGAAGATCAAAAAGGCTTCCATTCGTGGCAGGCGCACGGCGCTCCACATCAACAGCACAATAATGAAAGTAAAAGGCCACGGCAGATACAGCATCGAAAGCCAGCTTAACGTCAGTGTGATGGCTAACGTGAGCAGCGACTCAAAAAGCAACCGTGGGTTGCGATGGCGCAGCAGATAGTGTGGTTTAAATAACAATCCCAGCGGCACCAGTGCCAGTGCGCCGATGGATTCTGACAGTACCCATATCAAAAATGCCCTGAGAGGATCGTCTCCGGGCGTCAGCAGGACAACCAGAACACCCCCCAACAGAGGCGGAACAATGGCGCTGCCGAGTGCCAGACGCAGCCAGTCAGCCAGATTTTGCAATGGGTTATACCACGGCAGCAATTTACGCAGTAGCACTGCCCCGACCACGGCTTCAACAATATTGATGGTCGTCCAGGTCATGTTCAGCGAGCTGGTGGAAAAAAGCAGGATGGATGCGGCGATATTTCCCAGCGAGCAGCTCAGCGCAATCCCCGGCCACATGCGCCCGGCATGGCGATAAAACGCCACCATCATGATGGACGTCGGGAACCATAGTGGGGCGAGTTGGGTGCCAAACTGCGAAAGCTCAAGCGAGAAAAGGGTAAAGATAAACGAGACTAAACCTAAACTGACCAGGTGAAGCAGCGGGTGGGGCAGGGCAATTAATACATGCTGTGATTGTTTGCTCATTACCGCTTTATCCGCAAGACCAGGTCGCCAGTATTCGTTTCTGTGTTTATGCTAGTACAAAAGTTTTACATTTTATATGCGAATTGCTCATAAAGTGACGTAAAGGCGGATAATTTGCGCAACTGCGTATAACATTTTTTACCTTGCATTAAAACTGAACAACGTAATTTGCCACCGGGAATTATTCGTCAACAATTACTCTGAGCGCGCGGCAACGCTATTCGACTGGTATCAGGCGGATGAAATCCCTATAATTGCCGCGTTTGGCGCTTCGTCGCCCCCTTCCTAACATCCAGGTTAATCAGGTCGCTAAATATATGACTGATCAGTCTCATCAGTGCGTCATTATCGGTATCGCTGGCGCATCGGCTTCCGGCAAGAGTCTTATTGCCAGTACCCTTTATCGTGAATTACGTGAGCAAGTCGGTGATGAACACATCGGCGTAATTCCCGAAGACTGCTATTACAAAGATCAAAGCCATCTGTCGATGGAAGAACGCGTTAAGACCAACTACGACCATCCCAGCGCGATGGATCACAGCCTGCTGCTTGAGCATTTACAAGCGTTGAAACGCGGCTCGGCCATTGACCTGCCGGTTTACAGCTATGTTGAACATACGCGTATGAAAGAAACGGTGACGGTTGAGCCGAAGAAAGTCATCATTCTCGAAGGCATTTTGCTGCTAACGGATGCGCGTTTGCGTGACGAACTTAACTTCTCAATTTTCGTTGATACCCCGTTGGATATCTGCCTGATGCGCCGCATCAAGCGTGACGTTAACGAGCGTGGGCGTTCAATGGATTCAGTGATGGCGCAATATCAAAAAACCGTGCGCCCGATGTTTCTGCAATTCATTGAGCCTTCTAAACAATATGCGGACATTATCGTGCCGCGCGGCGGGAAAAACCGCATCGCCATCGATATATTGAAAGCGAAAATAAGTCAGTTCTTTGAATAAGCTTGATAAATTGTGTACCGTTCAGTGATAACCTGGTATGCCCTTGACGTAATTGGCGTTAAGGGAGTGATGCACGAAAGGAGAAAATGCCATGCGTCTGTGTGACCGAGATATTGAAGCCTGGCTTGATGAAGGCCGTTTGTCGATCAACCCACGTCCGCCAGTGGAGCGTATTAATGGCGCGACGGTGGATGTGCGCCTGGGCAATAAATTTCGTAACTTCCGTGGTCACACGGCAGCGTTTATCGATCTGAGCGGTCCCAAAGATGAAGTGAGCGCCGCGCTTGACCGCGTGATGAGCGATGAGATCGTTCTCGATGAAAGCGAGGCGTTCTATCTTCACCCAGGAGAGCTGGCGCTTGCGGTGACGCTGGAGTCGGTGACGCTGCCAGCCGATCTGGTGGGCTGGCTGGACGGGCGTTCCTCACTGGCGCGTCTGGGGCTGATGGTGCACGTCACCGCGCACCGTATCGATCCGGGCTGGTCTGGTTGCATTGTGCTGGAGTTCTACAACTCCGGTAAGCTGCCGCTGGCGCTGCGTCCGGGCATGTTAATTGGTGCGCTGAGCTTTGAGCCGCTTTCCGGCCCGGCGGCGCGACCTTACAACCGCCGTGAAGATGCGAAATATCGCAACCAGCAGGGCGCGGTAGCCAGCCGAATCGATAAAGACTAATTCAGGCCCATTGAGGATACCATGAGACGATTTCTGACGACGCTGATGATACTCCTGGTCGTGCTGGTGGCCGGGTTATCTGCGTTAGTGTTGCTGGTGAATCCGAATGATTTCCGCGACTATATGGTCAAGCAAGTTGCTGCACGTAGCGGTTATCAATTGCAGCTCGACGGGCCACTGCGTTGGCACGTCTGGCCGCAACTTAGTATCCTCTCCGGGCGAATGTCTCTCACTGCCCAGGGCGCGAGCCAGCCACTGGTTCGCGCAGACAACATGCGTCTGGACGTGGCGCTTTTACCACTGCTGAGTCATCAACTGAGCGTTAAGCAGGTGATGCTAAAAGGGGCAGTGATCCAACTGACGCCGCAGACGGAAGCGGTACGCAGTGAAGATGCCCCGGTTGCACCACGCGACAATACCTTGCCGGATCTGTCAGACGATCGCGGATGGTCGTTTGATATATCCAGTCTTAAGGTGGCGGACAGCGTGCTGGTGTTCCAGCATGAAGATGACGAGCAGGTGACAATCCGCAATATCCGCCTGCAAATGGAACAAGATCCCCAACATCGTGGCTCATTTGAGTTCTCCGGGCGGGTTAATCGCGATCAGCGCGATCTCACGATATCACTTAACGGTACGGTAGATGCTTCTGATTATCCGCATGATTTAACGGCGGCTATTGAACAAATTAACTGGCAGTTGCAGGGTGCAGATTTACCAAAACAAGGTATTCAGGGGCAGGGGAGTTTCCAGGCCCAGTGGCAGGAGTCACATAAACGCCTTTCATTTAACCAAATCAGCTTGACCGCCAATGACAGTACGCTGAGCGGGCAAGCACAGGTCACACTGACAGAGAAACCGGAATGGCAGCTGAGGCTGCAATTCCCGCAACTGAATCTTGACAACCTCATCCCCCTTAATGAAACAGCGAACGGTGAGAACGGTGCCGCGCAGCAAGGGCAGAGCCAATCAACGTTGCCGCGCCCGGTCATTTCTTCGCGTATTGATGAACCGGCCTATCAGGGACTGCAAGGCTTTACGGCTGATATTTTGTTGCAGGCCAGTAACGTGCGCTGGCGCGGAATGAATTTTACAGATGTTGCCACGCAAATGACCAACAAGTCGGGTTTGCTGGAAATTACTCAACTGCAGGGCAAGCTTAACGGTGGACAGGTTTCACTGCCGGGCACGCTGGACGCGACATCAATAAATCCGCGGATAAACTTCCAGCCACGGCTGGAAAACGTTGAGATAGGCACCATTCTGAAGGCGTTTAACTATCCGATTTCGTTGACCGGAAAGATGTCACTGGCTGGTGATTTCTCCGGTGCTGACATAGATGCCGACGCATTCCGCCACAACTGGCAAGGACAGGCACATGTCGAAATGACCGACACACGCATGGAAGGGATGAACTTCCAGCAGATGATTCAGCAAGCGGTAGAACGTAATGGTGGTGATGTGAAGGCCGCTGAAAACTTCGATAACGTGACGCGTCTTGACCGCTTTACCACCTATTTGACGTTGAAGGATGGCGTCGTGACGTTAAACGACATGCAAGGTCAATCGCCTGTGCTGGCGCTTTCCGGGGCTGGTACGTTGAATCTGGCGGAGCAAACCTGCGACACCCAGTTTGATATTCGGGTCGTGGGTGGATGGAACGGAGAAAGCAAACTGATTGATTTCCTCAAAGAAACGCCAGTACCGCTGCGGGTTTATGGCAACTGGCAGCAACTCAATTACAGCCTGCAAGTGGACCAGCTGCTGCGCAAACATCTACAGGACGAAGCGAAACGTCGCCTGAATGACTGGGCCGAGCGGAATAAAGATTCCCGCAATGGCAAAGATGTGAAGAAGTTGCTGGAGAAGATGTAGTTTACCAGGTGACCTGTCCTGTAGGCCTGATAAGACGCGTAAAGCGTCGCATCAGGCGTTCGTGGCGGCACCATTATATTCTGAATATGTAAGATCGAAGGCTGTTCCGTTCACTTGATTTCCTCGCTACTATGGAACGCTCAAGCCGGTGAACGTGCCAGGGTGGCTCAATCTCCACCACCCTGGCAACCCGGACCCACACCCCCGCTGTGATGTCCATGTACCACAGACAACGCTTCATTGCTGAAGTTATAAGGCGTTACGCAGCATTGGGTAAAATGGCCGATACCATCACACCTCGTACTCCATCTCGCCATCCTTATGCAGCGGAATAATCTGCACCTTCTGCACGCGATGGCTTTCCACCTGCAACGTTTTGAGCAAGTAATCCCCTACCTGAACTTCTTCGCCAGGTTTTGGAATACGCTGCAAATATTCCATCAGCAGCCCGGCAATGGTGTGATATTCGCGTTTCTCATCCAGCGGTAGCGGTACATATTGCACCAGATCTTCCAGTGGCATATGACCATTCGCCGTCCAGGAACCGTCGGCGTTTTTCTGAATATCATGGCGGGCGTCGATCTCTTCCACTTCGTTCGGCAAGTTACCGGCAATAGTTTCCGTGACGTCACTTAATGTCACAATCCCTTCCACCGAGCCAAACTCATCCACCACAAAAGCAAAGTGTGTGCGGGCATTACGGAACTGCTCCAGGGCAGGTAACAACGGCAAGGTTTCCGGGAACACCAGCGGCTGGCGAATCAACACCCGCAGGTTGAGCGGTTCGCCGCGCAGTGACTGTTGTAGCAGGTCGATAACGTGAACAACACCGAGCAAATCTTCTGCGTCATCACCGTCGGTAACCACCAGCCGCGTATGCTGATTTCGCTCCAGCAACTGGCGGATCTCGTCTTCCGGCGCGTTGAGATCGATATGCTCAATATCGTGGCGCGACGTCATAATGCTGCTGACAGTACGCTGGTTAAGATTAAGTACCCGCTCAATCATCCGCCGTTCCTGCGGATTAAAGATCTGCTGGTTACCATGATCCACCAGCATGGACGCGGTTTCGGCGTCCAGTTCCGCATCTTCTTTTTGCCCGCTAAGCAGGCGCATTACCGCTTCGGTAGTCCGCTGGCGCAGCGTCTGGTTAGCGGAAAGAAAACGTCGCCGGTTAAAGATAGCCAACTGATTGAGCGCCTCGATCATCACCGAGAAACCAATAGCAGCGTACAGGTAGCCTTTCGGAATGACGAAGCCGAAACCTTCTGCCACCAGGCTAAAGCCAATCATCAACAGGAAGCTTAAGCAGAGAATAACGATCGTCGGGTGACTGTTAACAAATTGCGTTAACGGCTTGCTGGCCATCAACATCAGGCTGATAGCGATAACAACGGCGGCCATCATGACCAGTAAATGGTCGACCATCCCGACGGCGGTAATCACCGAGTCGAGTGAGAAGATGGCGTCCAGTACCACAATTTGTGTCACCACCCCCCAGAACTTCGCACCTTTGCGTTGCGTGGGGTTATTGCTGTCTTTCCCCTCCAGCCGTTCGTTCAGCTCCATCGTGGCTTTGAACAGCAGGAAGAAACCACCAAACAGCATGATTAAGTCGCGGGCGCTAAAGGTAAACGAGCGGAAGCTGAACAGCGGTTGAGTCAGGGTGACCAGCCAGGAGATAGACGCCAGCAGTAACAGGCGCATTAACATCGCCAGCAGCAGCCCGGTAACCCGTGCGCGGTCGCGCTGCTTCGGCGGTAGTTTTTCGGCGAGGATGGCAATAAAGACCAGGTTATCAATGCCGAGGACCAGTTCGATCACAATCAGCGTGATTAACCCAGCCCAGATAGACGGATCGGCAATCCATTCCATAGTAAGTACAAAACCTATTCGTTGTATGACAAATGTCACAATTCGATCATGGATAAATCGGGGCAAAAATGCAATGTTGCAGCACTATTTATCTCATATTATTTGAGGTTTATAACCTCACATTATCCCTGAATTAAAAGTGGTAATAATAAAACATTATTTAAGAAATATCGCATGTGGAGACACTATATTAAATATTGTCAACCTAAAGAAACTCCTAAAAACCATATTGAATGACACTTAATATAATTCTTAAAAATAGCCAATTGCCGAATTGTTACCTTGCCTGCTATTCCGTTAGCTGTAACACTTCCTCCTGCATTATTGGAGAGCCAATATTCAATTACCATAATGTCACCTTATATTCGGAAGTTAATTTCCGCAATAACCCTTTCTCATCAACGACTGTATGTTGAGAGGGTTTTAAAAATTAAGCTAAATCAGTGTATTGGTAGCTAAAAAGCCAGGGGCGGTAGCGTGTCTGGATGCCTGAAAGACCAGTCTGAATTATTCTGTCAATAGCCTGCGGATGAAATCAATTTTTTTAGGACTGATGCCAGTTAAATTTTTATTCAATTAACTGCAAGGTAAATGTGCATGGCGACATTGCTATTAATAGTGCACAGGATAATTACTCTGCCAAAGTGATAAATAAACAATGATGAAATCCAAAATGAAATTGATGCCATTATTGGTGTCAGTAACCTTGATAAGCGGTTGCACAGTACTTCCGGGCAGCAATATGTCGACGATGGGTAAAGACGTCATCAAACAGCAGGACGCTGATTTCGATCTCGACAAAATGGTGAATGTTTATCCGTTGACCCCGCGCCTGATTGACCAATTACGCCCACGCCCGAATGTAGCGCGCCCCAATATGACGCTGGAAAGTGAGATCGCGAATTATCAGTATCGCGTCGGGCCGGGGGACGTTCTTAATGTCACCGTCTGGGATCACCCGGAACTCACCACGCCAGCCGGTCAGTACCGCAGCTCCAGCGACACCGGCAACTGGGTACAGCCTGACGGCACTATGTTTTACCCGTATATCGGCAAGGTTCACGTCGTGGGGAAAACGCTCGCTGAAATCCGCAGTGATATTACCGGGCGCTTAGCGACGTACATCGCTGACCCGCAGGTGGACGT
>OLVV01000817.1_pt1 | contig 14245 bp, 17 predicted proteins | sample 1673581 | NCBI WGS metagenome assembly OLVV01 (sample SAMEA103958116, study PRJEB25191) | human gut metagenome | biome: human-associated habitat [ENVO:00009003]; feature: intestine environment [ENVO:2100002]; material: feces | place: Germany | collected 2013/2015
TGCCGCCCTTGATCATGATTGCAACAACTTTGGTGTTGACTTCATCCTGCATTGCAGTGATACCTCCTTTCCTTGGAATAATTGAGGGAATGCTGCCTCAGCTAAGGCGGCACACCCGGCAGATGAATGAATATGACCATGTAAAGCCCTCCTCGTATAATAAGTTTCAAAGTTAATAGTTTCAGGTATCAGCAGGCTTTGAGGTGCCCGTGATACAATAGCTGTAGGACAGCAGGGTCAAGTTCTGAGTCCTCCGGTTGAGCCGTAAGGCTACTTCACTGAAAGTCTGTTCCCCTGAACCGGAAGTTAGCTGCAAACTCATTGGCTGTTTGCCTGGGACAAGACCGCCCTTTCAGCAGTGAGGGCTATCGCATTGGTCTGCCCAGGAATGATTCTGATAAGCGAGGGTGCCAGATGCTCCGGTTATCATGGGTATCTCAAAGCCTGCTGGCCTGAAATCTCCATGCGGGGAGGTGAAAATTGTGAATCCACTATTCGTTGGCATTGATGTGAGCAGCAAGAACAATGTGGCCTACCTGATGAAACCGGACGGCAGCAAACACTCCAGCTTCTCCGTGCAGAATAACCTTGGCGGTGCTAAACTGTTATCAGAGAGAATCGTATCGGCACTTGGCTCCATGCAGCTTGAGCGTGTGGTGATTGGCCTGGAGGCCACCTCCATCTACGGGGACAGCCTAGTCTATGCTCTTCGTGAGGATGGCCGCTTGGGGCGGTTTCAGAGGAAAATCCATGTTCTAAATCCAAAGCAGGTGCGGAAATTCAAGGAAGCCTATTCTGACCTGCCAAAGAACGACTGGGTGGACGCCTTTGTGATTGCCGACCATCTCCGTTTCGGCAGAATCAACAGGGAGGTCTACATGGACGATTACCGCTACAAAGCCCTGCAAACCCTTACCAGAGCCAGATTTGATGTCATCCAAAACTTGACCCGGGAGAAGCAGCGGTTCGCCAACTACTTATTCCTCAAATGCTCCGGCATGGCCCAGGACAAAGACATTCAGAACACCAGCGCCACCACCATCGCACTCATGGAACACTTTGAAACCGTGGATGACTTGGCGAATGCCGACCTGGAGGAACTGACTGCCTTTATTACTGAAACAGGCCGTGGCAAATTTGCTGACCCGGATGCTACCGCCAAGGCAGTTCGGGCTGCAGCCAAAGGCTCCTATCGGCTGCCCAAAACAGTAAACGACACTGTAAACCAAGCAATGGCTGTTTCTATTGCCTCCATGCGCGCCTTGAAAGGGCAGGTCAAAGTATTAGATAAGGCCATTGAACAGCAGTTTGAAATCATTCCGAACACTTTGACCTCCATCCCCGGTATTGGCAAGGTCTACTCCGCCGGTATCATTGCTGAGATTGGTGATATCCACCGTTTTGATTCCCAAGCCTCGGTTGCCAAATACGCCGGCCTTGTCTGGAACAGGAGCCAGTCTGGCGACTTCGAGGCCGAACACTCCAGAATGATTAAATCCGGCAACCGCTATCTCCGCTACTACCTGCTGGAAGCCGCCAACTCCGTGAGAAGATGCGACTCCGAGTTCCGGCGTTACTATGACCTCAAATTCAAAGAGGTCAACAAGTACCAGCATAAACGCGCACTCGCTTTAACTGCCAGAAAACTGGTCCGGTTGGTCTTTCGGCTGCTAAAGGACAACCGCCTGTATATCCCGCCGGAGGGCTGAGAGCGCAGCTTGCCACTCTGACTCATAGGCCCTGTTTCAAAATTTCTCAGGGACAGGGCTTTGGTTGGTGTTGCCTTTTTGCTGTCTACACAGTGCTTTTTACTCTGTTTCGCTTAAAATTTTCTTGCATCACCTACTTGACTTCATACCATTGGACTTTCAGGCATAAAAATAGCCGCCAGCGTTTCGCTTGCGGTTTACCAGCCGTTGAAATCATGATTGACCTTTGCCGAGTAGAAGTTGTCCATCGTTGCCGGAGCGTTATAGAGCGTGGTCAGAAGATACGCTCTGATGTTCCGGATGTCAGACGGACATTCCTTCATTGCGTGGAAGACATACTCGATGTGGCTGCTGTCCAGCTTGAGAAAGCGGGACTTGACCACTTGCTGCGGCATATCCTCGCCATTGATGCGGATGGTCGGCGCAGTTGAGCAAACGGCATCCAGCATGATCTCGACAATTTCACCGAGGCGGTCTCCGTCAGGGCGGTCTTTCATAATCTCGTATTCGATGTTCTCTTCGATGATTTCTCTATATCGCTCTCGCTCATCCATCCTGTCCATCCCATCAAGATTGATGGATTGATAGTTGTTCAGGTCAGTATTTCTTTCTTGAGTAATTACTTGTTCAGTATTTATTTGGGACGGCTTTTCCGATAACGGGGCATCCGATGACGGTTTCTCCGTTGACGGTTTTCCCGTCAACGGTAAGTCCGATGACGGAGAACTGGACTGCGGAATCTCAAATACTGTGTACTCGTTGTTAGAAAAACGCCCACGGGCGTCATAGAGCTGACGGCGGACAACATAACCGCTTCGCTCAAGAGCTTTAACCGCTGCTCTCGTGGAGTCCAGCCCGTCGGCACTGAGTTTCGCCAAGCCGCGCATGGAGTAGTCCCAATCCTCCGGGAGACTCAGCATCAAAGAGAGCAACCCTTTTGCTTTTAACGGCAGAGCCTTATCACGGAGATGGACATTCGACATGACGGTGTAGTTCTTGTTTTTGTTGACGCGAAAGACACCCATATCATCGCTCCTTTTCTGAAGGCTGGCGATCCCGACGGGTGGGAAGCGAGATTGGGGAGTATGGGCAGTATTCAAACACGCATGTCTGGTGCCGCCAGAATGGGCGATGATAACGGCAAGTGCGGCATTCCGGTATAATGCCCTCGCAGCCGCTATCGAAATGGGAATACGGCGTTTCCTGCATCAAGGCGTCAAATGCCTTGGCAGAATCTCTTGTGTTCATTGCTTTGACCTCCAATTTGACAAAAAATAAGCCCCGTTATTGTTCTGCTATGCGCAGTGCAATAACGGGGCTTTGCTATACGAATTATTCTGTTGTATCAAGTCTATCAAGAAAACTTTTGATGAGCAGCGTGTGCTTCCAAGTTTTTCGTGTAATGTCGAAGCTGTACTGAGAAACGAGGAAATCTACGAGGCTGATCTTTGGTATAAGGAACTTTCCGGAGATATTGAATGATTTGAGCTTCTTGGCGTTGCACCAGCGATGAAGCGAAGTATCGCAGTAGCCGATTGCCTCAGCCACTTCAACGATGGTCAGCAGATCACTGTACTGACAAAACTCGTCTTCCATGTATTTTCGGAAGCTGGCTCGTTCCTCTTCGGACAGCCTCGTCAGTTCATTCCGATAGGTGACACGCGAATTGTAATGACCAGACCGTTCCTGATACCAGCGATCCGGTGCGCGATAGACTTCCGGGTGAAGCTCCCGGTCAATCAAATAGAAGATTATATCGTCGGTGCGGATTGTGTACCGGCGAGTTTTCTTGCCCGTATCTTTGCACGGGACTAATCCGTTTTGCAGAAGGTGCAGAGCAGTTGCTTTGCTGATATGGGCGATCTGGTAGAACTGATCTTTCGAGACCGCCTCAGGGTATTTGCGACGGATGGATTCGTAATATTTCATGCTTTCAGTCATGCAGATAACCACCTTGATTTTGATATTCGGTATCGGTAGGTGTCATCTGCACTGGACTGTGATTTCTCCCCGAGTTCTCCCCATCTTCTCCCCAACGGGCTTTTTTCTCCCCAAAACCGGATTTCTTTCGAACTCCTTGCTCTGTCTGGGCTTTCGGGATTTTCGACCTTCAATGGCGGAAAAATGCTGATTTTTCAAGGGTTTGCAAACTCTCGCATTGTCCGTGAGTTTCCGCCGTTTTCCTTCAAAGTCCAGATGGCGACTCTAACTCGAAATCAGTTGAACCGCAAGGTTCCGTGGGTTCGAATCCCACCCGCTCCGCCAGAAATCACGCCAGTAGTCGGTTTTTCCGGCTGCTGGCTTTTCTTTTTCAGTTCTGTGCAAAGCCCAAGCCATTGAGCATTGCATCAGCCGAAGTCAGCTTCGAGCTGTAATCCAGATGTGCGTAAATGTTCGCCGCAGCCCCGAAGTCGCTGTGCCCGAGCCATTCCTGAATCTGCTTCATGGGAACGCCATTTGCCAGAAGTAGCGAGGCGCAGCTATGCCGGAGATCGTGATACCTGATCTGCCTCATCCCCTTCGCCTTGAGCAGCTTCGGAAAGCTCTCTGTGACGTAGTGGGGCTTGATCAGATCGCCAATCTCATTGACACATACATACTCAAGATAGTCCTTGATGTAGCTGCGTCCGCACAAGCGGCGGTTTTCCTGCTGTTCTTCTTTCAGCGTAAGAAGTCTTTCCCGCATGAAAGGAACAAGAGGCAGTGTTCTCATTGTAAATTGTTCATAAGCGTCCTCCGTTCCTAAAAAAATTGCCTGTTTCCGACACGAATTTCGCCAAGAATGTTGACACACGCTCTGTTCGTGTGGTATCATAATTACGAACAGAGATTTCGTGTAGATGTAGTATAGCACGAACATAATGTTCACGTCAATGAAATTAACGAAAGTTTTGTTCGTGTTCGCAGAAAATTTTAGAAAGAGGTGCCTTATGGGATTCAAAGACAGGCTAAGAGAAAAGAGAGTGGAAGCCAACCTGACACAAGCCGCTCTTGCAGAAAAAGTCTCTGTTACTGCGAGGACAATTCAAAATTACGAGCTGGGCAGTCGAAAGCCAACAAAATATGAAGTCGTGAAGAAAATCGCTGAGGCTCTGAATACAACGCCGGAATATCTTCTCGGCAACAGCGGAATGCTCGTCCTTGCCGCACAGGAACAGGGCGGCGCAAAGGCAGCACGGGAAATTGACGAGCTGGTGAGCGAGGTTTCCGGTATGTTTGCAGGAGGCAGTCTCAGTGAAGACGCACTGGACGGCGCGATGCAGGCTCTCACCAGAGCCTACTGGATTGCAAAAGAAAAGAACAAGAAGTACACGCCGAAAAAGTACCGGAAAGAACAGACGGAAGAGTAAGTCCGGTTTTTGGTACAGGCTGTTTGATATAATGGTTATCCCCGAAGGGAGGTGGCGCGATGAACGCCGAACAACTATCAAAAGTCGGCAGCGATCTCGTCCGACGCTGCGGCACAAGAGATCCTTTCCAGATTGCAAACGCGCTGGGTATCAATGTCATGGACGATTGCGAAAATCTCGGATCACTCAAGGGTATGTACTGCATCATCAAAAGAAACCGCTTCATCTTTCTCAACAAGGATTTGAGTCCTCAAATGAAGCGGATTGTCTGCGCCCATGAGATCGGTCACGACCGGCTGCACCGTACGCTTGCAAAAAAACATGGCTTGCAGGAGTTTGTGCTGTATGATATGGCAACGAAGCCGGAGTACGAGGCAAACATCGTTGCAGCAGAGATCCTTCTTGATTCCGATGAAATCCTCGAATACATCTACGACTACGGGTACACCTCGGAGCAGATTGCGCGGGCAATGCACACAGACATCAACTTGGTTGCTTTGAAAATCGCGCATCTGGCAGAAACCGGGCATAAACTTCGTCGGATGGAGTACCGCAGCAGCTTTTTGAAGTGAAGGAGGTCAGTATGACGAAAAGCGATGTTATGAAAGAGTTCCTAAAGAAGACCGTCATTCCAGTTGTGGTTGCGCTGTTTTTGTTTTCGATGTTCAGCCGTATTTTCGTCGAAAACGGAGCGCCCGATTATTTCCTGATCTGGCTTGCTTGCGGAGTGCCTTTTGGCATTGGGAAGATGTTCGCGCTGATTCCGATTGGCTTTGGCATTTCCGGGACAGTAGGTGTTGTCGCACTCAACCTTGTCCTTGGCGGTCTGATTGGCGGCGTAATTCTGATCTGGAAGCTGGCAGTTGCCCTCTGGTATCTGCCCCTGACCATATACAGACTTGTGACTTGAGAAAAGAGGAAAAAACATGAGCAAGAAACTTGTAGCATATTTTTCTGCGTCCGGCGTGACCGCGAAAGTAGCTGAGACGCTGGCAGAGGCAATCGGCGCGGACATCTTTGAGATTGAGCCGAAGGTGCCTTACACGGAAGCTGATCTGAACTGGATGGACAAGAAAGCCCGCAGCACGATTGAGATGAGCGATCCTGCCTCCCGTCCTGAGATTGCCGTCAAGCGGGACAACATGAAGGACTACGATACCATCTTTGTGGGCTTCCCGATCTGGTGGTATGTTGCGCCGACGATTATCAATACGTTCCTTGAGGACTATGACCTGACCGGTAAGACGATTATCCCATTTGCAACCTCCGGCGGAAGCCGTTGTGGAACAATACAACCGTGACCTTGCCGAATGGGAGCGTCAGGTGAAACAAAAGAGCAGACCGCCAAGACCGCCCGAAAAGGAGAGCGTCCGAAACAGGCTCAGACAGTTGCAGGAGCAGGGCAGACAGCAAAAGCCACGAAAGAAATCCTTTGACAGAGACAGCCGGTAAGCGAAGAAAAACCGCCGCTATGGTTTTACCCATACACGGCGGCATACATATAGAGATTAGTTTTCCTGTTTCTTTATAACGGTTACTTTCAAGTTCTCTGCTTCTATCAGCGTTTCCTGCTTGCATTTCGGGCAGTAGAGAGGATAGTTTTTCAAGACCGTATCATGTCTTATTCTGTCATGGGTTTTGTTGCCACAAACAGGACATAATATCCATTCGGCTTGTTTCTGCATACACCCACCAATTCTTACGGTATTTCGTCAATTAACGTTACCGTCCATTTTCCGTCTAACTGTTCAATATCCCAACGTGAATATGCTTCTCCCATACCAGAAATGAGAGTATCATCCTTATCGTAATAATCGGCTGAATATTTCACCCAGATATATCCCTTCCCATTTTCCTGTTTGGTGGTTACAAGTTCTATCGAAACATCTGCCCGAACCGCCTTATCATCAAAGAAATAGTATCTTTCTAACGCACCGCAGTCCTCGTTATTCGTACCGTCTCCTGACCCGCAGTAAGACATAATATCCTTTGCTTCTGCTATGAGGTCATTTGCGACCTTTAGCTGTGTTTCATCGGTACACTCGATTTCCATTTCATCGACCTTTTCCTGACCATAATGCTTCACAAGTGTCGAAACGCCTTTACCGCCGCAGGCGGAAAGACTGATTACCATCGTCAAGAATAGAATAGCACATAAGAATTTTTTCATAGTTGACCTCCGTTTTTAGCAGCGTTACGCTTGGTTTTTAATTTAATCCAATCCTTTGCAATGCTCTCATTGCGGTTTACTGATAGGATAATTCCAACAAGTGCCATATCATAAATAATGAACATTCCTCCTGTTACAACGAAGGGTACGCACATAAAGAAGTTCGGAAGAACCCCAATGTCGGATAGGGCAGTGAAAACAATTCGTAAAATATAAATCAACAGCACGGCATTGGTTAGAAGTTTGCCAACCTCTGTATCCTGCTTTTTTGAAGTCCTGTAAAGGATAGCAAACAATAGCCCGAATACAAACAGCAAAAATACAAGTGAGAATTTTCCGTATTCGTACAGGAGCAGGGTGATTGGGTGGTCATAGAAGTAGCTCATTACCTTCACATCAACAGGCATTCCGCTTTTTCCAATTAACTCCGCTTCACGAAACACCGAAAAGAAATCGAGCTGTTGTAAATATCCTGTATTTTCCTGCAAACGAAAAAGATGATAAAAGCGGCTTAACAGGTACACTCCGATAATAAGAAAAATCAGCATACAAGCTACACCGAAGATATTAACACGATTCCATTTCAGCCATTTTAATTTTAACCCGCAGCAAAAGATGAATAGCTCGCAAGCCAGCAGCAACACAAAAACCGGAAACGCTTGATTTATTAACGCTAAAGTCAGCGGAAAAATAGCATATAGCCAGTAATGTATGATTTTTGTCTCGCTTTCACTGTTCTTTTCATAAAACAGGATTCCGACCAAAACAATCGGATAGCATAGCAGCAGGTAGAACAGAAAACCGTATCCAAGCGGTGCAAATCCGTTCCATAATTCATAGAGTAGCCCGAAGATTGCCGCCAGTGAGAGCAGTCCGTATAACGCTCTTGGAAAGCGAATTAAGACCGTGTAATTAATAAAATACAAAAAAGCAGCAACACAAACTCCAAGCACAATACCGATTATCTTTGGTACGGTCAGGGATATTGAGGTTAGCATAGCAGAGATTAGAATACCACTCAGCAGCAACACGCCTGCTATGAGCAGCAACAGCCAATTCACTTTCGGGCGGTGGACAATATCAAGCTCTGTCCCAACTACATCTGCATCGCCCATTTCTTCAATGGCTTTTCTCATTGCTTCTTTCTGATTCAGACCGTTTTCCCGCAAAGCATCGTATTGGTCGTTTACGTGGTCAGAAAGCTCTCTTGTTGCCACAACCTTTGCCCTGCTCCAACGAATGTATCTTTGAACATCCTTGATATATTCTTCGGGAGAATTATATTCCTGCAAGCAAAACACCTCCCGACAAAACCTTATTGACTGCGGCAGAGTAGCTTTCCCACTCAGACAGCCGCACCACAAGAAAGCTTTTCCCTTCATCTGTAATTCTGTAATATTTTCTCGTTTTCCCCGCAACAGTTTCTCCGTCATAAGACACAAGATACTGCTTTTGTTCTAAGAGATGGAGCAGAGGATATAATGTTCCCGCTTTCAATTCAAAAGTATGGTCGGATTGCTTCGCAAGTTCTTCTATCATCTGATACCCATACATATCTTGTTTTTCAAGCAGCTTCAAAATCAGCATATCTGTATTCCCTGAAATCAGAGATTTATCAATTGCCATATATGTCCCTCCTTGTATCGACAGTCTACATATCAATTATACATAGATTGCCGATATAAGTCAAGAGGCAACAGACAACATTCATAAAAAGTTTGCTTTTGGATTGCCAAACCCTATGTTTTCAGCATAATCTCTCTACTGTAACGCTTTTAACCCACAAATGCCTTGTGTTAAGCCATATTCTCGTCATAAAATACGAGGGGTAAGGCATTTACTCCTTTACCCCTCGCTTTGCGTTACCGCCAGTCTGCTATGCGAAGATGATTTCTTTATTCACAATCTCCATCGCACAAGCCCGTATATTATTCATTCTCCCGACCCATTCTAAGGCGTTTTCCGCCTTTAATTGTTCCGTGATACCCTGTGTCTGTTTCATGCCATCTATGAGCCGTTCAAAGCGTTCCTGCGCCTGTTCGTTGATGCCGGAAAGATATGTTTGCAGACCTTCGTTCGATGATTTTACATTGGACGAGATTCTTGAAGGATATAAAAAGGCTTGGAATGGGAGGAACAGGCGTTGAGTTGCGCTGAACAATATAAAGACATCATCGACCTCCCTCACCACGTCTCCAAGACGCGACCACAGATGCCGATGTCAGATCGAGCAGCGCAGTTCGCGCCCTTCGCTGCCCTCACAGGCTATGATTCTGCAATCAAGGAAACCGGACGTCTGACTGACGAAAGGATCGAGCTTGATGAGGAAGCGTTGACTGCATTGGACATGAAGTATCAACTTCTCATGGATGCCTTTGATGACGCGCCGGAAGTCACCATTACCTACTTCCAGCCTGATGAGCGGAAGGCTGGCGGAAAATACCTAACAGCAACCGGCGCGGTCAAAAAGGTCGATGATTTTGAGCGGCGAATCACCATGCAGGACGGCGCAAAGATTCCGATGGATGACGTTCTAAGCATTGACGGAGAGTTGTTCTCATCGCTGGAATAATGTCGCTTGCCATGCGACCAAATGAAGTGAATACAGAGATAAATAGACTGCAAGGCGCAATGCCAAGCAGTCTTTTTTATGTGGAAACGATAGTTGCAGACGTATCAAATCAAAACGAGAACAAGAAAAATTCTGTTTGATCCCGGACAAATCCCAATAAACTGTCCGTTGTTATATGAAGGGGTATTTTACGAGGAATCTCTGCGAGGGAATACGATTTGAGAGAATAGCAAGCACAGCAAGTGTAGCCACACTTGCGATTTTCGATTAAGGAAACCCTCCCCTTAATCTGAAAAATGCTTGTTGGGAATGCCTCCAGCACCAACAAAGTTGGTGCCATCCTCTTCCTTTACGAAAGGACAGAACGCCTATGGCTAATAGAACAAGACCGATTATCATGCGGCCGAGCTTGTGATCTTTGAGGCGGCAAAGAGTACGCTGCTTGCCATGCATGGTGACGAGAAACTGCCGAGCTTGAAGTCCCTTCAATCCGAACAGCAGCGTCTTCTCGACGAGCAGCAACGGCTCTATGATGAGAGAGCAAAGCTCAAAAAGGAGGCGAGGATGATCGACACCATGAAGGCGAATGTGGACGCATTTCTCAAGCCGAATACAGAGCATGACCGCGCCCAGCAGCACAGTTCACAGCGGGAATAAGGGAATAAAGCAAGGCGGTTATCATTGATAGCCGCCTTGCTTTTTGAAAAACAAAAACATCAAGAACTTACAGCATTTCTTCTGATTTGCAAATGGGCTGATTGCAAACAGAAAGGATTTCGTGTATAATATGTTGGAGGTCGTAATTAGCGAATGAGTAAAGGGGCATAGACTATGGGAATAAGCTATAAAAAACTCTGGGTATTACTACTTGACCGCGACATCAAGAAGTCCTCGTTTCGGAAAGAGCTTAACCTTTCATCTGGAACTTGGACAAAACTGAACAAGGGGGAAGAAGTGTCCCTCTCTATTTTGCTGCGAATTTGTGACTATCTGAACTGCGACATTGGGGATATTTGTGAGGCTGTGCGAACGGGCAAGGACTGAGTCCGGTTTTTCGTACAGCCTTTATGCTATTATATAAAAATAAGAGACCGCTGTGTGTCTCAATGAGGTGAAGAAATGCAGATTATAGACAACATTAACAAGACCGTCAAGGATGATCTGCAAGCGGGTATTTGCAAAGGCAGTAGGATGTCTGTTGCTGCTGCTTGCTTCTCTATCTATGCGTATCAGGAACTCAAAAAACAACTTGAGGGCATTGACGAACTGCGTTTCATTTTCACCTCCCCGACATTTGTAACCGAGAAAGCGTCAAAGGCGCAGCGAGAGTTTTACATCCCACGAATCTCAAGAGAGAGTAGTCTATATGGCACCGAGTTTGAAGTAAAGCTCCGCAATGAGCTGACGCAAAAAGCGATTGCGAAAGAGTGCGCAGACTGGATCCGGCGCAAAGCAGTTTTCAAGTCAAACGTCACACAGGAGCAGATGATGGGCTTTATGACGGTCGATGAGAGTACCTATATGCCCATCAATGGTTTTACTACCGTTGATCTTGGCTGTGAGCGCGGCAACAACGCTTATTATACAGTGATGAAGACAGAGAGCTTTGAGAACGCAAACCACTATATCAAGCTCTTTGAACAGCTATGGAACGACAAGAAAAAGCTGCAAGAGGTCACGGATATTGTGATCGAAAATATCTCTGCGGCGTATCGTGAGAATTCACCGGAGTATATCTATTTTGTTGCACTCTATAACATCTTCAAAGAGTTCCTTGATGACGTTTCGGAGGACGAGCTGCCGAACGAAGCAACGGGCTTTAAGGAAAGCAAAATCTGGGGAATGCTTTATAACTTCCAGCGTGACGCGGTTCTTGCCATCATCAGCAAACTCGAAAAATTCAACGGCTGCATTCTGGCAGACAGCGTTGGTCTCGGCAAGACGTTTACTGCGCTTGCGGTGATTAAGTATTATGAGAACCGCAACAAATCCGTGCTTGTTCTCTGTCCGAAAAAGCTCTCTGAAAACTGGAACACATATAAGGGCAACTATATCAACAATCCCATTGCAGCGGATCGGTTGAGATACGACGTCCTCTACCATACGGACCTTTCCCGCGAACACGGACAGTCGAACGGAATTGATCTTGACCGCCTGAATTGGGGCAACTATGACCTTGTTGTTATTGATGAGAGCCACAACTTCCGCAACGGCGGCGAGGTGTCCGGCGAGGATGCAAAGGAAAACCGTTATCTGAAACTGCTCAATCGGGTTATTCGTGCCGGTGTGAAAACGAAGGTGCTTATGCTTTCGGCAACACCTGTCAACAACAGATTTATTGACCTTAAAAATCAGCTTGCACTCGCTTATGAGGGCGATGTTGCGCAAATAAACAAAAAACTTGACACAACAAAGAAAATTGACGAAATCTTCCGTCAGGCTCAGACTGCTTTCAACGCATGGAGCAATCTTCCCGCCGCGGAACGCACAACGGACGAGCTTCTTCGGACGCTGGATTTTGATTTCTTTGAACTGTTGGACAGCGTGACGATTGCGCGTTCAAGAAAACACATTGAAAAATATTATAATACTTCCGATATCGGCAAATTCCCCGAACGTCTGCCGCCGATTTCGCTGCGTCCGTGTTTGACCGACTTGAGCGATGCAATCAACTACAATGAGATATACGAACTTTTGAATGCGCTGAATCTGTCGATTTACACGCCGACAAAGTACATCATGCTTTCAAAACTGTATAAATATGTTGACTCTGAAAAACGCAACATAACTCAGGAAGGGCGCGAAGAAGGCATTCGCCGCCTGATGAGCATTAACCTGCTGAAGCGGCTTGAAAGCTCGGTTCATTCGTTCCGCCTGACGGTTGACAGAATGCGGAAAAAGATTGACGAAACCATTAAGAAGATCAACAATTACGAACTCGGCTCGGAAGAAATTGAGTTGACAGATATCGCTGCGGGAGAAGATTTTGATTACGATGATCAGAACACCGATTTCTTCTCCGTCGGCAAAAAGGTCAAAATCGATCTTGCTGATATGGACTATGTTTCATGGCGGCGTGAGCTTGAACGTGATGCGGAAAATCTGGAACTGCTGTCCCTCATGATTGCAGACATCACGCCGAAGCATGACACAAAACTGCAAACATTGTTCGATTTGATCCGGAAAAAAATCAAGCATCCGATCAATCCCGGTAATAAGAAGATCATTATTTTCACGGCATTTTCCGATACAGCAGACTATCTTTTTGCGAACGTCAGCAGATTTGCAAAAGAGAATTTCGGACTGGAAACGGCGGAGATCACCGGCACGGTTGACGGAAAGACCACCATTCCAAAGCTCCGTGCGGACCTCAACACGGTTCTAACCTGTTTCTCTCCTGTTTCAAAAGGAAAATCCGTACTCCTGCCCGGCAGCACCAATGAGCTTGATATTCTGATTGCAACCGACTGTATTTCCGAGGGTCAGAACTTGCAGGATTGCGATTATCTCATCAACTACGACATTCATTGGAACCCCGTTCGCATTATCCAGCGATTCGGGCGAATTGACCGTATCGGAAGCAGAAACGACCGTATCCAGCTTGTAAACTTCTGGCCGGATATGGATCTCGACGAGTATATCAACCTGAAAAGCCGTGTGGAAACCCGCATGAAGATTTCCGTAATGACCTCCACAGGTGATGATGATCTTCTCAATGACGAAGAAAAGGGCGATCTTGAATACCGCCGCGCACAGCTCAAGCGGCTGCAAGAGGAAGTTGTGGACATTGAGGACATGACCAGCGGCATTTCCATCATGGATTTGGGACTCAACGAGTTCCGGCTTGATCTGCTCGAATACATAAAGCAGCATGAGGACATCGAAACCGCGCCTAAGGGGCTGCACGCCGTTGTCGGCAGGGCGGGGGAGTCACCTGCCGGTGTGATTTTCGTTCTCAAAAATATCAACGACAGTGTGAATATTGACAATCGGAATCGGATTCATCCCTTCTACATGGTCTATATCAGCGAAGAAGGCGAAATTGTCTGCGATTACCTCAACCCGAAGAAATTGCTCGACACGATGCGACTGCTCTGCCGTGGAAAGGACAAGCCTTGTGCGGAGCTTTGCAGGCAGTTTAATGAGGAGACAGATGACGGGCGTAAAATGGGCGAAGCCTCCGAGCTGCTGAGCGAGGCGATCAATTCCATCATTGACGCGAAAGAGGAAAACGATATTGACAGTCTGTTCAAAAGCGGCGGCACATCTGCGCTGCTCAGTGCAGTTTCGGGACTGGATGATTTTGAGCTGATTTGCTTTCTGATAATTAGGAATGAGAAATTAGGAATGAGAAATGAGGAGTGAGGAATTAGGAATGAGAAATTTAACGGGTGAGGTCAGCACATCGGTAAGTGGATAGTGTCAGCAGATAGGTAAGCCGCTG
>OLVV01000818.1_pt1 | contig 14232 bp, 6 predicted proteins | sample 1673581 | NCBI WGS metagenome assembly OLVV01 (sample SAMEA103958116, study PRJEB25191) | human gut metagenome | biome: human-associated habitat [ENVO:00009003]; feature: intestine environment [ENVO:2100002]; material: feces | place: Germany | collected 2013/2015
GACTTGGGGTGTGCGACCATATAATTTCCGAAGCCGACGGCGGCGCACATAACGACCCACAGCTCACTGCGGAGAATATCTCTGACTATATCGAGGGAGCTTTGAAAAGAAAATTGCAAAAAGGTCTTGACGAATTGCTTGAGGGGCGTTATAATAAGTTTAGAACTGTGGGCGAGTTTGAGGAAAGTTCGCAGGAATGAGTTTTTTTGATGATCATGCCGAATGATTTGCCGACTTATGAGCGGCGGCGGCTGACATAAATGCTGCGCTGAGCGGCAGACCCAGTAAAGTACAGAATGGAGGTAAAGTAATGGTATTTGATAAGATCAAGGACATTATCGTAGAGCAGCTCGACGTTGAAGAGGACGCAGTAACTATGGAGGCTTCTATCACAGAGGATCTCGGCGCTGACTCACTGGACGTAGTTGACCTTGTAATGAGCATCGAGGAGAGCTTTGATGTAGAGATCCCTGATGAAGAGGTTGAGAACATCAAGACTGTTGGCGATATCGTTAAGTATATCGAGAACAAGGTCGAGGAATAATCTTTGACTGTTTCAAAAAGCTGTGCTTTTGCACGGCTTTTTTTATTTTACCTGATTTGTTGAATATGCACAAAATGGGAGTATATTTATTAAAGGGTATAGACAAATGAGGGCTGTTGTGATATAATTAAATCAATGAGTAAATATTGGGGCTAAGCTCCGGAAAGGAAAAATGATGCTGCATGAAAAATCCTGCGGTGCTATCGTTTACAGAAAGTATCACGGCAACACCGAGATACTGCTGATAAAGCATATCAACAGCGGTCATTGGTCATTCCCAAAGGGTCACGTTGAAGGCGATGAAACAGAGGAAGAAACTGCCAAGCGTGAGATCATGGAGGAAACGGGGATAGACGTAAATCTTGATACCACGTTTCGGGAGATAGTGTCCTATTCACCAAGGAAGGACACGCAGAAGATTGTTGTCTACTTTATCGGCAAAGCAAAGAACACCGACTACACTCCTCAGGAAGAGGAGATCGCAGACATACGCTGGGTCGAGATCGGCAGGGCAGGACAGGTCCTGTCTTACGAAAACGACCGCAGTATTGTAAACAAGGCGAAGAAATTTATAATCTGAAAAGAGTTCCATAAAATGCGTTCAGGTGTTGAACGGTGTTTTATGGAACTTTTTGCTGTCTGTATACACATTAATAATGTGGACCCCCAAAAGTTAGTTCAGGTAGGAAAACGGGCGAACACTGTTCGCCCCTACAGTGGATATTATACAAAATTCATGTGGTCAATTTGTGCAAACAAATGATTTATGATTTAATTTGGCAATAATCCATTAATTGTTGCATTTTTTATGCAACAAAAAGAGCATTTTTCAGGGATAAGTAGAAGGCGTCTTAGATACTTGCGGGCACGTACAAGCCCTGTGACTTAGTGAATACGATGAGAGATTCTGGAACAGGCTGTAGAGTACTTGTATCAGGACGTGGGCGTGCATTGTGATATTTTGTGTATACAAAACCTAGGGCATAATACCCAGTGTCATACTCCGAATGCAATTTGAAAATTGAATAAAAAAGGCTAAAACCCACGGCAACAAAATCGTAGGGGCGAACACCGTTCGCCCGCTTGTTTTGTCGTTTCGCTCACTATATCATTTGCATTATCCGCATAAAAAACAGGAACGAACAAAGTCCGTCCCTGTCTGCGTTTCAATTATGTAAGCCATGTGAAATCATATTTCGCTGTCATTATAACACTCGAACACCTTTTCAGCATGAGCCTTGTCAGCGTCGCTCTGCCTTGTGATAAGGCTAACGATAGGTACAAGAACAAGTCCGAAAAGCATCGCAAATGCGCCTGCGTTGATAGGCGAGGCAAGGTTTATGCCCCAAAGTGTTCCTGTGTGTCCTGCAAGGGTGTAGTATGCCATGTGTACGACCGTTATGCCTACTCCTGCGATAAAGCTTGCCATGCAAGCCGCCTTTGTTACGCCCTTCCAGAAAAGTCCGTACATAAATGGTGCAAGAAATGCTCCTGCAAGTGCGCCCCATGAGATAGACATGAGAGTTGAAATTACTGTCTGTGGATTTTCAAGGGTGATTATTGCAAGCACAACTGAGATGATAAGAAATACGGCAATGAAAATTCTCATTGTGATAAGCTGTTTTTTCTCGTCCATTTTTTCTTTCATTATAGGCTTGATAAGGTCGATAGTCAAAGTGGAGCTTGATGTAAGCACAAGCGATGAAAGTGTTGACATTGAAGCCGAAAGCACAAGAACGATAACAAGTCCGAAAAGCAGTGAAGGAAGCTTTTCCATCATAGTCGGAACTATTCCGTCAAAACCGCCCTCAGGAAGTCCGTCAGCGCTCTTGACAAAAAGTCTGCCGAAGCCACCAAGGAAGTAACAGCCGCCTGCTACCACTACTGCAAAGAATGTGGATACGATGGTGCCTGTCTTGATAGCCTTGTCGTCTTTTATTGCATAGAATTTCTGCACCATTTGCGGAAGTCCCCATGTGCCGAGAGAGGTAAGAATAACAACGCCTGCAAGGTTTATAGGGTCAGGGCCGAATAGTGACGAATATGCACCATTGTCGCCATTTGCGTCAGAAATATCGCCAAGCAGGTCAAAAGAATTTCCAAGGCCACCGTTTTCGCCAAGCACTGCAAGAACTACCGCCGCAATGCCTACAAGCATTACTATTCCCTGAATAAAATCGTTCAGTGCTGTAGCCTTGTAGCCACCCATGATAACATACACCGCAGTGAAAACTGCCATGCCGATTATACAATATTTGTAAGGAATACCAAAGCCCTTCTCAAAAAGTCTTGACAAGCCGTTGTAGACCGAAGCCGTATAAGGGATAAGGAATACGAACACGATAAGCGCCGAAACTATCTTCAAAGGCTTGCTGTTGTATCTCTTTTCAAAATACTCAGGCATGGTCTTTGCCTCAAGGTGCTTTGACATTATCCTTGTACGTCTGCCCAAAACTTTCCATGCAAGCCATGAGCCTATGACGGCGTTTCCAATTCCTACCCATGTGGAAGCTACACCGTAATTCCAGCCGAATTTTCCTGCGTAGCCTACAAAAATTACTGCCGAGAAGTATGAAGTTCCATATGCAAAGGCTGTGAACCACGCTCCAAGACCTCTTCCTCCCAGTACAAAATCATTGACGCTTGCCGATTTTCTGCGGTAATAAACACCTATGCCTATCATAAGTGCAAGGTATAATACCAATACTATCCACCTTGCTGTCAATCCAATACACTCCTTTTACTTCATGTGTCGCTTTAAAGCTTTTATGCTTTTGCGTTTTTACTTGCTAAAGTACAATGATACTATTATAGTACAAAGCGGAGTATTTGTCAATACGGACAGGCATAAAAAAAGCCACCGCAAAGGGAAATTTTGCGGCAGCTTTTTTGGTAAAAATCACGAAGTTTACCTGTGTAAAACATCATCGTTCATCATGACGGTCGCTTTCGCCTGCGGTGATACAAAGGCACATTGTCACAACGCCCACAAAACCGCCTACCAGCGTTCCTGCAAAAAATTCAAGCATAAAAACACCTCCTGCGGATAGTGTGGACATTTAGCGAAAATGTTATGCAGATAAAGTGGGCAGGGTATAGAAAACTTATTTCAGTATGCGATCTTTACAGTCAGAGCCATTACAGCGAGAAAGATAAGATTTGCGGCTGTGAAATATGCGAAATATCTGCCTTTGATATGGGGGTGGCTGCGGCATATATGCTTGTAGGATATAAGGCTTGCCATGGAGGCGATAAGAGTGCCAAGGCCGCCTATGTTCGTTCCTATTATAAGTGCGTTCAGCTTGTTGGTGAAGCCTGAAAGGAGTATAGCGCATGGAACGTTGCTTATTATCTGACTTGCGGCAACGGCAATAAGAAGCTCGTGACCGTTTATTATGCTGCTGAGTACACTGCGGAAAATCTCTACTCTGCCCATATTTCCGATAAAGATGAAAAATCCACAAAATGTAAGAAGCAGTGAGTAATCAACTGTTTTAAGCACGTTTCTGTCAGCAATGGCAGAGAAAGCAAGTGCGCAGAGGGTTGTTATCTGCCATGGGATAAGCCTTGCAACTGTAAGCAGGCAAAGGACAAAAAGCAGGACGTATCCTGAAAGTTTTGTCTTGTCTTTAGTCGAATATGTATCGAAGTTTTCAGCAGTTATATCTGTCTTGACAGACAGCTTTCCTGACTTTTTACACAATGCAAGCGTCCACAGAAAAAGCATCGCTCCTGCCACAATAGTAAAGGGAAGCATAAGTACAAGAAAATCTTCCAGCTTCATATCTGATACACCAAAAAGGTATAGATTCTGAGGATTGCCTATAGGCGTGAGCATACTGCCAAGATTTGCGGCAATGGTCTGCATGACGACAATGGGTATGAGAAGCTTGTTGCCTGCTTCACCGAGAGTTGAGAGGGCGGTGAGAGTGAGGGGAACAAAGGTCAGAAGTGAAACGTCATTTGTTATGAACATACTTGAAAAGAAGCAAAGCCCCACAAGCACTATGGAAAGCTGAAATGCGGTATTGACTTTGCTTATGATAAATTTTGCACTGCGTTCAAAAATGCCAAGACCTTTGCAGCCCTCGGTCACTGTCATAAGAGAGAACAGAAGTCCAAGTGTTCGGAAGTCGATATAACTTGCATATGCTTTGTCAGGTGTGACGAAAAATGCAGATATAACGGCTAAGAGCATTGCCACTATCAGGACGGTTTCTTTTTTAGCAAAGGCGATCGCTTTATTTATGTTTTTCATTTTATCATTTCCTGTCGTTTATTCATATGATAAAATTATATCATGAAAATGATATTATTACAAGATTTTGAGCTGCTTTAAGAAAAAACTTGACAAGTTTAAATAACCATGTTATGAAAGAGAAAAAGAAAAGTTCTTTTGCAGTTCTTGAAATGGTGTTTTATATCACTGCGCTAATGTGTTCTCACAAGGCAGCGTTCAGGGTGCAGGCTAACATGAGAATGAGCCTGAGGCGCTTAAAAAGACCAACGGTATCTACAAGCACATGGTTGAGATGCAGATTTGCTCGGAGAAATGGAAATACTGATATGAATAGAAACCACCGCTGGGAGGAAAACTCTCGGCGGTGGTTTTGGTTTGTTTGCGTATTATTTTGCGGAGATGTTTCCGCTTTCTGATTTTTTGATAAGACCTGCGGTGAGAGCTTTTTTCAGGGTGTAGCTTATTACGCTCTCCGTTATGCCCACAGCTCTTGTGTAGCCGAATTTCTTGGCTGTTTCTCTTACGAGGTCGGTTTCTGAAAGGCTTATCTGCTGGCAAAGCACTTCTTTCACGGCGTTTATTATCTCCTCGGAGGGGATATCCTCCATGCTTCGCTTGTTGGTATCATCGCTTGTGCGATAGATAGAATAGCTTTCAGGGGATTGCCCCTCTTTCCAAAGGAAAACTCTGTTTTCATCGGCTGTGGCGAATGGTGAAACGCCTTGTGCGGCATCGGCAAAGATGCTTTCCACTCTTGAGCCGCTTCGTGTTATGCCCCATGCGGTGAAAACTTTTCTCATGAAAAGCTTCTCGCTTATTGGTGCTTCGACAGCGATCATCTTTTCGGCTGTTTCCCTTATTTTCTGCTTGTTTTCGGGTTTATAAAAGTCATCAGATGTACCCATTATGCCAATATCTGCGGTCACATAAGGCTGTGCAAAGGCTGATGTGATGGCGGAAGCTTCTTCTCTTTCAAACTGCGATGTGGAATAGACGGCAGGCTTTGAGGGAGGAGCGGTTTCGGCTTCATGCTTTGGTGCGCTGTCTATGGCGGCTTTTATGTTTTTGAGAACTCGGTCCTTATCGTCAAACCAATCGAGCGTCCACACTCTCAGGATATTCCAGCCAAGACCGTTAAGCACGCTTGGCTGTAGGATAAATCTGTCCTGTGCGGTTGAGCTGTGGAGAGTGTTTTCACCATCAAGGAGTATGCCCAAGAGATACTCCTTTTCGTTGTCAGGGTCGATTATGCCGATATCAACTTTGAACTCGGAGCTTCCGATGTTGCATTTCACCCCATAGCCAAGCTCTTTTATGGCTTTTGCGATACACTCTGTTACAGTGCTGTCGCTTGTGCTTTTTGTGGTGCTGTGGGCTGTTACGGCAAGCTTTCCACGCTCGGCAAACTCCAGAAAGCCTTTAAGTCCTGCAACGCCCTCGGAACGTGTCCTTGAAAGGTCTATCTGCTCAGGTCGGAGGACAGAGTAGACTATCATGGCTTTTCTTGCACGGGATATTGCTACATTAAGTCTTCGCCAGCCGCCGTCACGGTTGAGAGGACCGAAGTTCATTGAAACTTGTCCCTTTTCGTCAGGACCATAGCCGACGGAGAAGAGTATAACGTCACGTTCGTCGCCTTGGACGTTTTCAAGGTTTTTGATGAAGACCGGCTCTGGTGACTTTCTGTCAAGCTCTTCAAGCTCAGGGTGGTTTGCCCACTCTTCGCAGAGCATATCGTCAATGAGATTTTGCTGAACGGAGCTGAATGTTACAACACCTATGCTGTCATTGCGGAGCTTTTCATCGCTCATGCGTCTTATTATCTCGTCAACAACGGCTCTTGCTTCCGCCTTGTTCTGCTTTGTTCTGCCCTTGTCATAGTGACCCTCGGGGTGGATAATGCTCACCTTTGAAATGAGGTCGTTATGGGACGGGAATGTGAGAAGCTTATTGTCATAGTATTTCATGTTGCTGTAGGCAATAAGGCTCTCATGGCGTGAACGATAATGCCATTTGAGATACTGCTGCGGCATCGAGATAGCAAGGCAATCGTCAAGGAGGCTTTCAAGGTCTTCTTTTTCGCTGTTTTCTTCGTCTATCCGATTTGAGGAGAAGAAGTTTGTTGGTGGGAGCTGTTTGGGGTCGCCCACAATAACAACGTTCTCGCCCCTTGCGATAGTGCCTGCGGCTTCGGCTGTTGGCAGCTGTGAAGCTTCGTCAAAGATAACAAGGTCGAATTTCGGGAATGACGGGTCTATATACTGTGCAACTGATATGGGGCTCATGAGCATACAAGGGCAGAGCTTGCGGAGAAGATTTGGTATCTTATCGAAAAGGCTTCTAAGTGACATCATTCTGCCGTTGCTCTTTATGGCACGTTTGAGTATGCCCATTTCAGAGGTGGAAGCGCAGGCTGAGCCTTGGGCAGGTATTTTTGCGGAAAGGCGAGCCAAAAGCTCCTGTATAGTCAGGCGTGAGAATTTATCGAGAGTGTCTTTGAACTGTGTGATAAGGTCGTTTGCACTGTTACTGCTGAACTGGCTAAGACGTTTATCGCTGTTTATTATCATAAGTGCAAGCTGATAGTTTAGCGTGCAGGAGAATGCTTTTTCTACGTTTTCGCTGTCAACATTGCCTGTGCGGTAGCTTTCGCTGACACCTGAAAGTCCGTTGTCTGAAAGCTCTTTGTCAACACTGTTGAACTGGGCAGCGTATCTAAGCTTATCTGCGTTTTCGGCATAGGTATTAAGCTTTTCTGCAGATAAGCCAAGCCAATCTGCACTTGCTTCTATGGCGGTCATGTTGGCTGAGAAGCTGTCTTCAAAGGCTGAAAGCTTTTCAAGGAACGAGGAGAGAGCCTGTCCTTCAGAAGTGCAGTTTGCTTTTCCGATAGTCTGAGCCATTTGTGCAGGGTCAGCACCCTCTTTCTGATTAATGGCATTCATAATGCTGTCGGTTTTTGAAACGGCTTTTTCAAGGGCATTCCAATCGGTCTGCTCGTTCATGTAAATACCTGTGAGAAGCGCTGTTACATCTGACGGCAGGCTTCGCAGGAAGTCTTTCTTTTCGCTTATGGTGCAAAGCTTATCGAGAATTTCACCAAGGTTTGCTTTTGTAACGGAAGCAGGGTCTTTGGCGTGGAGCTTTATTCCCTTTGTGAGCTTTCCAAGCTTTATGGCTTTTGGCAAAAACCAGCTTTGCTCTGCCTGCTTATAGAGCATTTTCGATTCTGAAGCAGGAAGGTCAAAAATGCTTTTTTCAAAATTGCTGAGGATATCGGTGCAGAGAGCGGTATACTCTTTTCCTATGGCAAGAGTATCTTTGATCTTTTGCAGGGTGATATCATAGTGAGGTGCGCAGAGAAGTCCGTCAAGAAGTTCACCGTCAGCGGTGGAAGCTTTGTATATGTGGGAAAGCATTTTTACTGCTGTCTTGTCAAGGTCGCCGCTGTAGCTATAAGCCTGTGCGAGAGTTTGTGCGCACTGAGAGGAAGCGGTGGCTTTTTGGGCAAGGTCGGCGGCTTCAGTGTGGAACTTGTCACGCTGTTCCATAGAATATGATGTAATGCCGATATCTTTAAGTGGGAAGTCGGCAAAGTCGCCTGTTTCGGCTATGGCTATTGAATATCTATGCACAAGGTCGCTGAAGCGGTCGAGAGTTTCTTTTGCTATGTTTGTGAGAATATCTTTTGAAACTGATATTTTGTCTTTTTCGGATATACTGCGCTCATAGGCTGATATAGCTTCATAAAGGGTCACACCACAGTTACGCTTTTCGTGAAGTGCGGTTATGGTATCGTTGAGCTGGGCTTTCTGAGCTTTGAGCCTTGCGGCTTCGGCTGAATACTCCTCGGGGGATTTTATTTTGCCCACTTCAAGGGCTTTGTCAAGCTCTGCAAGGACAGTGGTCTTGTTTGTTTTATTGGAGTGGAGTTCAAGGCAGAACGGGTCAAGACCCAGATTTGCAAGACGTTTTTGAACAACGTTCAGGGCTGCCATTTTTTCTGCGACGAACAGCACAGACTTGTCATTGTAGAGGGCGTTTGCTATCATATTTGTGATAGTCTGAGATTTTCCTGTTCCCGGAGGGCCGTGAAGAACAAAGCTTTGTCCGCTTCCTGCTGCGGCAATGGCGGCAAGCTGTGAGGAGTCTGCGCTCATTGGCACTGCCATGTTTTCAAGGTCAAGGTCGGAATCTATATTCTCGGGGGTTATGCTTATATCCTCGGGGGCATAGGTGAGAGAGCCAGCCATAAGGCTGGACACCACCTTGTTTTGGCTTATCTCCTCTGAGCGGTTGCGAAGGTCGTTCCACATTACGAACTGGCTGAACGAGAACAGACCGATGAAGGCATATTCCTCGATGTTCCAACGCTTTTTGCCCATGACCGCCTGACGGATAGTATTGAAAACAAGTGGCAGGTCTATGCCGTGTTCGTCAAGTGGGAGAGGGTCAAGACCTGTGATACTGATGCCGTGGTCTTGGCGGAGATATTCAAGAAGCGTGACGTTTATCTGAGTTTCTTCCTGTCTGCTCCTTATTATATAGCCCTTATTGCGTGTGTTGCGGACGATATCTATAGGAATAAGCACCAAAGGGGCATAGCGTGGCTTTTCGGAAAGGTCGCTTTCATACCAGCGGAGAAGTCCCAGAGCGAGGAAAAGGGTGTTGCTGCCGTTTTCCTCCATGCTCACCTTTGCGGAGCGGTAGAGGCTTTTAAGGGCGGCGTCAAGGTCGGATTCATTAAGGAACGTTCTTATGCGGTTGTTTTTGAACTCGTTCTCGGCGATATTTGTCACAAGGTCCTTTTCGTTCTCGATAGCGAATATTTTTGCGTCACGAGTGGAAACTGTCCACTCGGTAGGTATTTCCATGATACGGAAGTCACTTCCGCTTGCAAGCTCGTCCTCAAGCTTTCCAAGGTCTGCGGTCATAAGCTGCATGGTGTTCTTTGTGACACGGAAGTTCAAAAGAGAATTTCGCAGGCTGAAATCAAGAAGCTTTCTTTCCCATATGCGCATTTTTGTGACGGGTTTATCGTTGCCCTCTGCCACTTTACCAAGAAGTGAGCTGTTAAGCTCGGAAGGGGCGAGCATCTCTTTTGGCTTGTCGGATCCTTCTGCAAGCTGCAGACCTGAATAGGTTTGCTCGGGACGCAGTGGGATAGGTCTTATGCCACTTCCACGGGTGCGGATAATGTCTATGACGCACTGAAATTCCATGTTGCTTATATGGTCTTTGCCGTGTTTCATGGCATGGTCGAAACGCTCGACATCGTGAACGTTGCTGTCAACAAAGTCTGTACACTCCACAAGGAGCATTTCTTCGGCATTTTCTGCAATGCGCTTTTCAATGGCGGAAACATCGTCGACGCAACAATCTGCGAAAGTTTCGTTTTCAAGCCAACAGCCGCAGAATGCGTGACCTGTCATGAAAAACAGCAGAGGGTGAAGTCCCACCGCTTCAAGGCAGGCGGCATAAAGCACCGCAAGGTCAAGACAAGTACCCATTTTTTGCTCCAAGACCTTATGCGGCAGGCGTATCCTCTGACCTATGATTTCATAGCTTGCAGGGGGATCGTTGTAGACTATTTTCTGCTGAACAAGGGCGGCAAAAATTGCTGCCATTTGAAGCTTCACGTTGTTTGGGTTGTTGGTCTGATAGCCTGTGAAAGAGGGGTCGCCTTTCCACTTTTTCATGAACGTGGAAGCGTCATGAATAACTGGGGAGAGCGCAGGGTGATTTGGCGTAACAAATGCGGCTATCATCTCAGGCATTATGTTTAAACCGCTCCACTGATCGCAGGCGAGAAGCTCTATAGTGTTCTGATAGGTGAAGATATTATCACCATTTTGAAGAACTTCAATGGTGATATTGCCCACCATTTTTTCTGTAAGAGAGAAAAGAAGATCTGTGTTGGTAGATATCCTCACGGGGGATATTTCGGCAGAACTTTTTGCGGGGATAGAGCCGATATAATATGTAAATTCCTTTGCAAACTCAGGCTCAAAGGTTATTTTAAGGCTGATATTCTCAAGGACTTCCTCTGAGTTGTTATTTACTACAAGGCTTCTTATGACAGGGACATAGTTTTGCTGCATGGCAAAGTTTATAGATGCGTTTATGTGTCCGCCGACAGTGACGATATTATCCACTTTTACCCCTCCGACAATATTTTTTTTAATAAGGAACACCGAACAAGAAGCGTGCGGTGCAGTCATATATACTCATTATAGCACAAATAAACACATTGTGCAATATTTTTCCTTAGGACAGGATATGCTATATAAAAAGTAAACCCATTGTTCATAGTATCTTTATTGAATAGGTGGGAGGGTTGTGCTATAATACACTTTGAAATTCAATAGAAAATTTGGAAAGGTGAAAGCTATGGAAAGAATACTTGATTGGAACAAATATCTTGATACTGCGGCGAAAATGGTTTCTGAGGGAATCGTTATGCTCAAAAATGAAAATAATGCTCTGCCACTTGATACAGACAAAGAGGTGGCTGTTTTCGGACGCATACAGTTTCATTATTATAAAAGCGGAACAGGCTCGGGAGGAATGGTGAACGTTACTAAGGTCGTGAACATTCTGGACGGGCTTATTGATAACGGCGTAAAGGTCAATGAGAAGCTTCTTGGCACATACAGAAAATGGGACAAGGAAAACCCATTCGACTTAGGCGAGGGCTGGGGCGGAGAGCCTTGGTCGCAGAAAGAGATGCCACTTGACGAGGGGCTTGTCAAAGAAACTGCAAAAAGCTGTGAAACTGCCATTGTGATAATAGGCAGGACGGCAGGCGAGGAGCAGGACAACAGGCTGGAGGCAGGCTCTTATTTGCTAAGCGATGACGAGATAGCTATGCTCACGGTGGTGAGAAAGCATTTCAAAAAAGTTGTTTTGCTTCTCAATGTGGGAAATATCATCGATATGACCGACATAAACAGAATTGTCCCTGACTCTGTGCTTTATGTTTGGCAGGGGGGAATGACAGGCGGAAAGGGTACAGCAGACGTTTTGACAGGAAAGGTCAGCCCTAGCGGAAAGCTTCCTGACACTATCGCATACAAGGCGTCGGACTACCCTTCGGACGCTAATTTCGGCAGGGAGGAAAACAGGGATATTTACGCTGAGGATATTTATGTGGGATATCGCTATTTTGAGACTTTTGCTAAAGAAAAGGTGCTTTATCCGTTCGGATTTGGCCTTTCATACACTGCGTTTGAGATAAAGACGGAAAAGGCTGAGATAACAGAGGGGGTTGTGAAGCTTTCTGTATCGGTGAAAAATATCGGTTCTTACAGGGGCAAAGAGGTAATAGAGGTCTACTGCGAAGCTCCGCAGGGAAGGCTCGGCAAGGCGGCGAGAGTGCTTTGCGGTTTTGAAAAGACCAGGGAGCTTGTACCGCAGGAAGAGCAGGTGGTTGAGATAGCAGTGGATATCGCAAAGCTTGCTTCTTATGACGATTCGGGTGTGACGGGCAACAAGTCATGCTATGTGCTTGAAGCAGGGGAATATAAATTCTATGTGGGCAGCGACGTGAGAAGTGCTGAATATGCTTGCAGTTTTGAGCAGGGTGAGGATCTGGTAACAGAAAGGCTCACTCAGGCACTTGCTCCTGTGGAGAGTTTTGAGAGGATAAAGCCTGTTTGCGAGGGAGGAGCTTTCAGCATTGGCAGAGAGGCTGTGCCTGTATCTGAGGTAGACGAAAGTGCAAGGCGTTTGGAGAAGCTTCCGAAAGAGATAGCATACACTGGTGACAAGGGCATAAAGCTTTGGGACGTTAAGAACGGCAAGAACACAATGGACGAATTTATTGCACAGCTTTCAGACTATGACCTTTCCTGCATTATAAGGGGCGAGGGCATGGGAAGCCCTAGGGTCACGGCTGGTACGGCATCGGCGTTCGGGGGAGTGTCGGAAAATCTCAATGGCTATGGCATACCTGCTGGCTGCTGTTCGGACGGTCCGTCGGGCATGAGACTTGACTGCGGCACAAAGGCTTTCAGCCTGCCGAACGGCACTATGATAGCTTCTTCGTTCAACAAGGAGCTTACAAGTGAGCTTTTCACTTTTATGGGGTTTGAAATGGCGGCTAACAAGGTGGACTGTCTGCTTGGCCCTGGAATGAACATTCACAGACACCCTTTGAACGGCAGAAACTTTGAGTATTTCTCGGAAGATCCTTTTCTTACGGGCAAAATGGCGTCGGCTGAGTTAAAGGGCATGGCTGGTGCAGGGGTGACAGGTACGATAAAGCACTTCTGTGCGAACAATCGTGAGACAAACAGGCATTTTATCGACTCGGTGGTATCGGAAAGAGCGCTCAGGGAGATATATCTAAAGGGTTTTGAGATAGCGGTAAAAGAGGGAGGAGCTTCCTCTGTTATGACCACATATGGCAGAGTAAACGGCTTGTGGACGGCAGGAAACTTTGACCTTAACACAGTGATACTTCGTGAGGAATGGGGCTTCAAGGGCTTCACCATGACGGACTGGTGGGCGAACATAAACGTTCGTGGAAAAGAGCCTGACAAGACAGATCTTGCAGCTATGGCCAGGGCGCAGAACGATGTTTACATGGTTTGTCCTGACGGAGAAAAGAATGACGATAACACGCTTGTTGCCCTTGAAAATGGCGGCATAGAGAGGTGTGAGCTTCAGAGAAATGCGGCGAACATATGCGGATTTCTTCTTCACACTAATGCTCTTAAGCGTGCGGAGGGTATAGGAGATACTGTCAAGGTGATAAACCGAGAGGACGAGGAGCAGGAGGACGACAAGCCTGTACAGTTTTATAAGGTAGACCGTGACATAACTCTTGACCTTAGTGATGTTGACACAAAGAAAGGCACTTCTTATAGCTTTGCTCTTGACCTATCAAACTTCGGTATTTACAGGGTGATAGTTACGGCAAGCTCTACACAGAGTGAGCTTGCGCAGATACCTATGACGCTGTTCAGCATGGGAACTGCGGTGGGTACGTTCACGTTCAACGGCACTGATGGCAAGGCTGTTTCAATGGAAAAGGAGACGCCTATGTTCTCACGCTTCACAACTTTCAGGATATACTTTGCGCAGAATGGGCTTGACCTGCACAGTATCAGGTTTGAGCTGACGGACAAGGAACGTTGATTTAAGGCTGGCGTTATGTTTTGTGCAAGTGAATAAACAGCAAGATCGGTCAGTAGATCCCAAATGGGATTACTGGCCGATCTTTTTGTGGTATTTGTCGGTGATCTGGGCATGAAAAAAGGACTATCAAACGATAGTCCTGAAATTGTATAATTGCTATCAAATTTGCATATTAGTTTATCACCGATATAGACCTGATTGCTTTCACAGAACTAGGTCCCAGTTTCTCAGCGGCATCGTACAGAAAAATGTACAGCATCAATAAATATAATGGAATAAACTTCGTTAAGAGGACGTTTCTGCCAGT
>OLVV01000821.1_pt1 | contig 14104 bp, 10 predicted proteins | sample 1673581 | NCBI WGS metagenome assembly OLVV01 (sample SAMEA103958116, study PRJEB25191) | human gut metagenome | biome: human-associated habitat [ENVO:00009003]; feature: intestine environment [ENVO:2100002]; material: feces | place: Germany | collected 2013/2015
AAGGCCTTATGGCTGTCCCTTGGACTGTCTCTTATCAGTACAGTCCTCTGTCTGGTCCTGGCATATCCTCTTGCCATGATCCTTCGCGGAAGAGGCAGCTCTGCCAGCGGCTTTATTGTATTTATCTTCATCCTTCCTATGTGGATGAACTTCCTGCTGCGCACTATGGCATGGCAGACATTACTTGAAAGAAATGGTGTGATCAACGGTATCCTGGCATGGCTTCACCTGCCAAAGCAGAACCTGATCAACACCCCGGCAGCCATTGTCCTTGGAATGGTATACAACTTCCTTCCATTCATGGTACTGCCTATCTACAATGTACTTGCAAAAATTGACGACAACACCATCAATGCCGCAAAGGACTTAGGCGCCAATACTTTACAGACTCTGTTCTTTATCTGGCTGCCTTTAAGCCTTCCAGGTATTATCAGCGGTATTACCATGGTATTCGTGCCTTCCCTTACCACATTCGTTATCTCCGACCTGTTAGGCGGAAGCAAGATCCTTCTGATCGGTAATGTAATTGAACAGGAGTTTACAAAGGGAAATAACTGGCACTTGGGAAGCGGTCTGTCTCTGGTCTTAATGGTATTTATCCTGATCAGCATGGCCATGATCGCAAAATACGATAAAAACGGAGAAGGGACGGCATTCTGATGACAAAAGGCAAAGAACGGTTTCGGAAGTTTATTTCCGACTTTTATTTAGTGATTATCCTTATCTTCCTTTATGCCCCGATTTTTACTATGATGGTCCTTTCTTTTAATCAGTCAAAATCAAGGACCCACTGGGGCGGCTTTACTTTAAGCTGGTATACACAGATGTTTGAAAGCCGGGCGATCATGTATGCATTATACACGACTCTGTTAGTAGCAATGATCTCCGCACTGGTGGCAACTGTTATTGGAACTGTAACAGCGATCGCTATCAGCCATATGAAACCTGTTTCCAAAAATATTTTTATGAGCATCTCCAACATTCCTATGTTAAATGCAGATATCGTAACAGGTATCGCACTGATGCTGGCATTTATCGCTTTTGGCATTTCCCTGGGATTTAAGACAGTTCTTATTTCCCATATCACATTTAACATCCCTTATGTTATTTTAAGTGTTATGCCAAAATTAAAGCAGACAAAAAAGAGTACTTATGAAGCTGCACTGGATCTGGGAGCTTCTCCGATCTACGCATTTTTCAAAGTCGTACTGCCGGATATCATGCCGGGGATCATTTCCGGTTTTCTTCTGGCATTCACAATGTCACTGGATGATTTTGTGATCACACATTTTACAAAAGGACCGGGGGTGGATACTCTTTCCACCAAGATCTACAGTGAAGTGCGAAAAGGAATCAAACCGGAAATGTATGCACTGTCCACAATCATGTTTATGACAGTACTTGTCCTGCTGTTTTTGATCAACTTTACACCCAAGCAGAAGAATTCTTCCCCATCAGCCGCTTCTAAGCGCAGAAGACATCAGAGCATCAGCCACATCATCTTCAAGCGCGCAGTACCGGCTGCCATGATCCTTGTTATTGCCGCCGGCGGATTTTATTACGGTTCCAAAAACGGAGTGACCGGCGGAGACAATCAGCTGATCGTATACAACTGGGGCGAATATTTAGATCCGGACGTGATCCCGATGTTTGAAAAGGAAACCGGTATCCAGGTCGTTTATGAAGAATACGAGACAAATGAAATCATGTATCCGAAAGTGCAGTCCGGCGCCATCGCTTATGACGTGGTCTGTCCTTCCGACTATATGATCCAGCGTATGATCGAAAATGATCTGCTTGCCAAGATCAATTTTGACAATATTCCGAATATCAAATACATCGGCGACACTTATCTGGAACAGTCCCGCCAGTTTGACCCGGATAACCTCTACTCTGTCCCTTACTGCTGGGGAACTGTCGGTATCTTATACAACAAGACAATGGTAGATGAACCGATCGACAGCTGGTCCGTACTGTGGGATGAAAAATATAAAGACAACATTTTGATGCAGGACAGTGTTCGTGATGCATTTGCAGTGGCATTAAAATACATCGGCGCCTCGCTCAACTCCACGGATTTAAATGAACTGGAGGAAGCAAAGCAGCTTCTCATTGATCAGAAACCTCTTGTGCAGGCATATGTTATTGATCAGGTGCGTGACAAAATGATCGGAAACGAAGCCGCCATCGGTGTCATTTATTCGGGAGAAGCCATCTATACACAGGCAGAGAATCCAAATCTGGAGTACGTAATTCCAAAAGAAGGATCGAATCTCTGGATTGATTCCTGGGTAATTCCAAAAAATGCACAGCACAAAGAAAATGCAGAAAAATTTATCAACTTCCTCTGCCGGCCTGATATTGCCAAAATGAACTTCGACTACATTACCTACTCCACTCCGAATACCGGAGCACGAAAACTCATCGAAGATCCGGCCATCCGCAACAGCAAGATTGCGTTTCCGGAACCGGAAGATCTTGTCAACTGCGAAACATTCCGTTTCCTCGGGGACAAATACGATGCAATCTACAACCAATTGTGGCGGGAAGTAAAATCCAAATAGTATCCCCCTCCGGGCATCCCGTAATGCATGCCTGCGGCGGGCGGACTTACGTCCGATAAATAAAAATGAGCGTGTTCCAAACCATGTGGTAAACACGCTCATTTTGTCTTATCTTTTATTTTCTCGTATCAATAAATCCTTCACCGAACACTTCACTTGTCTCTGTCAGCATCACAAATGCATCCGGATCCACCTCATGTGCAGCACTTCTGACGGAGTACGCCTGAGAGCTGGAGCAGGCACAGAGCAGCACATCCTTTTCCTCTTTTGTATAGGTTCCGATCGCCCGGATTGCTGTGGAACCTCTTCCGCTGATCTGATCAATCTTTTTGGAAACCTCATCCGCCTTTGTCGTAATAATCAGGATCAGTTTACCGGCTCCCATGCCATACATGATCTTATCGATCACGACAGATGTCACAAATGCCGAGATCAGACCATAGAGAACTGCGTCCACATTTCCGAATACCGGCCATCCAAGCAGAATAATCAAAAGATCGATCGCCATGGTTACAAATCCGATTGACAAATGCGGCTTGATCGCTTTGATCGACATAGTCAGAAAATCGGTACCGCCGGAGGAGGATCCCCGCATATAGAACAACGCAAGCGCTGCTCCCAGGCAGACACCGGAAAACAGTGCCGCCATAAACGGCTCCCCTGTATAAGGCTTTGTATACGGAAAAATAAGATCCAGAAATATCGTACAAACAATCATGGTTCTTGCTGATTTGAACATAAACCTCCGCCCTACCAGCTTAAAGCTCAAAATGATAAGCGGAATATTCAGGGCAAGGGTTGTAATACCAATCGGAAATCTCCATAAATGATTCATGATCAGCGCCAGACCGGATAATCCGCCCGGTGCAAAATCTGCCGTTTTTGCAAACGTATAAATCCCAAGGGCATATAATACACTTCCCACAATATCATAAGAAATATCCAGTACAAGCTCTTTTCCATTGATCTTTTTACGATTCTGTCCCATGTCTCTTCCCTTCTTTTCTCTTATACCGGGAAGCACCCGCCTCCGATAAATTCTCTGAGCAGCGAATTTGCCGGAACATAGTCACTTCCGATTCCGATAAAATAGTCAAAAAATTTCAAAAGTCTTTTCGCCTCAAGATATTCCGGTGAATCTTTTTCCACTCCGAACAAAAGAGGCTCCACATACTGTTTTAAAACAGCCAGTTCATACAACAGGGAAGAATTAAACATCACATCCGCTTCTTCCTGATACGGAAAAATATTCTCTTCCTCACCTCTTCTGACTGACGACCACATTGCGAGCGTTTTCTGTGCTGAAGTTCCTCTTGTTCTGGCATCCCGCACCAGCCGGCGGATCAGTCTTCCGTCTGTAGAAGGGATCCGGTTATGCTCATCAATATTCAACTGTGTCAGAGCACTGATGTAAATCTTAAACTTCCGGTCTGATGAAAGCTGACGGGAAAGCTCCGGATTCAAACAGTGAATTCCTTCGATCACAAGAATATCCTGTTCCTTCAGCTGTGTCGGAGTCGTGTCATAGCTCCTGCTTCCTTTCTTAAAATCAAAGATTGGAAGATGCACCGCCTCTCCGGCTAAAAGTGCCTGCATATCCTTATTGAACTGCTCGATGTCAATGGCCTCCAGACATTCAAAATTGTAATTGCCATCCTCATCCCGGGGTGTTTTTTCCCGATCCACAAAATAATTGTCCACTGCAATCGGATGCGGTCTCATTCCCTGCGTCCGAAGCTGAATGGAGAGCCTGTGCGAAAACGTTGTTTTTCCGGATGAAGACGGTCCTGCGATCATCACCAGCTTTGTTTCCGGCTTCGCGGCAATCTGCGCGGCGATCTGTGCGATCTGCCGTTCCTGATAAGCCTCCTGCACAAGTACGATCTCACGCATATCATATTTTGTGACCATGTCATTGAGTGCTCCGACTGTCTCAATATTCTGAAGGTCGCCCCACTGCACACTGCTCTTTAATACCTGAAACAGCTTTTCACGCGGTTCAAAGGCCGGGACTACATCCGGTTCCTTTCGGAACGGCATCTGGAGTACAAATCCTTCATCATACAGATGCAGCGCAAAATTCTTTAAATACCCGGAATCCGGCACCATATATCCATAGTAATAATCCTCAAACTCATTCATCCGGTAGATATTTACCTTGGAAACCCTCCGGTATCCAAACAGCCTTTCCTTGTCATACATCCCGTGTCTGCCAAAAAGCTCTACTGCATCCGATGTATGCACACAACGCTTCTCGATCGGAATTTGGGCTTCTGCAAGTTCATGCATCCTTGCATCAATCTGATCCAGAAACTTCTGATCCAGAACGACATCTCCGTCAATTGTACAGTAATACCCATTGCTGACGGAAAAATGGATCTTCACATTGCGGATCTTGTCATGTCCTCCGACATCATGAACTGCTTTGACAAGCATAAAACAGAGACTTCGACGATAAGTCTCATAACCGATCGGGTCTTTCACTGTCACAAATTCGATTTTACAATCCTGCTTTAATCGTTTGTTCAATTCCTGAAGACGTGTCCCGTCCACCAATGCCAGTACGATTTTGGCCGGGTATTCTTCCTGAAATTCTTCTGCGATCTTCTTGTAGGCAATTCCTCTCTCGTAACACTTTACCTTGTCCCCTGTCTGAACGGTACAAAATTCTTTCTCCATAAGCCTGCCCTCCCGTCTGGAATCTTACAATACCTGAAACGGATGCACGACCGGTGCGGTGATGATTTTAGCTGCAGGAAGTCTCTCTTCCAGAAACCGTTTCATATCTTCCATAAAAATATACTCTGTCCCATAATGTCCCGCATCAATCACCGAAACGCCCTGTGCCGCCGCATCCAGACCTTCATGGTGTCCGATATCTCCGGTTACAAGAACATCCGCTCCTTTTGAGACAGCCGGAGCAATGGCACTTTTCCCGGATCCCGGAGAAACCGCAAGTCTTTTTACCGGCTGCTTCATATCTCCAAACACCTTGACCGATCCCAGTTTTAATTTATGCTTCACATAAACACAGCATTCTTCCAGTGTCATCTCTTTTGGAAGGGATCCCACTCTTCCGATCCCCTCTTCTTTTGTCTGTGTATTCATGGTCACATCCAGCACTTCGGTATCTGTCAGTCCCAGAATCTGTCCGGAAAGCTCTGCCATGCCAAGCACATCATAATTGGTATGCATTGCATAATAGGAAATATCACTGCGGATCAGCTTTAACAGCCTGCGGCCGATAAAATCTTCATCCGTAATATGCTTAAGCGGCGAAAAAATCAGCGGGTGATGGGTAATGAGCATGTCCGCTTCCTGCGCAATCGCCTCCTCAATGACCGCATCTGTTGCATCCAGCGCCAGATAAATCCGACGGACTTCTTTTTCACTTCTTCCCGCCTGCAGCCCTACATTGTCAAATCCCAGAGCAGCACTCTTGGGATATGTACCCTCAATCATTGCCATAATGTCTTTACACTGCATAATACTTCAGTCCTTTCCTGATGCAGACAAGCTCCTCTTTGAGTTCTGCCTGTCTCTTTGTGATATGTTCCCCTCTCTGATGATCCAGTTTTTCCAGAATCTCTGCTTTTAACTGTTCTTCTCTCTTTAAATACTGCTCCAGTATGGGGTGGCGCATCTCCAAAAGTAATTTTCCGTATCGAAGCTGGGTTTCATCCCACTTCTCTCTTTCGCTTTCCTTTGAAGGAACCACACGCATCATCGGATAGTACTTTCCTTCATCCAGTACCATCTCTTCCTGCACGATCTGATAGCCGTTCTGCAGAAGAAATTCCCGCACCTTTGCGATCTCCGACTGGGGCTGCAAAATGCACTCTTGTAATGTCTCTGCCACAGCCTGTCCCTCTGTCAGAATCCTCATCACAAGTCCGCCGCCCATACCCGCGATAATGACGGCTTCCACTTCTCCCGGAGACAGTTTTTCCAAGCCATTGGATCTGCGCATCTTGATCTGCTCTTTTAATCCGGCTTCTCTTACATGCTCTTCTGCCCGGATCAGCGGACCTTCGTTCACATCCATTGCAAACGCTTTTTTTACTTTTTTATGCTCTGTCAGATAAATCGGAATATAGGCGTGATCCGTTCCGATATCTGCCACACACTCCCTGACTGTCACAAGGTCAGCCACTGCCTGCAGTCTTTTTGATAATTCATTCCTCATATCTTAGTCCAGATAGTCTCTCAGTTTGCGGCTGCGGCTTGGATGACGCAGCTTCCGGAGTGCTTTTGCCTCAATCTGGCGGATACGTTCACGGGTAACATCAAATTCTTTTCCAACTTCCTCCAGCGTTCTGGCACGTCCGTCGTTCATTCCGAAACGAAGACGAAGCACTTTCTGCTCTCTTTCTGTGAGTGTATCCAGCACTTCATCAAGCTGCTCTTTGAGCAGTGTCTGCGCTGCTGCCTCTGCCGGCACCGGTACGTTATCGTCCTGGATAAAATCTCCCAGATGACTGTCTTCTTCCTCACCAATTGGTGTCTCCAAAGATACCGGCTCCTGGGAAATCTTCAAAATCTCACGCACACGTTCTACCGGCATATCCAGTTCTTTTGCGATCTCTTCCGGCAGCGGCTCTCTTCCGAGCTCCTGCAGAAGCTGTCTGGACACACGGATCAGTTTGTTGATCGTCTCCACCATATGCACCGGAATACGAATCGTTCTCGCCTGATCTGCGATTGCTCTTGTGATTGCCTGACGGATCCACCAGGTAGCATACGTACTGAATTTGTATCCTTTGTGATAATCAAATTTTTCCACTGCTTTGATCAGTCCTAAATTTCCCTCCTGGATCAGATCCAGAAACAGCATTCCGCGTCCTACATAACGTTTTGCAATGCTGACCACAAGACGAAGGTTCGCTTCTGCAAGCTCTTTCTTTGCATCTTCATCTCCTTCCTCCATTCTCTGCGCCAGCTCAATCTCTCTGTCTGCACTTAAAAGCGGAACTTTTCCGATCTCTTTTAAATACATTCTGACCGGATCTTCAATGCTGACACCGTCCGGAACTGACAGGTCAATATTCTCCATATCTACATCATCCGCTTCTTCTGCCATGATCACGTCCATGTCTACGTCCAGATCATCGTCACTGCTGATACGCAATACGTCAATATTGTTGGCTTCCAGATACTCAAATACCTTTTCCATCTGTTCTGCTTCCAGTTCCATATCCGCAAAAAAGTCATTGATCTCCTGGATCTCCAGTATACTTTTCTTTTTCTTTCCCTGTGCTACCAGTTCTCTGAGTCTTTCCGTAAACTTCTGAATGTTTTCTTCCATGTGTCCATCCTTCCTCTGTCTGCAGCAAACGCAGACTGTCTTGTTTTATTTTATCCTTATTCAATAGAAATATGCAGTTTCTTCAAGTCATCCAGTTTTCGCTTTTCCTCCATCAGCTTCTGAAGTCCGATGATATCTGTCGGCTCCAGATGCATGGTCCTGTAATCGATACTGTGTGTCTTGACTTTTACGATTGTCTCCTGCAGTGCTTTTTCCCGTTCCTCTTTGGTCGTCAGCTTCTGGATCTTCGTATGAAACAACGAAGCTGCTTCCCGGTGTTCTTCTTCCTTTGTAAAATGATTCAGGATCTTGGCGGGATTTAATTCTCCTTCCTCATACTGGTGATATAAAAATTCTGCCACTGTATGGTACAGAGGTTCCGGAAAATCCTCCGGACTGATATACTTCTGAATGATTCCAAACAGTCTTCTGTCCTCGATCATCCAGGTAAGCAGAATTTTCTGGGAAATCTTCACCCCGTCTTCTTTCGGCTTCTCGCTGCCTGTGGCCTGCTTCGGACGCTCCACCGGCTTTGCCATTCCTTCTCTCACCGCCGTCTTTGCCACCAGTTTTTGCAGGCTCTCAACTGTGGCCCGATATGTACCCGCAACCGCTTCAATATAATTGTTCCGCTCCAGTTCATCCTCAAAGCCGATCAGACGCCTTGCAGCCTCCTGGAAAAATGCAGTCTTTCCTTCCGGAGAATTCATATCATACTCTTTCTCCAGCATCTCCAGTCCGAACATAAATCCGTTTCTCGCATTTCCGATCCTGCGTTCAAATTCCTCAGCGCCCAGATTCTTGATAAATTCATCCGGATCCTTATATGGATCCATCCGGATCACCTTTGCAGTGATCCCGGCCTCCTTCAAGATCGGAACTGCCCGAAGCGCCGCTCTCGTCCCTGCCTCATCGCTGTCATAGGTCAGATATACTTCCTGAACATACCGCTTGATCAATGCCGCATGCCCGGTCGTCAATGCAGTTCCCAGTGATGCCACTGCATTGGTAAATCCCGCCTGATGCAGCGCGATCACATCCATATAGCCCTCACACACCAGAAAATACGGCTTTCTTGATGTGCGCGCCCGGTTCAGTCCGTACAGATTACGGCTCTTGTCAAAGATCTCTGTCTCCGGTGAATTCAGATACTTTGGCTTTGCGTCTCCCATCACACGCCCGCCAAATCCGATGACCCGGTTGTTCACATCCATGATCGGGAACATCACCCGATTCCAGAATTTGTCATAAACACCATTTTTCTCATCGGTATTGATCAGTCCCGCCTGACGGATCAGATCTTCCGTATACCCCCTTTTTCTGAGGTAACGAAAGAGATCATCGCTGTACTTGCTGGAATATCCGAGACCAAATGCCTTGATCGTCTCCTCCGACAACTGCCTGCCGGTCAGATATGCGTGCGCCGTCTTTCCCTGTTCAGACTTCAGCTGCACATAAAAATACTGCGCTGCCAGCTTGTTGATCTCAAGAAGCTGTGTCTTTCTGTCTGCCCTGGCTTTTGCTTCTTTTGAATACTCCATCTCAGGGAGTGCAACACCTGCCCTGTCCGCCAGAAACTTCAGTGCTTCCACAAATGAAAAATTCTCATAATCCATCAGAAATGTAAATACATTTCCTCCCGCTCCACAGCCAAAGCAGTAATACATCTGCTTTTCTCTGCTTACGGAAAAAGAGGGGGACTTTTCATTGTGAAACGGACAGAGTCCGAAATAGGAACTACCTTTTTTCTGCAGTCTCACATATCCTGAGATCACATCCACAATATCATTTTTTGTTCTTACTTCTTCGATTACTTCTTCCGAATAATACATGTCTGCCTCTTACTTCTCTTTCATTTTTGAGCATTTAAAATCCCCTACACTTATTATATTCTGCGGTCACATCTCTTTTCCTTTATTTTTTTGAAATTCTTTTTTCCAGTGCATCGATCACCGTCTCAAGCACTTTTAATCTGGCGTAATATTTATCATTTCCCTCTACCACGATCCATGGAGCATATTCTGTGGAAGTCCGGATCAGCATCTCATTGACCGCCTCCTCATACTGCTCCCATTTTTCACGGTTTCTCCAGTCTTCTTCTGTGATCTTCCACTGCTTTTCCGGATTTTCCTGCCGCTGTCTGAATCGCTTTTCCTGCTCTTTTTTGTCAATCTGCATCCAGAATTTCAAAACTACAGCCCCTGCGTCCGCGAGATCCTTTTCCATATCATTGATCTCCTTATATGCCCGTTTCCACTCTTCCTGCGTACAAAACCCTTCTATCCGCTCTACCATCACCCTGCCGTACCAGGTTCTGTCAAAAATTGCGATATGCCCGTCCTTTGGCATGTTTTTCCAGAATCTCCAGAGATAATGATGTGCTTTCTCCAGATCATTCGGCGCCGCTGTAGGATTCACCACATATCCCCTGGCATCCATCTTTTCTGTCAGCCGCTTGATCGCTCCTCCTTTTCCGGCAGCATCCCAGCCTTCAAACCCGATTACCACCGGAATGCGCTTCTGATACAGCTCTCCATGCAGCTTCTCGATCTTTTTCTGATATTCTTTGAGCTTTTTCCGATACGTTTTCCTGTCACAACACAAACTTAAGTCCACTTTTGCCAGCACAGATTCCTGAAACCCTTTTGTTGCTCCATCTATCAGACTTCTATTCTCAGACGCCTCTTTTTCCGCTTCCCGGATCACCTCTGCCGCCGTCTCCCTTGCAATCTCCCTGCGCCTGTTGTCAATCCCTGCTGTCAGCATCTGCGTGATCACGGTGTAGATTTTGACTGTTGCATAGCGTCTGTCTGTAGCCTCCACAATCGTCCAGGGGGCATATTCCGTATCTGTCCTCTGCAGCATTTCTTCTATCATGTCCTGATACTGATCATACTTTTCATTTTTCTTCAGATCTGCCTTTGTCACACGCCACGCCGTATCTTTAGACTCCATGAGTTTATCAAACCGTTTTTTCTGTTCCTTTTGATCGATATCCAAAAACAATTTAATCAGAAGTGTCCCGTCCTCCGTGATCTGTTTTTCAAAGGAACAGATCGAGCGATAGCAGTTTTCTATTTCCGATTCTCGCATTTTCTTTTCAAACCGGTCACTGAGCACCTTAATATACCAGCTTCCATCATATACTGCCATCCGGCCTCTTTGCGGTGTCTTCGTCCAAAACCGCCACAAAAAAGGGTGCATCGCTTCCTCTTTTGTCTCCTCTTTCACCGTAAATACTTCAAATCCCCTCGGATCCAGACTCTGAATCAGTTTTCCGATCTGCATTCCTTTTCCTGCGGCATCAAATCCTTCAAATACAATCATGATCGGAAGCCCCATTTCCTTACACTGTCTCTGAAGTTTTCCCATCTGCAGCTTCAAAGCAGTCATTTTTGCCTTGTATTCACTTTTTTCCATCTTCATTGTCAAATCTACTTTTTCTAACATGATTTGCCCTCCCGATCCTTTCTGTCTTAGTTTTCCCATCTGTTTCTTTTTTATCCTGAAACCAGAAAAAACCGCACGGACTTCTGTGAAATACACTGTATTTCATAAAATCCATGTGGTTTTTCTTTTCGTAACGGCTGACGATCACCCTCCATGCTGATTTTGCTCAAAAAATCAGATATCTTGCGTTTCTGATTTTTGTTTCATTTCCACCAGTACTTTTTTGAAGTTTTTTCGAAACAAGATCAACGTTGTCGCAACCGCGATCACGTCTGCGATCGGTTCTGCCAGAAACACTGCCTGTACATTGTCTTCCAGAAATACCGGCAGGATATAGATCAGCGGGATCAACACGATGATCTTTCGAAACATTGCCAAAAACGCTGAAATTTTAGAATTTCCAAACGCAATAAACGTCTGCTGACAGGCAATCTGTGCTCCCATCAGTACCACTGCCGCCATATAAATACGCATCGCCCATCTTGCAAATTCTGCCAGCTGCAAGTCATTGGTAAAGATCGTAACAAATACACCCGGAAGCAGTTCTGCTACTGCCCAGATACAGGCCGCATAAATCACTGACGACAACAACAGCAGACGGAATCCTTTTCTCACACGTTCTGGATTGTTGGCTCCAAAGTTATAACTGATGATCGGCTGTCCTCCCTGGGTCAACCCCTGCAGAGGCAGCATGGCAAACTGCATCACACTGGAAAGGATGGTCATGGCGCCTACTGCCAGGTCTCCACCATATTTTAATAAAGAATAGTTAAAGCACAATACCAGAATACTCTCTGTAGACTGCATGATAAACGGCGCAAACCCAAGCCCGATACATGGAACCATCAGATCTTTTCGAATTCTGAAATTCTCTTTTTTCAATCTCAGCACCGTATCTTTTCCAGAAAGGAAGCGGATTGCCCAGACTGCGCTGATTGCCTGAGAGAGCACCGTTGCCAGAGCGGCTCCCCGCACGCCCATATGGAATCCAAAAATGAAGATCGGATCCAGCACAATATTTGTCACTGCACCGATCACAACTGTCATCATACTGATCTTAGAAAAGCCCTGTGCGGCGATAAATGCATTGAGTCCAAGTGTCAGCTGTACAAAAATCGTTCCAACCGCATAAATGTTCAGATAGCTTTCTGCGTATCCGATGGTATTCTCACTGGCGCCAAACATCATCAGTAAAGGACGCTTAAATACAAGCACCAGAGCTGTCAAAACAACAGCGGTAATCACCAGTGCAGAAAAACAGTTTCCCAGTATCTTCTCTGCACCCTCATTATCCTTTTTTCCCATCAGAATACTGGCTCTTGGTGCGCCTCCCATTCCCATCAGTGCCGCAAATGCAGAGACGATCATAATAATCGGAAAACATACACCAAGTCCGGTAAGTGCTGCCGCACCCTCTCCCGGAATATGTCCGATATACATCCTGTCCACCATATTATAAAGTGCATTGACCACCTGTGAGATAATAGAGGGCACTGCCAGTACGAACAACAAGTGTCCGATCGGCTCCTTTCCCAGATCCACCTCTTTTGACATTTTCAGTTTCATAATGATGACTCCTTCCCTTTTGCCCGTTCTTCAAATCGCGCAAAAATCTTCTCCATTGTATTGGCCATATTTGCAATATCCTCTTCGGGAATCCCCTCAAGGATCTCCTGATCGATCTTCCGCTTGATTCCTCCAAGCTGTTCGATCACAGGAAGTGCATGTTCTGTCAGCTTTAGATGCTGCACTCTCTTATCATGGTCATCTGCCACACTGATGATCATCTCCTTCCCCAGCAGCGCATCTACACTTCTGCATACAAGCGCCTTGGAAACGCCGAGACATGTACATAACTGACTGTTCGTATCGATTGAAGGATTATTTGCCAAAAACAGCAAAATTGATATTTCATTCGGAGAATATGTCTCATTTCCCAACATTCTCCCAAACTCATCTGCATACACTTTCCTGATCTTCATAAACACAGAAATCATACCTTCCACTGTCATCTCTGCGCTCATTTTTCCACCTCCATTTGTTTACTTGTAAACTTTCTATTAGTATATCACGTTTCACAGAATTGTCAATTTTATATCACACACTTTTTTCAAATTTATAGTTGACATTTCAAAAACTCTATAGTATTATACTAAAAGTGATGTGCTTCACGTAAGTTTTTCATCATAATGAGCGGAAGTGTCGGAACTGGCAGACGAGCAAGACTAAGGATCTTGTAAGCATTGCGCTTGTGTGGGTTCAAGTCCCATCTTCCGCATATTATAAAAAGGTATGATTCCATGTTCGGAATCATACCTTTTTTGTTTATAATTTTCATGTTCTTTGTTTTTAATAGTTTCAACAAATTATAACATAGGAGTTTTTCTATACTCCAGGTAACGCTACGGCTTTGCATCAACCCTTCCACGCTGCGTTAAATATCCCGTCATAAATAAAAGACTCCAGACGTTCTCTAAAGACTGATACATTTCCGGATAGATCAGCTCCTGATGAATCTCTTTTATGATTTCCCCGCCGGCAAGCAGAGTTTCAATCTCACGCTTGGTTTTAAGATTGTCGGACATTTGAATAAATTTCTTGACGGCATCATTACTGCTGGTGTTGATCCAATAGTTTTCCGGAAACACATTTACATAGTCTTGAAATATCATTTGCTCATAATATCCATTTTCAAACGCCTTTGCTAATGGAACATCATATTCATCAATTAGAAGAATTACTTTTAATCTATAATGCTTCTCTAATAATTTTGACAATATTTTCA
>OLVV01000823.1_pt1 | contig 14053 bp, 12 predicted proteins | sample 1673581 | NCBI WGS metagenome assembly OLVV01 (sample SAMEA103958116, study PRJEB25191) | human gut metagenome | biome: human-associated habitat [ENVO:00009003]; feature: intestine environment [ENVO:2100002]; material: feces | place: Germany | collected 2013/2015
TAATTATGCTAATTATTGTTAACCATATTCAGTTTTTATATTATAGTTCATATCTCAAAAAAAATAAGTACCTTCGCTAAGCCAAAATGATGAAACTGCGTTCTTTACGGTCGGAGCAGAAAGGATTTTCAAACAAATCCATACAACTGGAATGGGCAACGGATAGGTAGCAATTTTTTCGCTTAACTATTCAAAAAACGGCTTCAAAGCACACATTTACAAATGCGGAATAATGCTGCGTATCTCCCTGAAAGCCCAATAGTTTACATTATTCTTCCTAAATCCATCCGAAATCGGGCGAGTTTGGCTATCTTTGTAGCAGAAATGGTTTAGATTATGAAATACACAACAGATAAACGATATTCGGAGCAGGGAACGGAAGGGAGATGTGCCGTGTCGTCTCGCAATAAGATTATTTGTCTTTTGCTCTTTGTCGTAGGACTGCTCATGCTCGGCGGAGGCGTCTACGGGCTTGTGTCGCTGTCGAAGGCTTCAGGCGCTTTGGACCATGCCACCGGCGTGATAGACAAGCTCAGCTATAAGAGAGAATACCGGCACCGGAAGAGGCGTACGCACTGGGAGATGCGCATAAGCTACGAGACAGAGCGCTACGGCAAGACATATATATCGGAGAAGTGCTATCTGCCATTCCGCAGTGAGGGCGACAGCATAGAGGTGCTGTATAATCCGGATAACCCCTACGACGTGCGCATTCCGGGCGATGAGCGCTGCATATGGTTTACGCTGCTGGGCGTAGGACTGTTGTGTATGTCGGGGGTGTGGCTGATGCTCAGGCCGCAGCGGCAAAAAGAGCGGCATGCTTAGCGCCATATAATAAAATAAATGTTCTTTATATATTGCATTATGTCCGTTTTGCTATGCCATATAATGACTGAGCAAAACGGACATAATCATGATTTTTGTTTTGATTGGGGTTGATGTCTTGTTCTATTTTTTGCCTTTCAGCATCTTCAGCGCAGCCGTTAGTGCCGAGTCGGTCTTGCCCAGTGCGTCGCTTTCGGTATATTCTATGCAGACGTCAGGCTGTATGCCGGAGTTGATAATATCGGAACCGTCGGGATTGGTGAAGCGGCATTCTGCTATCAGCGACGAGTAGCCGTGTCCCCAGTTGCAGAATTTAGGACTGCTTATCACGCCCGCTGTCGGCGTGCCTACAATCTTGCCGAGCGACAGGTTCTTCATTGTTGCGGCAAAGTCTTCGGCTGCCGATGCCGTAAATCCGTCAACAAGAATTATAACGGGGGCGGTTATTCTCAACGAGTCGGGCGTGTTGTTCTTCATCACGAACCAGCCTTCCTGAACGGGCTGCATGGCCACGCCGTTATAGTAGTCGGCCAGTTGGCTGACATTTTTGCCGTACATCTCGTAGGCCGTGTTAGCCACTCTTGTCATAATCTTTAAGCCGTCGAATATGTTAGTGTTTCTGTCGGCGATATGTCTTATTATGTTGTGCCACGACTCGTCTGTTCCTCCTCGGTTTCCGCGTATGTCGAATATCACGCCTTTGGCAGACAAGAAATCAGAGAGGTTATTCTCAAAAGCGCTTTTTATTGTGCCGGGCAACGTGAACGTGCTCATCTTCATATACATGATGTTGCCTGGCAGCTTCTTTATGCGGCATTTTGCCGTGTCGCGCCTGATGCTCCAGTCGTCAGTGTCGTCGTAGTTCCTTATGCTTGTCATGAGTTTTGTGTTTATGGTCTTGCCCTGAGGAGTCGTTATCTCAATATGAAATTCCGCGCCTTCCTTGCCTGTAAGGAATATGTCGAGAGCCTTTCTCTTTCTCCATTCCATGTTGGGAGCCGAAACATACGGATAGACATGCCTTTGCAGATATTCGTCGAGCGTCAGGCCGTCCACCTTTTTTATCTCGCTGCCAACAGGCAACTGCGGTTTTAACTGCCTTGTTGTGTTGGTTATCAGCAGCTTGTCTCCAGCCCACGTAAGTATCAGCGGCACCCTGTAGCGTATGATGTTGCTGTCGTTAAATCGCGTGTGTCCCTCGTTGAAGTGAGCCATGAACTGCGTCATTAAGTCCGAAAACTCCTGTTCGCTTTCGGCATTCAAGACCTTAGTAAGATAGCATCTGTAAAGACTGTCAGGATTAGTCTCCTTGAATTTCTCAGGAAATGCAAAGTTGTTGCTTATTTCTTTCCATATCGAAGAAAGTATATATATTCTCTCGCTCAGAGTAGTGTCCGCCTTAGCCGTGTATGGCACGATGCACATTAAGACCAAAGTCGCAATAATTATTCTCCTGATCATGTTACGATGTTTTTGCTGAATGTATAGAGTTAAGTTGACTATGCAAATGTACGAATAAAATATGACACATTGAAAAATAACATTGTAGAGTTTTTAGCTGTCAGATGTTTTTAGAAAAATATCTAAAAATTCTGTTTGTGTGTCATAGAAATAAAAAATGACAGTCATCATGTATTACAAAATATTTTGGGTGGCATTCCAAAAGATAAAATCAGTCATGTAATTATCAAAAAGTGGTAATTTTACTGTCTTTCGTCACTAGAAACTTTATATTCTCAGAGATACAGATTCACGCCCATGTTAAAAGTAATTTATGGTATGGTTGAAAATTTTAATTACCTTAATGATATGTCTGCGACAAGTTTTTAGAAATTGTATCTCAGTTCATTTTTACAGATTTATCCCTTTACAGAATAATAAAATTGCTTTTTAGATATAAAAAATTGCAGTATTAGAAAAAAACATTTATTTTTGTAAAGTCTTACCCATGCTGAAAGCCCTGTAGGGAATAGGGTGGGCAGACATATATATAAAAAAGCGTAACTGGACGCTTTGGTTTTGACGTGTTAGAACTTCGCAAACTCTATGGATTGTCAAAAGACAAAGCAACGGGGACGCCCTTTATGGTGGTGTATATTATATACATCCTCAAAAGATGTGGCATTTATGTCATGCTTTTGAATGTATTTGTATATCTACATCAGCGTGGGGCTTTCAGCGTTGCTCGTTTCGACAATCCGGGCAATGCGAAGGCCTTAACACGTGGAACGAGTGACAGATTGGCTCCACGTTTGAACCAGTATGTATTTTGCAAGTGTCTGTAAATCATAAGAAACTTTACGGCATAAAGCGTAAATGATACCATAAAGTTCCCGTTGTCTGCGAGAAATCAATCTTGCGTAGTTTATATCGGAAGATGAATTGTTTGCTGCAAATTAGCGATTAACATTCATTAACTCGTCTTTTGCTGTTTCAATGGCTGTAAGTTTCAATTCGTCTTCACCCTCCAAAGCATCCAATACTTTGTCGGCAAGCCAAAGGGTGAGCATTTCCTTTTCATCCACTTTGAAGTATGTTGCCATTTGAATTACTTGGCTACGCTTTGCCCTGCGATCACCACGTTCTATCTTACTGAACATGGGGGGGCTATCTCCAAATATGCTGCTAACTGACGTTGCAGCACCTCATGTTTGTCTCTTAATTTCTTTATCTTGTTTCCTAATAACATATCTTTTGTATTTTAAGTTCGACCGAAATGCTCGGTTTGTCGGTCGGATTTTGCTATAATCGGTTGCTTCGCTATAAATTCCGTTGAAAACTTCGCTATAATTATGACGAAATCAGTCGTTTCTAACTATTTTCAACGTTAACATCGGTCGGATTTCGGTCGGATTTATGAAATTCCGGTCAGTTTTCGGTCGGATTTGTCCACATCCGACCGTTCCTATTTCAAAATCCATCTTAGTCCGATTCTATCTATTGAATTTTCTTCATTCATTTCCACTAACAATCTACCTACATAACGAAGTTTTTGCTCTTCCGTTTTATTCTGTAGTAGGACATCCTTCAAATATTCGTAGATGCTGTCTCTTTTTGCACCTTCCTTATCAGCGTTACTGAGATATTGAAGAACCATTTGGCGTAGTTTCTCCTTATCTAACCCCTTCGTCCTAGTATAATAAGGAAGCTGATGCGTGTTTTTGGCGACACTTAGGTAAATGCTGTAATGCGGAGGCTCACCCTCTATCAGTCCACGTCTGAGCAAGTCTTGCGCCACATCCTTATGAATGGTTCTGCCTTTCTGCACTGCATCAAGTGAGATGCAATCCCAAAGAGAAAGAGTGCCATTTGTCTTCAGTAAGTCAGTGTATCGCTTGTTGATTTCATTGCCATATATGCGGACTACGACTTTCTTCGTTATTTGGTCAATCTCATAGTCTGGCATGGGGAAGTGTCTGCGCCATTGCTCGTTGAACATCTTCTTGATACCACGGCTTACAGTGTCAATCATATTGAAGTTAACCATAGCCCTGCACAGACATTCATTTCGGAAATGAGTCTGGGGTTCTTCATTTCTCAAAGCATTCTCCAATGTGCCAGGGATAAATGTGCCAGCGTTGGAGTAATACAAGTAGCCTGAATTCTCCACAAAATTGATGCGCTTCTGAAGTGTATAGCCCTTAGGGGACTTTGTCTTTGCACTTTCTGAAATTTGGCTTATTTTTGCTGTTAGCAACCTTGAAGAGCGAAAAGTCTGCTGCGCTCTGATATTGGCGAAATATTAATTCAGCGAACACTAATTAGCCGTTTAAAATTACGAAACCCCAGCCTTGTGTGGGCTGGGGAAGAATACTTTAAACTTTTTGTGCGACTGATTTCCTCTTACGAGGCCATCTTCGGCAGTGCTATCTTACAAACTCCCACCGACCGAGCCGAAAGCGCCAGTAAGACCGCACGAACACGGGCTTGTCACAACAACACCGAACCGTTTCATCGTTTTGAGGCAGTGCCCCACAACGGCGGTTCTACCCGATGTGAGGATGCCTGTTTATTACGCTGTTAAACATAATATTATAACCATGAGTTATACAAGAGTGAACATTCACTCAAGAGCCGACTAAACGGCCTTCATGGAATTATATCTTGACTTTGAATGATTTATTTTTGATTTTAATAATATAGAGACCATTCGATAATGCGATAGATTGGTTTGGACTTACGACCGTCGAGAGAATAAGCCTTCCGTCAATACCATACACATAGACATTCTCTACTGAATCACCTATATATATAATCCCTTCTCCGATTACCGAAATGTACTCATTTCTTTTGTTAGCATTAATCTCATCTATACCAGCACTCGTTTCAGCCACAATATTCATGAACTCCTTCCATCCTTCTGCTACTTCATAAAGAGATTCTGTATTGTCTGGAACGATTAAAGTTGCTTTGGAATATGCTGTATTGGAAAACTCCGCTCCCGTCGGTGGAATAGTATTCTTAACATTCACTTTTTCCAATGAGCTACACTTTCTAAAAGATCCTGGAGTGACATACATCTCAACTTCTGTGATAAACCTTTCACTAGGTCCAAGCACATTGACATTTTCGCCTATTGTTAATTCCCTCAATTTGGGAAGATTATTAAAGGGAGAATCATAGGAAGTAATGAGATAATAGTCAACTCCTCCATCGCCGGTTATCGTATAACGAGGCGAATCAGAAAGATTTCTACCAAGATACAATTTTTCAATTGGGAGGCCATCAAAAGCAGACTTATAGTATTGAATCTTAAATTGAATTATTTCCCCATTTACTTCCTTCTTTTGGACACTGGTTGCGCCATCGTAAGATCCAATCGGTAAATGTAAGGTAGTTTCTCCGTCATTAAAGGTTAAGACTTTCAAAGCTGAGCAACCAGAAAATACTGATCTTCCAATGTTTTCAACATTCCCAGGGATTATTAATGATTCTATATTGCTACAATTATAGAAAATTCCATCTCCGAGGGTTTGAAGGCCATCACCTAAAATAACAGAATTTGCAGCATTGCAATCCTTAAAAGCATAGTTAGCAATAGATATAATGCTCTGTAATTCGAAAGCCTTAATTGATTTACAATTTTCAAAAGCATTATTCTCTATTCTAATGATTAATTGAAGATTATTTAAGTTTTCAAGATTTACACATCCGGAAAAACATTCCGCGGGGATAACTGAAATATTATTATTTAGTTCCACATTCTTCAATTGATTACATCCTTTGAATGCGGACTGTCCTACGGAAGAAATGTTACTGAACGAAAAAGACGTAATTGCAACACAATCCTCAAAAGCTGATTCACCAATGGATGATAAGGACTTGGGGCAGGTAAAACCATCAAGCGCAGAGCATCCTTTGAATGCACACCCCGAAATACGTGTGACCGTCTGTGGAATCTGAATATTAGATAACTTATAGCAGTTCTGAAAAGCGGCAAACGGAATCGATTCGAGATTACTATTCAAATCAACATGCTCCAATTTGTTACAGCCAGCAAAACAATAATTGTCCAATGACAGAACCGTGGGAGGCACAGAAACAGAAATTAAATCAGAACACCCTTTGAAAGCCTCACCTATGGAAGTCACTTTGTATATAGTATTATTATACTCGATACTTGAAGGAATAATGATGTTCCCAGAATAATCAGAATTCTTTTTCATCACTTCAACCTCATTTTCGGATAAGATACGATATAGCAGGCCACCGAACTCAATACAATGAAGAAGATTAGCACTTTCTTTGAGAGTCCAGAACTTGCTCCATACGGGAGTTGATTTATATGCATTCAAAGAGCCTTCGGGAATCTCAACTATCAAATCCATATATTGAGAGTTCGTGAATGGATTCGCCGCTGGAGGAGTGGCCGAACTTATGCTAAGGTGGGTTAGTAAAGAATTATCAATAAGACTGGGGAGTTTAGTAAGATTAGTACCAAATTGTACGGCCTCAAGCTTAGAATAATGAGATAACGATGAAGTAGCTTTTTGATTATTCATCAATATAACATCAATATTCTTAACATAATCTCCTATTGTGAGATTCCGCAATGTTGTTGGGAAAAATGTTGAAGGATTCCTTCCATAGCCAGGATTTTGTGCACCTCCAGAGATAGATAAAGTTCTTCCTATATAAGCACTTTCGATTTTACAATTCGCAAAAGTATGAGGAGTTTTATAATCCCAACTCCCCACACATAATGAGAATAATAGATTGTCATAGCCATCTTCAAAAGTCACCTTTTCCAGTCCGGAGGACGCAAAGGCCCATTCTCCAATCGATACTACTGATTGGGGAATTGAAATTGATTTTAAATTTGAGCAGTTTCTAAAGGCACCTTCTTCTATGGATGAAACAATTTCACCAATAGCAACTTCGGTCAAAGATATATTGCTACTAAAACATCCAATTCTATTATAATTTCTATCATTACTAGAAGATTTAATGTCCCTTCCCATGATTACATTAGATAGAGGACAATCTTCAAAAAGAGGAGTTCTTGCGTCGCTGCTAGTTTTGTTATAACCAACCGATAGTGGTGATGAAGCCGCTTCGATAGATATTTGAGTCAGACCAATACATCCATCGAATACGCCATTTCCAATCTGTTGTAGATTAGCGGGGATAATAATGGACGAAATTCCTTTACAACCAGCGAATACATTGTCTTCAATGGTTACAATAGAATGAGGAATTTCTAAGTTATCCAATGAAGAGCATCCTTGAAATAATCCTTTAGACAAATTTGCTATCATCGGGGGGAGCTGGATATCGGAAAGAGAGGAACAATCTTGAAAAGCCTCGCTTCCAATTGAATTAACAGTATTTGGAATTGAGATTGAAGATAACCCCACGCACCCCTTAAAAGCTTGAGATCCTATTTTCTTTAGTCCTTCAGGTAAATCTATTGTAGTCAACGATGCACAGCCGGCAAAACATGCTACTCCTAATTCGGTTATGTTATTTAAGCCCGAAATCCCTTGTAATGAGGAGCACCCTTCAAATGCTCTTGCCCCCAATGACTCTATACTTTTGGGGATGGTAACTTTGGTCAACTCGTTATTATCTGAGAAAGCGCCATTGATTGAGGTTACACTAAACTCTCGACCTTTGTATGCAACTGAGGCTGGAATTGAAATTTCTCCCGATTGCTTGTTCTCCCCTGCTACAAGTGTGGCAGTCATGTTGTCCAGATCGACCTCATAATAAAAACCATTAACCTCAAAGTCGTAGGCATAGGAAGATACGGATGAACACAGCATTGCCATGACCATCCAAATTTTTTGAATGATTGATTTCATTATACTATTCTTTGATTGTTAGATTTCCGAATTCTCCATAGAGCACAATAGAGTAAGGGTACACTCCTTTAGTTCGATCCAGAATGGTTTCCATGCATTTCTTAATAGCATCTTCAGCAATTTCCCATGCGACAAGTTTGTCTGTAGTGGGAGTAATCTTTGCCGTTGACTGGAATTCGCAAGAATATGACCTTTGCCGATACATAAATTCCACTCGATACAAATGATAACCGTCTGTCTTCATTTCTGTCTTATATGCCGCAGTCATCCCCTCGTTGGCTTTAAAGTTATTATATGGAAAAAGTGTAGAATCTGTACCTGTCGCTGTCCTTTATACAGAGGCTTCTCGCATTACCTATTGGATTTGGGCGGCAACGCAGAAGCCCACGCCGATATGAAATCGTATCCGTAAAGAGACCTATACAGCACAATACATTGCATTCGAAAGGACACAATTTATGCTTACAAGGTCTCCACGGGGTTGATATAATCACACCCGAGACATCTACTGTTGGTAAGTTCCAGACTTTTATTTTGAATTTGCTAGATTCGACTCGTCAAGAACGAAGCGTCAAGTAAACGCCTTCAATATGTCTGAACTATCATCCCACCCAAGCCCGCTTTGCACAGATATGTCTTTCGATTTTACCATGCTCCACACGGCGTGAGCTGTCTCATTATATCTTCTACAAGAACTCGTCTTGGGCTGATATTCAGTTGAGACATGATAGTCCAAGTGCAAATATAGGTATTTTTAATCAGAATAAAGAATGAATCTTAAAAAAATCTTATTGTTAACTGGGGAATTGGTGGGAATTGGTGAGGAGTTACCCAAAATTGGACTTGTTGAAACTATGCTTTTGTGTGACATACATTATGTGTAAGGTCAACGCTTTTGCGTCTGTCTCTTGGCTGGTGTTCCCAAGCCGACCTTCTGTGTGCCATCCCAATTCGTAAGCTGGTCGGCACATCCGTTTGAGCCGCTGAGTAAGACATAGGTATCGGCGCTGCATGACATGTGGTCGACAAATGCAATTAAGTTTTGACAAAGGGGTTCGGTATAAACGACTCCCTTTGTGGCAAAGCTCTTTGTCCATGATGTAACACATTCCTTGCGAAAGTTACTGCAATCATCCCATACCATACCTGCAAGGAATTTGTCTGTGGCTGCTTCTACTCTCTTTGCAGAGTCGAGAGAAAGGTTGTACTTTGATGCTGTTGCCATGATGCCATAATAGATAGCGTTGGCTTCTTTCTCAATGAAGTCTATTCGTCCTGTCTTTGAGAAACTTTTGAGGGCATCGTACCCTTCATTTATAAATCGGTCTCACTACTGTCCAAAGAAATTTTCCCATAGAGTCAACTGACCATCATCGGAGTTTTTCATCGGACGTTTTGGTTTAACGAATAGTTCGCCTAAGGGTTTCCTCTCGAAGAGAACTTTCCCTATAGCGGACGATAAAATATAAAGATCTTGATCGACATGATACACTTTCTTTGCAATGGCAAGCAGCAGATAGTCGCAGATGGCAATCCAAATCTGCGAGAAAACCGCATTCTGGCTCGTACCATAGAACGACTTGATATGCAGCCGCTGCTTTATCCATTTGAAGAAACATTCCACCTGCCAGCGTTCCCTATAGAGTTCTGCGATAGTCAGGTAGGAGTGGGTGAAGTCGTTGGTCAGGAATCTATAGACATTGCCTGTAGCATAATCTTCATAAACGACCATACGGAGAGTTTCAGGATACCACTTGGAGGTTCTAGGACCGGTAAGTCTGATTACAGAGTCACTAATAACACCAGTGTGCTTGTCAACGAGGCGTTCCTCCACCACTTCATACTTCATGTTGTCCTTGGCTCTTGTTACGAAGAACGCCTGCTGACGATGGAAGTGGTTGAACAACTGCCTGAAGTCAACATAGCCCTTATCCATGAGATAGTAACTGCCCGGCTCTACAAGAATCAGGCTCATAGCCTTGGAGTCGTGGACAGCAGCCTCTGTCAGATAGATGAAGGTTGGTATGGAACCACGCAAATCCAACAGCGTATGCATCTTCACTCCACCTTTGTCATGATGCAGGCGTGCCCACGGACAGAGCTGAAGGCACAACTTAATTGTACTGCTATCAAAGGCATATACGATGCCGTCCACGTCAAGTCGGGAAGGCTCATTCTGATACAGTTCCCTTGCCCAGGCAATCAGAATCTGCCCAAAGTCATAGTATATACGCCAGTCCTTTGTCTCATTAATATGGGCCAAGGTAGAACGCTGGATATACTTTATCCCACTCGAATAGAGTTTGGAAGACAGTGCAACCAGTGTTGCATCAATGCTGCGGAGGCTAATCTGGTCGGTGAACTGGGCAAAGCTCATCACCAAGAACTGGTCTCTGCATTTGAACCCGATGGCATGTCTGTTGCCATTGTATCTCTTTACGCATTTGTCGAACTCATATCTTGGTATGAGCGACATAATCTGAGCGAATACGGTCTTTCCCTGATTCATGATTTCTGCCTCTTGCAATACGATTTGCAAAAGTAAAAAATCAAATCTCGAAAAAATAATATTCGCGTAACTCATTGTAAACGATTAATTTAAATCATGTCTAAGATATTTTCTTTGGACAGCAGTGATATTAATATGTAAAACTTGCAGCCTTAAAACATCCCCGTTTTAACAGCCACAAGAGTAATCATAATTGGCTGACGCCGAACTTTGTTTTTCAATTCTCCATTCTCCATTCTCAATTGGCAAATGTTTCGTTACGCCTCGATGTTATATTTCTGAATCTTGTTGTACAGCGTCTTGCGGTCGATGGCGAGCAGTTGGGCTGTTTTGGTCTTGTTGCCGCCCGTGGCGCGCAGGGCGTCTATTATGCGTTGTCGTTCGGTCTGCTCGTCGTGCAGGGCTGTTGGCTCTTGTCTCACGGGGCGCGTCATGGCCTTCGACAGCTCTTCGGTGCCGATGTATGAGCCGCGCGTAAGCAGGGTGGCACGCTTCACCACGTTGTTAAGCTCGCGCAGGTTGCCCGGCCAGCTGTATCGCGCAAGCATCTCCGACGCCTTGTCGTCGAATCCAGCCACGTTGCGTCCCAGCTCCTCGTTGGCCTGACTGACAAAGAGGTCGGCAAACAGAAACAGGTCGGCGCCGCGGTCTTTAAGTTCGGGCATGTATATGGTGAACTCGTTGATGCGGTGATAAAGGTCTTCGCGGAATTTTCCGTCGGCCACGAGCTGCGCCAGGTTGCCGTTGGTGGCGCACACCAGTCGTATGTCCACGCTTATCTCCTTGGGCGAGCCTAACGGGCGCACCTTGCGCTCCTGAAGGGCACGCAGCAGCTGCACCTGCACGTCGTAGGTCAGGTTGCCCACCTCGTCGAGGAACAGCGTTCCGCCGTTGGCCTCCTCAAAGGCTCCGCGCTTGTCGGTCGTGGCGCCTGTGAAGGCTCCCTTGGTGTATCCGAAGAACTCAGACGCTGCCACGTCCTTGGGTATGGCTCCGCAGTCGAGCGCAAAGAAGGGCTTGTCGGCGCGGCTGCTCTGGCTGTGAATGCGGCGCGCCACATACTCCTTGCCCGTGCCGCTGGCTCCGAGAATGAGCACCGACATGGGCGTTGGCGCAACGAGGTTTACGTAGTCGTAGAGCTGGCGCGAGGCCTCGCTCGTGCCTTCTATGTATTTCTTGGCTGCCGTGTGCGTCTTATGTTCTGCCGCCGCGTTGTTGCCGTGGGCTGCTTGTGTTGTCGCAGTCGTCGGTGTAGCGCCTGCCGTGGCGGCTGCATCGGCGTTGTGGCTGTCGAGCGCGTCGTTTATCTTTTGCAGCAGAATGTCGGGCTGCACGGGTTTGGCTATATAGTCGCACGCTCCCGACTTCATGGCCAGCACGGCGTTCTGCACCTCGGCATAGCTCGTCATCACGATGAAGGGCGTCTGCATGTTCTTCTTGCGCAGCCAGTTGAGCAGAAACAGACCGTCGTGGTCGGGCAGACGGAGGTCAGACAGTATGAGGTCGAAGCCCGTACTGTCGGTCACGGCCCGTGCCGCGGCGCTTACGGAGCTTGTCTTCTCAACCGTGAAACCCTTTTTGCGCAGCCATGTCTGCATCATGGTTGCGTATGTAAGGTCGTCTTCAACTATAAGGATACTTGCCATGTAGGTCAGAATGTTGTTACGATAACAACTGCGTGTCGTCATGCAAAATTAGCTTTTTTATTATACATGGCGCAATAAACGTAGGTTTTTTATTGCTTTTTAAAACTTTAAGACCAATGTCCTCGCCTTTTATACATCCATATTTTCAGCTCCTTTCTCATCGTCATGCCGCTCTGCATCAGTCTGCAAATCAAAAACGCGCTGAAAATCGTAACCATTTTATGCGTTTTTCCTTTCAGTCTATATATTTAATATATTTTATAAGGCTGTATGTTAAGCAAATAGTATGCATCTGCTTTCATACTGTTAGTGGCCTGTTTACGACCCGTAAGTGGCCCACTTTTGATGCAAAACCGGCCCACTTTTCAGTCGTAAGTCATAGGCTTTTTGTTGTCAATCAAAGCGGAGATATAATACAAAGAATTGTCAAGCTGAAAAAACTGCCAATACAGACAATTTTGAACCACTGAAAGACAAGCACTTCACCCGAAAGCTGTCAGTAAAGATATTAGCATGCAGAGCCTGCACAAGCTTGGAAATTTTCGGGATTCTTTTGCTTGTGACATACACTTTAGCGCAAATATCAGGAATGATATGAATAATTCGTTTATGGGTCTGTATGGCAAGATACGGCTCATGAAAATGGCACTCGCTGAAAGTTTCAACGAGTGCCATTTGAGTATGGATATTTAGTCGGTCAATATCATGGCTATTATTTTTCGGGCACGTAGAATTTATCCATCAGCGGAAGCACCATTGTGGGATCATTGCAGAACTGTTGTCCTGTTATCTCTTTTTTCTCCACCATTTCGACCAGCTTGGGGAACTCCCTGAAATATAGTTTCATGGCTGCCTTCATGCCTACATTGATTCCGCCTATTCCGAGCCAATAGGCTTTGGCTATCTCATCTCCTTTCTTTAGATAGTAATATCGCCAAACATAATTGATTATGGTCTCCTTCTTGTTCACTGTATAATCCGTTGTGGGCGTTATATATCCGTTGACATTCTTTCCTTCGTAAATTAGCCGTAGAAATACTGGCTTCTTAAAAGGCTTTGGATTTTTCTTAAATAGATTGGGCACGCTCTTCTGGGCCTTTACCGATTCGTAAATTAAGGGTAAGGAGTCATTGAGAGTTGACGTGTAAACTATTCTTTTCACTTCTTCTGATGTGTAGGTGCGGGCTTTACCTTTGTAGGTGTCGCTTATATCCAATTCGTATAACTGTGAAGTTATGATTTTTGTGAGTGGAATCGAGATGTAACCTTCAATTACCGTGCCGTCAGTCAGCGTGCAGGTTACTTTGTAGTCGTCAGGATTGTTGCGTGCTGTCGTTGGCAGCGCCATGAATAGTAGTGAAAGTATTAAGATAAGTTTATTCATTGTGTTTTATTTTAAGGTTGTTTACAATAAGGTTGTTGAACACAGATAAACAAATTTTGCAAGTTATAGTTGTTAGACCATGTTTGTAAAATTTGGCTTGTAGATTACTGCTGATCAGTATAAAAGTTCGTCGCTTGCCAAATGTGCGTTGCACTGTGCATGCCGAATGCATAGATAGTATTTTCTTTCAATACTTAACGGATGGTTTTCTCTTAATTCTGCCAATTTGAACCTGTAATGTAAGACATGGCTATTTTATCAATGTAATATTTGTTCGTCGCTCCGTTTGCATCTATAGAGCGAGACAAAATTCCTATATCAGTTTAAATATTACTCACAACCGGTTCCGTTTGTTCATTGTCGTTACATAGACATTTTGCAAATG
>OLVV01000828.1_pt1 | contig 13953 bp, 10 predicted proteins | sample 1673581 | NCBI WGS metagenome assembly OLVV01 (sample SAMEA103958116, study PRJEB25191) | human gut metagenome | biome: human-associated habitat [ENVO:00009003]; feature: intestine environment [ENVO:2100002]; material: feces | place: Germany | collected 2013/2015
CGCAGCCGCCGCAGCCGGGATAGCCGCAACCGCCGCAGTTGGCGCCGGCCAGACAGGCCTGGATCTCGGGCAGGCGGGGGTCCACCTCCACCTCAAAGACCTTGGCGGCCACCGCCAGGATCAGACCAAATACAATGGCAAGGGCGCCAAGGACCACAACGGCCCAAATGACAGTAGTAAAATCCATATTTTCTCCTCCTTACCAGACCTTCAGGCCGCTGAAGCCCATGAAGGCCAGAGCCATCAGACCGGCGGTGACCAGCGCGATGGGGAAGCCCTCAAAGGACTTGGGGATGTCGCTGGAGACCTCCAGCTGCTCGCGGACGGCGGCAAACAGGAAGATGGCCAGCAGGAAGCCCAGACCGCCGGTGATGCCGTAAACCACGGAGCTGATGAAATTGTAGTCGTTCTGCACGTTCAGCAGGGCCACGCCCAGCACGGCGCAGTTGGTGGTGATCAGAGGCAGATACACGCCCAGGGCGGTGTACAGGGTGGGGATGTTCTTCTTCAGGAACATTTCCACAAACTGCACCAGACCGGCGATGACCAGGATGAAGGCCACGGTCTGCATGAACTCCAGGTGCAGCGGCACCAGAATCAGGTGCTGCACGAACCAAGTGATGAAGCTGGCGAGCGTCATGACGAAGATGACCGCCATCGACATGCCCTTTGCCGTGTCGTACTGCTTGGAAACGCCGAGGAACGGGCAGCAGCCGAGGAAGCGGTTCATGACAAAGTTATTGACCAGCAGACCGCCGACAAGAATCGTCAGCAGATTCGCCCAAATGTTGCTCATGCTGCCGCCCCCTTCTTTTTCGACTTATTCGACAGTGCATTGACCAGAATCAGCAACAGACCCAGCGTGATGAAGCCGCCGGGAACCTGCGTCATGATGCCCATCGGCTGATAGCTGGCGGGCATCACCTGCAGACCAAAGAACGTACCGTTGCCCAGCAGCTCACGAATGACGGACAGCAGCGTGATGGCGAAGGTGAAGCCCAGCCCCATGCCCAGGCCGTCCGCAATGCTCAGCACTGGCGGATTCTTTGACGCGAAGGACTCCGCACGGGCAAAGATGATGCAGTTGACAACAATCAGCGGGATAAACATGCCCAGCGCCTGCGACAAATCCGGCAGGAACGCCTTAAGCAGCATGTCAATCATCGTCACGAAGGACGCGATGATGATGATGTACGCCGGAATGCGCACGCTGTCCGGGATGATGTTGCGCAGCAGGCTGATGAACAGATTCGAGAAAATCAGCACAGCCGTAACCGCCAGACCCATGCCGATGCCGTTCATGCCGGACGTGGTGATGGCCAGCGTCGGGCACATGCCCAGCATCAGTACAAACGTCGGATTCTCCCAAATCAGGCCGTTCAGCAGGACACTCATGAAGGTTTTCTTCTGATTAGCCATGCTTTTTCACCTCCCCAAACGGATGCGGCGCGGTGAAGCGGTCAATCAGGGGCGTGCAGACGTTCATGAACAGAATCGCGAAGGAGCAGCCTTCGGGGTAGTTCGCGTAGGCACGGATGATGAACAGCAGCAGACCGCAGCCAATGCCCATGATCACGCGGCCAGGCACCGTCACCGGGCTGGTCGCATAGTCAGTCGCCATGAAGAACGCGCCGAGCATCAAGCCGCCCGCAAATACCTGATAAATCGCCATTTCAGCGCCATCCTTAATCAGGTAGCAAACGAACACGGTCGCGATGAAGGACACCGGGATGCGCCAGTCAGCAATCTTGCGGACGCACAGGTAAATGCCGCCGACGAGAATCGCCAGCTTGCAGGTTTCGCCCAGCACGCCGCCGCAGTTGCCCAGCAGCAGATCCATAAAGTTCACGCCGGAAACGCCCTTGCTCAGCAAGCCGAGGGGCGTTGCGGAGGTCGTCGCATCCACGGCGAAGTTGGACTGCGGATAGCTGCTCATCAGCGCAGACCAGCTGACGAACAGAATCGCACGCGCGGTCAGCGCCGGGTTCATGAAGTTGCTGCCGATGCCGCCGAACATTTGCTTGACGAGGACGATGGCAATCACGCCGCCGACCACCGCCAGCCACCACGGCGCGTTCGCCGGGAGGTTGTACGCCAGCAGCAGACCCGTCACGACGGCGCTCCAGTCGCCAATCGTCACCGTCCGCTTCGTCAGCTTTTCCCACACAAATTCAGATAGAACACAGGTTGCCACGGACACGCAGATGAGCATCAGCGCGCTCCAGCCGAAGATGATAACGCCCGCAATGCCAGCCGGCAGCAGCGCCAGACAAACCTCCTGCATGATGCGCTGCGTGCTGCTATGGTCGCGCAGGTGGGGCGAGGAGGTCATCACAAGATTATTCTGCATGGTGTTATGCCTCCTTCTTGGACTGCTCTTCAGCAGCCTTCTTTGCAGCTTCTGCCGCGGCTTTCTTCGCGGCTTCCGCCTTCTTGCGGGTCGTAATCACCTTTTTGCCCTGACGGCAGGACTGCGTAAGCAGGCGCTTGGCGGGGCAGACGAAGGTGCACGCACCGCATTCGATACAGTTCATGATGCCGTACTTTTCGGCTTCGTCATAGCGGTCGGCGCGGACGCAGCGGTCAAGCAGCGTCGGCATCAGCTGCATCGGGCAGGCGCGCAGGCAGCGGCCGCAGTTGATACAGGCGGATTCCACCGGGTCAACGGCTTCTTCGCCCAACACAAGCACGCCGGAGGTGCCCTTCGTGACCGGGATATCCGTGCGGGTAATCGCCATACCCATCATCGGGCCACCGCTGATGAGCATCCGTGCGCCGGACTGCATTCCACCGCAGGCTTCCAGCAGCGTGTCGATCGGCGTACCGACGCTAACGAGGAAGTTGCCGGGGTTGTTGACCAGCCCGCCAACGGTCGTCACGCGCTGCACGAGCGGGCGGCCCTCGCGAATCGCCTGCTGAATGGCATACACCGTGCCGACGTTGCTGACCACGCAGCCGACATCCAGCGGCAGACCGCCGGTCGGCACCTTGCGGCGCGTCAGGGCATACACCAGCTGCTTTTCACCGCCCTGCGGATAGCGGACGGGCAAATCATGAATTGTGATGCCTTCGACGTTCTTCGCCGCGGCACGGAGCGCTTCCACCGCGTCCATTTTGTTGTTCTCCACGCCGACGTGCGCTTCCTTCACGTCCAGCGCAAGCATCATCAGGTGGATGCCATCAATGATTTCCGCGGGTTTTTCCAGCATCAGGCGATGGTCAGCCGTCAGGTACGGTTCGCACTCCGCGCCGTTGATGACAAGCTTCTCAATCGTCTTGCCCTTCGGGGGCGTTATCTTGACCTGCGTGGGGAACGTCGCGCCGCCCATGCCGACGATGCCGGCTTCGCGGACGATGGTCTGCAATTCCTGCGCGGTCAGCGTTTCCGGGTGCTCTGCCGGATGCAGCTCCACCCAGTTGTTCTGGAAGTCATTCTCGATGACGACGGCGGAAACCGTCGAACCATTTGCCAGTTCGACCGGCTCAATGCCGACGACCTTGCCGGAGACGGATGAATGCACCGGTGCGGACACAAAGCCGCCCGCTTCGCCAATCTTCTGACCCGCCAGCACCAAATCACCCTTCTGCACGATGGGCTTGCAGGGCGCACCGATATGCTGCGAGAGCGGAATCACCACGCGCGCAGGCGCGGGCAGCTCACGAATGGCGTTGCCGCTGTTGACGGCCTTGCCGTTTACGCCCTCATGCGGATGCGTTCCGCCGGGAAACATGTGTTTGACAAACACAGAGAAAACCCCTTTCCAAATCCTTTCGCATCCCCTGCCGTGACAGCAGAAAACACATATTCAGACGGAATCCGTCTGAACAGGACACAATCACACGAAATCTATTATATCATATAACAAGGCATTTGGTACAGTGAAAAGTTTGACAAATGTCAGCCAAAGTTTTTTAGTCAATTTCACCATTAGCTATGACTAATATCTTCTTCCGGCAGATTTCCCGCCACATAGAGCATGTGCGCTGCGTGACTCATGGCACTGCCCTCGCTGCCGTCCGCGCCGCCAAGCATCCGCGCGACTTCGCTGATTCGTTCCTTGGGTGAAAGCAGGCGAACACTCGTATTCGTCCGCTCCCCTTCCACACGCTTCTCCACAAGAAACTGGTGCGCCGCCATCGCCGCAATCTGCGGCAGATGCGTCACGCAGATAACCTGCCGCTTGCGCGCGATCAGCGCCATCTTCTCCGCGACGACCTGCGCCATCCGCCCGCTGATGCCCGTGTCGATTTCGTCGAACACCATCGTGCCGACGCCGCCTTTTTCAGCTTCGAGGCTCTTAATCGCCAGCATCAGGCGCGACAATTCGCCGCCAGACGCGATTTTTGACAGCGGCTTCAGCGGCTCGCCGGGGTTCGGGGAAATCATAAACTCAATCACGTCGTCGCCGACCGACTGCGGCATGAAAATCTTCCCTTCCGGGCGAATCGCGAACGACACTTGGAAGATGGTGTTGCCCATGCCGAGGTCTTTCAGCTGCGCCATCATGTTCTTCTCAAACTCATTCGCCAGCCCGTGCCGCGCCTCCGTCAGCTGACGCGCGAGCTGCCGATACTGCGCCAGCAAGCGCTTGTGTTCCGCGCCGGTTTTGGCAACCTGCTCATCCAGCGAGACGTAATTGTCGTATTCCTCCTGCATCTTCTTCTGCTGCGAAAGGACTTCCGCCACCGTTTCGCCGTACTTGCGTTCCATGCGCCGAATCAAATCCAGCCGTGTCTCAACTTTCTCCGCCCGAACGGGGTCGAACTCCCCTTTTTCGGTCAAATCCGCCAGTTCGTAGCCGATTTCCTCCAGCTCATAGTACGCTGAATCGCACCGCTGCGCCAGACTGACGTAGTTTTCGCCGAACGCCGCCAGCGACCGAAGCGCATCCGCCGCTTCCTTCACGCGCGAAAGTACCGTCTCGCTGTCATCGTTCGCTGAAATCGCCCGATGCGCCGCCGCAACCGCTGTCGCAATCTTCTCCGAATGCCGGAATCGCTCTTTTTCCGCTGCCAGCGTTTCTTCCTCGCCCAGCTTCAGCCGCGCTTTTTCCAATTCCTCCAGCGACTTTTTCAGCGATTCCATGCGGTACTGTTTCTTCTCATTCTCCTTGACCAAGCGCGCGTACTGCCGATGGTTGGTGATGAACGCCTGATACGCCGCGTCCACGCGGCTGAGCAGCGCCTGATAATCGTCGCCGCCCGCAGCATCCAGAAACAGCAGGTGATACTGCGAGTTCATCAGGAACTGCGCCTCGTGCTGCCCATGCACGTCCATCAGCAGTACGGCAATGTCTTTGAGCGCGGACAGCGGCATCACCACCCCGCAGACGCGGCAGAGGTTGCGCCCGGAGCGCGTGATTTCGCGGTAGAGCGTTACCGTGCCGTCGAAATCATCAAGTGCCTGCGCCTGCGCCCATTTTGCGACTTCCACATTGCCGCTGGCATCGAACACCGCTTCGACCCACGCCTTGTCCGTTCCCGTGCGGATGAGTTCCCGCGCGGCGCGTCCGCCCAGCACCAGATTGACTGCGTCCACGACGATGGATTTGCCCGCGCCGGTTTCGCCGGTCATAACGTGCAGCCCTTCGCCGAATTCCAGACTCAGTTCCTCAATCAGCGCGATATTCCGCATTCGCATGGATAGAATCATGATGGATACTCCTTTTCCGTGCCGGGGATAACCATTGCCGTTATTTCATCATTTCCCGGATGCGGCTGGTGACAGTGATCGTCTCCTCGTTCGAGCGGATAATCAGCAGCACCGTGTTGTCGCCTGCCAGCGTCCCCAGTACCTCCGGCCAGTGCATACTGTCCAGCGCTTCCGCCGCGACGTTCGCCGAACCCGACAAGGTTTTCACCACAATCAGGTTGTTCGCCGACGAGACAGACAGCAGCGATTCCGCCAGCATCCGAATGAAACGGTCGGTCAGATTGTTGTCCGCCTGATCGCCCGTTGCGTATTTGTACTTGCCGGAGGGGGTCAGCACTTTCAGCAGCCGCAATTCCTTAATGTCGCGGGATACAGTCGCCTGCGTCACGCGGATGCCCCGCGCATTCAGGGCGCTGGCGAGTTCCTCCTGCGTTTCAATTTCCTGTTTTTCGATGATATCGAGGATTGCCACTTGTCGAACGGTTTTCATATTTCCGCAGCACCTGCCTTTACATTTTGTGTTATCGGGTCCATTCCGTCAGCTTTTCGCGGACAAGGTTGAAGAACGGCTGGTCACTCGTGCGGATGAGCTGCAGCGTTCGATCGGCACGACTGATTTCGACCACCGCACCGTCATCCAGCTGCGCGTACGTCTGCCCATCGACTTGCAGGCAGGCGCTCTGCGGCGCATCCGACCCCAATAGCAGGCGAATCTGTGCGCTGCCCTGCACAACGGTCGGACGATGCTGCAAACTGTGGGCACAAATCGGCGTGAGCACCATGCAATCCACTTTCGGGGAAATAATCGGACCGCCAGCGGAGAGCGAATAGCCGGTTGACCCCGTCGGCGTGGCGACAACAAGCCCATCGGCAATGTAATGCCCGGCGAGTGCGCCATCCACCAGCGCCGTAACCGTAATCAGCCGCGCATAGCCGCCGCGGCTCATCACCACGTCGTTGATGGCGTACCAGCTTTGCCCATTCATCTGCACGGACAGCACTGCGCGGCGCTCTGTCTCGTAGTCGCCGCGGATGACCTTGTCCAACAGCCTCGGCAGGGCGTCTGCCTCGCCTTCCGCCAAAAATCCGACGCGCCCCAGGTTCACGCCGAGCAGCGCCGCATCCCACGAAAGCGCATACTGTGCGCCGCGAAGCAGCGTGCCGTCGCCGCCCAGCGACAGAATCACATCCGCCCGCGCATCCGGCGCATTCAGCGAAGTCACGCTGCCCGACGCAAACGCTGCCAGCACCTCATCTTCCACCAGCACCTGCGCGCCGCAGGACGCAAGCTGTGCCACTGCATGATGCGCCGCTGCCATTGCATCCGGCCGATGACCATGAATGACGATGCCAAGTCGCACGCCGTTCCCTCCATCCTGATTCAGTCTGCCGTTTTTTTCACAAACAGCACCCGAAGTATCCCCATTATAACACAAGATGAATATTCATGCAAGCATATACAGAAATTTTGATACCATTTCCAAATGAGAATGCGCACGCAGGTGGCGCAGGTGAATGCAGGAAATCGTATTACTTGTGTGAAGAACCCTTTAGCTCCTGATGCGCCTTTTTTACCAGCTCGTGGATGATTTCCGGCGTCATCGGCTCAGCTTCCTGCGTCCGGACGGTGATTTTGCCCAAGAACTCAATGTTGCCCTCCGGCCCCTTAATCGGCGAATAATCCAGCTGCTGCACCTGCCAGCCGATGCTCGGCGCGAATTCCACAATCTCCCGCAGCACGTCCTCATGCACCTTCGGGTCGTGGATGACGCCTTTCTTGCCGATGCGGTCGCGTCCCGCCTCGAACTGCGGCTTAATCAGCGTATAGAACACGCCCTCCTCGCCCATCAGCTGCGCCGCAACAGGCAAAATCAGGCGAATGCTGATGAAGGACACGTCCATCACCGTAACAGTCGGGTGCAGCGGCAGCATGTCCGGCGTCAGCAGACGCGCATTCGTCCGCTCATAGAGCGTTACGCGCGGGTCGTTGCGCAGTTTCCACGAGAACTGCCCGTAGCCGACGTCAATCGCATAGACATGCGCCGCGCCGTTTTGGAGGCAGACGTCCGTGAAGCCGCCGGTCGCCGCGCCGATGTCCATGCACACTTTGCCGCGCAGATCCGCCTGAAAGGACGTAATCGCCTTTTCCAGCTTCAATCCGCCGCGGCTGGCATAGGGGTTCGACTTGCCGCGGATTTCCAGCTCGTCCTCCGGCTTAATCAGCTCCGACGCCTTGTCAATGCGGCGCGTGCCGACGTACACCTCGCCCGCCATGATGCTGACCTGCGCCTTCGTGCGGCTTTCGCAAAGCCCGCGTTCCACCAGCGCTACATCAGCCCGTTGCTTTTCGCTCATTGATGCTTTTCTCCATTCTTCAGCGCGATGACGATGCGCTGGGTCATCAGTTCCGGCGTCAATCCCAAGTATTTCAGCAGCTGATCACGCCGCCCATGCTGCACAAAGGTATCCGGGATGCCGAAGGACAGCATCGGCGCGGGCAGCCCTTCGCCGGACAGGAACGCGCAGACCACGCTGCCAAAGCCGCCCGTCAGCACATGCTCCTCCATCGTGACGATTGGGCGATTCGCCAGCTGATGCAGCATTTTCTCGTCCATCGGCTTCACACTCCGGCAGTTCACCAGCGATGCGTGAATGCCGCGCTTTTCCAGCAGGTCGCGGACTTCAATCGCTTCTGCCACCATCGAGCCGACAGCCAGCAGCGCCACATCCTCCCCCTGCTCCATTAGCTCCCATTCACCGATGCGGAACGGCTTGTCCTGCGCCGGGTAGCGCGCCGACAAATCGACGGATTCACGCCCATAGCGGATGGCGCAGGGGGATTCGTTCTCCTGCGTCCAGCGCATCATGGTGCGCAGCTCATTCAGGTCGCGCGGCGCCAGAATCACCATGTTCGGCACGGGCAGCATTGACGCCAAATCCCACACGCCGTGGTGCGTCGCGCCATCCTCGCCGACCAGCCCCGCACGGTCAAGCAGCAGCGTCACGTTCAGTTTCGGCATACACACGTCATGTATCATCTGGTCAAACGACCGTTGGAAGAACGACGCGTAGACCGCGAAGTACGGCTTCATGCCGCCCGCCGCCAGCCCAGCTGCCATCGTAACGGCATGTTCCTCCGCAATGCCGACGTCCATCATGCGGCGTGGAAAACGCTCCGCAAAGTACGACAAGCCCGTACCCGACGGCATAGCGGCGGTAATCGCGACGATTTTTTCATCCGTTTTCGCCATTTCGGACAGCGTTTCCGCCATTACCTGCCCATAGGACGGCAGCGTTCCCTTCTTGCGCGCCGTACCGGTTTCCACATAGAACGGCGGCGTGCCGTGGAAGCGCTCCGGCTTGTCCTCCGCCGCGCTGTATCCATATCCTTTTTTTGTGAGCACATGCACGACAACCGGCTCATCCAACTGTTTGACGGCCTCCAATGTGTGCTCCAGTGCCTTGAGATCATGCCCGTTAATCGGGCCGAAATAATGGAAGCCAAGGCTATTGAAGAATCCCTCTTGATTTTCGCGCACGAACATGGACTTGACGCTCTTTTTTGCCCACGATAAAAAACACTGAAGCGGTTTTCCGACTACGGGCAGGCAGGACAAGCCTTTGCGGATAACCCGCTTCGTGCTTGTCCACCCGCTGGAGACGCGTAAATCCGTCAGATGCTGCGAAAGCGCCCCCACGTTCGGCGCAATCGACATTTCGTTGTCATTCAGAATGACAATCATACGCGTATGACTGTCACCCGCGTCGTTGAGCGCCTCATAGCACATGCCGCCGGTCATTGCGCCATCGCCCACCAGCGCCAGCACATGGTGATGCTGCCCCTGCAAATCGCGGGCGCGCGCCAGCCCCAGCGCTGCGGACAGCGCGGTAGAGGCATGACCCGTCTCGAACACATCATATTCGCTTTCGGAGCGCTTCGGAAAGCCGGACATGCCGCCGAAGGAGCGCAGGGTACAGAACGTGCGGTAGCGCCCCGTCAGCAGCTTATGGACGTAGCTCTGATGCCCCACATCGAAGACGATTTTGTCCTCCGGCATGTTGAACACGCGGTGAATCGCCATCGTTAATTCTACCACGCCCAGATTGCTCGCCAAATGCCCGCCGCGCTTGGAAATAGTCGTGACCAGTTCTGTGCGAATCTGCGCGGCGAGATCGTTCATCTCCGCATAGGACAAACCTTTAATGTCCTGCGGCGACTTGATATCCTCCAATCGCAAGCATTTTCCCTCCTTCATGGATTTTGCATTTGTGTTGATTGATGCTATTTCTCAGATAAGAATGCGCAAGCGGATGGCGCAGGCGAATGCAGGAAATAGTATTAGAATTTGCTGCCCTTGCTCCCCTTTGCGCCCTTCGCGCCGCCGAGCGAAACGCCCTTCAAAATATCGGAGGAATAAGCATAATTGCGCATGTTGCGGTCTTCGTTCGCCTTGCGCGCGCAGTCCACCATGCGGTCAATCAGCTGCGAATACTTCACGCCCTTGTTCTCCCACAGGTAGAATGCCAGCGAGCCGGGAATCGTGTTGATTTCAGTGATGTATACCTGCTCGGACGCACGGTCAAACATGTAATCGATGCGCACAACGCCCTTGCAGTCCAGCATCCGGAAAATATTGCAGGACATGGCCTGAATCTTATCGCGCAGGCTGTCCTCAATCGGCGCGGGCAGCACACGGTGCAGGCTCGCCATGCCCTTCGAGCCGCCATTGGCAAGATACTTCTCCTTGAAATCGAGGAACTGCTGACCCGACAGCGGCATCTCAATCGGGCTGGCTTCCACGTCGCCATCGTAGCCCAGTACGGAGCAGTTCAGCTCAATCGGGTGATCCAGCCCCTTCTCAACCAGCACGCGGCGGTCGTACTCAAATGCCAGTTCAAGGCTATCTGTCAGCCCTTCGCGGTCATCCGCACGGCTGACACCGATAGACGAGCCAAGGTTCGCGGGCTTGACGAACACAGGATAGCCCAGTTCCTTCTCCACCTTGTCCAGCACGGCGTTTTTGTCCTGCTGATACATGGCGCGCGTGAACCAGCAGTCCGGCAGACACGGCAGCGTCCCCGCGCCGCGGAAGAACTGCTTCATCATGATTTTATCCATGCCGATGGCGCTGCCTGCCACGCCCGTAGACGTGTACGGCAGATTCGCCAGTTCCAGCATCCCTTGCAGCGTGCCGTCCTCGCCGTTCAGCCCATGCATGACGATAACGCAAACTTCCAGCCGCGCTACCATGACCTGCGTTGGATGAGAGAACAGCCCCTTGCCAGGACGGTTCGCCAGCAGCGCGCCCGAACCCGCCGTCGCGTCCAGCGCAACGGCTTCGATGCCCGCTTTGTTCGGGTCAAAGGGCGTGTACGTCTCGATGCGGCGGAGCGCATTCCCCGTATACCAGACGCCGTTTTCGCCGATATACACCGGGATGACGTCGTACTTCTCGCTGTCCACATGGTTCATCAGCTGCACCGCGCTGATGATGGATACCTCGCGCTCACAGCTGCGGGAACCGAAAATCACACCAAGCTGAACCTTTGCCATAACAAAAATCTCCTTGCCTTTACGGAATCTCTGATTGATTCGGCAGAGCTTCCTTACGTTTCAGAATAGTGATCCGGAAGATCGTTTTCAAACATTGCAATGTCGCCGGGACGCCCAATCTGCCGCAGGAGCGCCGTCGCTTCGTCGAGGCTGGCGACGACGTGCAGATTTCCCTGCGGGAAGCCCGCTGCGAGCAGCCCTTCGGCAATCGGCTGCGTGTGTTTCTTGCCCACGAGAATGGCGATATCCGCGTTGCCGCAGATTTTCCGCCCAAATTCGCGGTTGAACGCCGCTTCCTGTCCGCCCAATTCGACCATACCGGGGGTAATGATGATGCGCCGCGCTTGGAACGCCCCAAGTACCTTCACTGCCGCTTCCGCGCCCTTCGGGTTGGAATTGAACGCATCGTCAATGATGGTGATGCCTGGCGACGGAATCAGCTGCAAACGGTGCTCCACCGGCTGCAGTTTGCTGATGCCGCGTGCTACTTGCCGCATGGTCAGCCCCAGATGGAGCGCAACCGTCGCGGCAAGCAGGATGTTCTGGATGTTGTGTTCCCCCAGCAGGCGCGTTTCGCACGCAATTTCCTCTGCCGACGTATGCAGGACGAATCGGCTGCCCATCGGGGAAACCGTCACATCCGTTGCCCACACGTCCGCGTCCGGGCTGTAATGCAGGCAGCAGAGGCGCTTTTCTTTCTCCGTGCGGTCATAGAGTTCGCGGCAGATTGCACCGTCATCCGGGAAAAAGCAGCAGCCATCCGCCGGAACAGCGTCCATCAATTCATATTTCGTATTTTTGATGCGCTCCAAGGTGTGGAAGGTGTCCAAATGCTGCGGGCCAACGCTCGTCAGCACACCGTAACGCGGATGCACCAGTCGACACAGTTCCTTGATATCCCCGACGTGCCGAGCGCCCATTTCCGCCACAAACACCTGCGTCGCAGGCGTCAGGCGCTCACGGATGATTTTCGTCACGCCCATTGGCGTATTGAAGCTGCTCGGCGTAATCAGTGTCTGATACTTCTCCTGCAGAATCGTGCCAAGAATGAACTTGACGCTCGTCTTGCCGTAGCTGCCGGTAATGCCGATTTTGATGATGTCCGGGCGCGCCGCCAGCTTCTTCTGCGCGTCGCGGAAATACATTTCGCTCACGAGCTTCTCAATCGGCCACGCCAGCAATCCGCCCAGCGCCACCCAGAGCGGCAGCAGCAGCGGCAGCAGCCCGCAGAAGTACACCTTCGTCAGCAGCGCAATCGGCGTGCAGAGCAGCGTATAGACAACGCCCATGACAATGTACGTCCGCTTGACGCGCATCGTGACGACAAACGGCTTTTTCGCCTTCTTCTGCTGGAAAATCGACCGGCACCACCAGCCGCCCGCGACCGCCAGCGCTGCATTCACCAGCGCCAGCAGGATTTTACCGACGCTCATGTCCAGCATCCGGTCAACGCTCCGGTACGCCAAATACAGCAGCGTCAAGTACGCCGCCAGCGTGACGCCGGGCAGCAGCGCGCGCTTCCAATTGCGCCGCAGTGTCCGGAAATAGCCGGGAAATTGGTAGCTTTCCAGCTGGAAATCATGCATCAGGCTCCGTTGTGCCAGCAGCATCGCCAAGGCGGTTGCCAGCGCCGGAAGCCATTTCAGTAAGTTAATCACCTGATTCACTCCTGCCCATCCAAATCAGTTCAGCAGAAACTGACGCACAATCGTCTGAAAGCGCGCCGCCTGCTCCAGATATGCGAAATGCGTGCCGCCTTCCAGCACCACCAAACCGCTGTCGGCAATTTCCTTTTCCATCTGCTGCCCCATCCACAGCGGCGTTTCCGTGTCGCGGTCGCCCCAAATCAGCAGCGTCGGGTTCTTGATATGCGAAAGCAGCGCACTCTGGTCATAACCCACGACCTTGACGAACGTCTTGCGCATTTCCGGCGACAGGGCGGCATAATCCCGCGAGCCGTACTTCTGCACGAGATTCTCCTGCCACTTGTCCGGCAGGCTGCCGAAGAGATGCGTCTTTTTCGCTACACCGACGAGCTTTTTCAGCCGCTGATACCGCTGCGACTTTTTGCTCTTTTCGCTGGATAGCTTCGGCCGGATGCCCGCCGCGCCTGTCAGAATCAGCTTCTCAAAACGCTCCGGATGGTCGGCGGCGAGCTCAATCGCCACGCGTCCGCCGAAGGAATGCGCAATCACGCTGCACGGCAGGAAGTCGAGCTTCGTCAGCAGTTCCAGCAGATTCGCGGCGAAATCCGGCACACCCCACGGCTGCGGCGGAAATCCGCTTTCGCCATGCGCCGGAAAATCCACCCGAAGCACGGTCATGTCCGGCGTGAGCGCATCGCTAATCCCCGCCATCAGCTTTTCCGAGCAGCCCCAGCCATGCAGCAGCACCACTTTTCTTTCGCCGTGGCCGCTGATTTCATAATGGACGCGGACGCCCTGAAGCGTCATTTCCACAAAACGCATCTCCTTTTCAGCCATCAATTCGCCAGATGTATCGGCACTTGACGGCGCTGATTTCCCAGCGGTCGCGGATTTCCTGCGGCACAGCCACGGTTCTTTCCAGCGTGCAGCCCAGCCCCAGGCACGTCTTGCGGCTCGCCCAGTTGTCCGGGTCGGTCGTGATGACGACGCTGCTTTTGCCATGCAGGGCAATCAGCGGACGCAAGAGCGCACAGGCGCGGCGCGCGTAGTGATTGCCGCGATACGGCGGGTCAACATGATAGCCGATATGCCCGAAATAG
>OLVV01000834.1_pt1 | contig 13802 bp, 7 predicted proteins | sample 1673581 | NCBI WGS metagenome assembly OLVV01 (sample SAMEA103958116, study PRJEB25191) | human gut metagenome | biome: human-associated habitat [ENVO:00009003]; feature: intestine environment [ENVO:2100002]; material: feces | place: Germany | collected 2013/2015
ATATAATAAATGACATCTCTTTGTGGTATATAAGAATAGTTCTCTGTGACAGGAAGCATATTCCTACAATTGTAAGACTAAAATACTTCTTGCGATAATAACTACAACTGTAAGATAACCCTTTCAAAATGAGCGTTGCTCTCTGATTTCTCATTTCATGCTCACCCAATATGATGGCGGCGTTTTCTAAAACTGTTAAAGAATGAGGTAAGTATGAAACGTTTAATTATGGCTACGATGGTCACAGCAGTTCTGGCATCTTCAACTGTATGGGCTGCTGATAATGCACCGGTAGCGGCACAACAGCAAACTCAGCAAGTTAAGCAAACCCAGAAAACGGCAGCAGCAGAGCGTATCTCTGAACAAGGTTTATATGCGATGCGTGACGTGCAGGTAGCGCGCCTGGCTCTGTTTCATGGCGATCCGGAAAAGGCAAAAGAACTGACCAATGAAGCTTCAGCTTTGTTGTCAGATGACAGTACCGAATGGGCAAAGTTCGCTAAGCCAGGTAAAAAAACCAATGTCAATGATGACCAATATATTGTCATTAATGCATCTGTCGGAATTTCTGAGAGTTATGTAGCGACACCCGAAAAAGAAGCCGCGATAAAAATTGCCAACGAAAAAATGGCGAAAGGGGATAAAAAGGGCGCAATGGAAGAGCTGCGCCTGGCCGGTGTTGGCGTAATGGAAAACCAATATCTGATGCCGCTCAAACAGACTCGTAATGCACTTGCTGATGCGCAGAAACTGCTTGATAAAAAGCAATACTACGAGGCAAACCTGGCGCTTAAAGGTGCGGAAGATGGAATCATCGTCGATAGCGAAGCACTGTTTGTGAACTAACGCTGACAGGCAGTATATTGAGGTAAAGGATTTAACTCCCTCCAGCCGACAATTTTTTATGACCACAATACGACAGGTTGTGGTCATAAAATTATTTGGCGCTCGCGGTTCTATAAACTCGCATTTTATCTTCCTCAAAGTAAACCGCAATAATCCCGTGTCATCACAAATCATTTATTATGTTATGTTTTATGGTACGCTTTAAAAGGCGTAATCATACCCTTACTTGTAAATCACCGGCGCTTCTTACAGTTGTAAGAATAACATCACAAATGTCGCGGCTCTCTCTGATTACCGCGAACCAATATTTATCATATTCTTCTTTTCGTCCTCACTACTTACCATGCAGAAAGGAATTGGAAGTAGCGATGAAATGATTTTCAGTACTTGATACAGGAATTTAAAAATATCGAGTGCAGCTACGACGATATTTTGCGGATTATTTATAGAGGCGTTATGTCTTAAATAAACGCTAAATTAACACATATTTAATTAACTAATAGGTATTGCTATGTCAACTCCACTTCAAGGAATTAAAGTTCTCGATTTCACCGGTGTGCAATCTGGCCCATCTTGTACTCAAATGCTGGCCTGGTTTGGCGCTGACGTCATTAAAATTGAACGTCCCGGCGTTGGTGACGTAACGCGTCACCAGCTGCGAGATATTCCTGATATCGATGCGCTTTACTTCACCATGCTTAACAGTAACAAACGTTCTATTGAATTAAATACCAAAACAGCGGAAGGCAAAGAGGTAATGGAAAAGCTGATCCGCGAAGCTGATATCTTAGTCGAGAACTTTCATCCAGGGGCCATTGATCACATGGGCTTCACCTGGGAGCATATTCAAGAAATCAATCCACGTCTGATTTTTGGTTCGATCAAAGGGTTTGATGAGTGTTCGCCTTATGTGAATGTAAAAGCCTATGAAAACGTTGCTCAGGCAGCGGGTGGCGCGGCATCCACTACGGGTTTTTGGGACGGTCCGCCGCTGGTAAGCGCTGCAGCGTTGGGTGACAGCAACACCGGAATGCATTTACTGATCGGTTTACTTGCTGCTTTGCTGCATCGCGAAAAAACGGGGCGTGGGCAACGAGTCACCATGTCAATGCAGGATGCCGTATTGAACCTTTGCCGCGTGAAATTACGCGACCAGCAGCGTCTCGATAAATTGGGTTATCTGGAAGAATACCCGCAGTATCCGAATGGCACATTTGGTGATGCAGTTCCCCGCGGTGGTAATGCGGGTGGTGGCGGTCAGCCTGGCTGGATCCTGAAATGTAAAGGCTGGGAAACCGATCCTAATGCCTATATTTATTTCACTATTCAGGAGCAAAACTGGGAAAACACCTGTAAAGCCATCGGCAAACCAGATTGGATTACCGATCCGGCATACAGTACAGCCCATGCCCGACAGCCACATATTTTCGATATTTTTGCTGAAATCGAAAAATACACTGTCACTATTGATAAACATGAAGCGGTGGCCTATTTGACTCAGTTTGATATTCCTTGTGCACCGGTTTTAAGTATGAAAGAAATTTCACTTGATCCCTCTTTGCGCCAAAGTGGCAGTGTTGTTGAAGTGGAACAACCGTTGCGTGGAAAATATCTGACAGTTGGTTGTCCAATGAAATTCTCTGCCTTTACGCCGGATATTAAAGCTGCGCCGCTATTAGGTGAACATACCGCTGCTGTATTGCAGGAGCTGGGTTATAGCGACGATGAAATTGCTGCAATGAAGCAAAACCACGCCATCTGATATTAACGGGGGCTTCTGGCTCCCAATTTATAAAAATTTCGAGGTTATTAATCATGTCAGATCAACTTCAAATGACAGATGGTATGCATATCATCGTTGAAGCATTAAAACAGAATAATATTGACACTATTTATGGTGTTGTAGGTATTCCTGTGACGGATATGGCACGCCATGCCCAGGCGGAAGGCATTCGTTATATTGGTTTTCGTCATGAGCAGTCGGCAGGCTATGCCGCTGCGGCAAGCGGTTTTCTTACCCAAAAACCAGGGATCTGCCTGACAGTGTCTGCGCCAGGATTCCTCAATGGTTTGACCGCATTGGCCAACGCAACGGTAAATGGTTTTCCGATGATCATGATTAGCGGCTCCAGCGACCGCGCGATCGTCGACCTACAGCAAGGTGATTATGAAGAGCTGGACCAAATGAATGCGGCAAAACCGTATGCCAAAGCGGCGTTTCGCGTTAATCAGCCGCAGGATCTTGGCATTGCATTGGCACGCGCTATCCGGGTCTCAGTATCGGGTCGCCCTGGCGGAGTTTATCTTGATTTGCCAGCAAATGTCCTGGCCGCGACGATGGAAAAAGACGAAGCGTTAACCACGATTGTTAAAGTTGAAAATCCGTCGCCAGCATTATTGCCATGCCCGAAGTCAGTCACTAGCGCAATTTCGCTTTTAGCAAAAGCTGAACGACCATTAATTATCCTTGGCAAAGGCGCGGCGTATTCACAAGCTGATGAACAGCTTCGTGAATTTATTGAAAGTGCCCAGATTCCATTCCTGCCAATGTCTATGGCGAAAGGGATCCTGGAAGATACGCATCCACTTTCTGCGGCAGCTGCGCGTTCGTTTGCCCTGGCAAATGCTGACGTTGTCATGCTTGTTGGTGCTCGACTGAATTGGTTACTGGCGCACGGTAAAAAAGGATGGGCGGCAGATACACAGTTTATTCAACTGGAAATTGAACCGCAGGAAATTGACAGCAACCGTCCCATTGCTGTGCCAGTCGTTGGCGATATTGCATCCAGTATGCAAGGTATGCTGGCAGAATTGAAACAAAACACATTTACGACTCCGCTGGTGTGGCGCGATATTTTAAATATCCACAAGCAGCAAAATGCGCAAAAAATGCATGAAAAGTTAAGTACAGATACCCAACCATTAAATTACTTTAATGCATTGAGTGCTGTGCGCGATGTATTGCGTGAGAACCAGGATATTTATTTAGTTAATGAAGGGGCAAATACCCTGGATAATGCACGAAATATTATTGATATGTATAAACCACGTCGTCGTCTGGATTGTGGCACCTGGGGTGTCATGGGCATCGGTATGGGCTATGCCATCGGTGCTAGCGTGACCTCTGGTTCTCCGGTTGTCGCCATTGAAGGTGATAGTGCTTTTGGTTTCAGTGGGATGGAGATTGAAACGATTTGTCGATATAACCTGCCGGTGACGATCGTTATTTTTAATAATGGCGGCATCTACAGAGGAGACGGTGTTGATCTCAGTGGCGCTGGTGCACCATCACCAACAGATCTATTGCACCATGCAAGGTATGACAAATTAATGGATGCGTTTCGTGGCGTTGGTTATAACGTCACCACGACAGATGAACTTCGTCATGCTTTAACTACCGGTATTCAGTCGCGCAAACCGACCATTATTAATGTGGTCATCGACCCTGCAGCAGGAACTGAAAGTGGCCATATTACCAAACTTAACCCAAAACAAGTCGCTGGTAATTAAATACTGACATCGTCTCCTCTTGCCAACTCATTATCGATGGTGAGGGGACCCTTATCGGAAATACTATTATGCTAACATTTTTTATTGGCGATTTATTGCCTATTATCGTAATCATGCTGTTGGGTTATTTTAGCGGCAGACGAGAAACTTTTTCAGAAGATCAAGCCCGGGCATTTAATAAACTGGTATTAAACTACGCTCTTCCTGCGGCCCTATTTGTTTCTATTACCCGGGCAAACAGGGAAATGATTTTTGCGGACACTCGCCTGACCCTTGTATCACTTGTGGTTATTGTCGGATGTTTCTTTTTCTCCTGGTTTGGTTGCTACAAATTTTTTAAACGTACTCATGCAGAAGCAGCAGTATGTGCATTAATTGCAGGTTCACCTACCATCGGATTCCTGGGATTTGCAGTTCTCGATCCTATTTATGGCGATTCCGTATCAACAGGTTTAGTTGTAGCAATTATTTCTATTATTGTTAACGCAATTACTATTCCTATTGGTCTGTATTTGCTGAATCCTTCCTCAGGAGCGGATGGTAAGAAGAATAGTAATCTGAGCGCATTAATTTCTGCGGCAAAGGAGCCAGTAGTATGGGCACCTGTTCTGGCAACGATCCTGGTGTTGGTTGGGGTAAAAATTCCGGCAGCATGGGACCCAACATTTAATCTGATTGCGAAGGCTAACTCAGGGGTAGCGGTATTCGCTGCGGGGTTGACTCTGGCTGCACATAAATTCGAGTTCAGTGCCGAAATTGCTTATAACACCTTCCTGAAGCTGATTCTGATGCCACTGGCGCTGCTTCTCGTTGGTATGGCATGTCATTTGAACAGCGAACATTTGCAGATGATGGTACTGGCAGGCGCCTTACCGCCGGCATTCTCCGGAATCATTATTGCCAGCCGGTTTAATGTCTACACCCGCACTGGTACAGCATCATTGGCTGTGAGCGTACTGGGCTTTGTCGTCACGGCTCCCTTGTGGATTTATGTCAGTCGACTGGTTTCATAATTAATCATGTTATTGATTTTACATAAATGCCGAAGTGTCTTTTCACCTTCGGCTTTTTTCAAGGCATAAGCAAATGACAAATAATGAATGCAAAGGGCCGTTTGAAGGCTTATTAGTTATCGATATGACACATGTCCTTAATGGACCTTTCGGAACTCAACTTCTTTGTAATATGGGCGCAAGGGTAATTAAAGTTGAGCCGCCAGGTCATGGTGATGATACCCGCACATTTGGTCCCTATGTGGATGGACAGTCACTCTATTACAGTTTTATTAATCATGGCAAAGAGAGTGTGGTTCTTGATTTAAAGAATGATCACGATAAAAGCATATTTATAAATATGCTTAAACAAGCGGATGTATTAGCAGAGAATTTTCGACCAGGTACAATGGAAAAACTGGGGTTTTCATGGGAAACGCTACAAGAAATCAACCCGCGTCTCATCTATGCTTCATCGTCAGGTTTTGGGCATACCGGCCCGCTAAAAGATGCTCCAGCCTACGATACCATCATTCAGGCAATGAGCGGGATAATGATGGAAACAGGGTACCCTGATGCTCCGCCAGTGCGCGTGGGTACCTCTCTTGCGGATTTATGTGGCGGTGTCTATTTATTCAGTGGAATAGTGAGTGCACTTTATGGCCGCGAAAAGAGCCAGAGAGGGGCGCATGTCGATATAGCGATGTTTGATGCCACGCTGAGTTTTCTGGAGCATGGTCTGATGGCATATATTGCGACAGGGAAGTCACCACAACGCCTGGGAAATCGCCATCCCTACATGGCACCTTTTGATGTTTTTGATACTCAGGATAAGCCGATTACTATTTGTTGTGGTAATGACAAGCTTTTTTCTGCGTTATGCCAGGCACTGGAGCTTACGGAACTGGTTAATGATCCCCGATTTAGCAGCAATATTTTACGCGTACAAAACCAGGCTATTCTTAAACAATATATTGAGCGAACGTTAAAAACGCAGGCAGCTGAAGTTTGGTTAGCCAAAATACATGAAGTTGGTGTGCCCGTCGCGCCGTTATTAAGTGTGGCTGAGGCCATTAATTTGCCACAAACTCAGGCGAGAAATATGTTGATTGAAGCCGGGGGAATAATGATGCCAGGTAATCCGATAAAAATCAGCGGCTGCGCGGACCCGCATGTTATGCCGGGAGCGGCAACGCTCGACCAGCATGGGGAACAAATTCGCCAGGAGTTCTCATCATAAATGTAAGATGTGCTGGTAAATAGCTCCCACATTTGAATATTGTGGGAGCCGCTATTTAGTCATTTTGTTGACAGAAAACAGCTATCTCCTGGTCCAGCTCTGCAATGTGTTCTTTAACAGAGTTCAGCAACTTAAGAATTTCAGGCTTGCTGTCATCTGAAACGGGCGTTATTTCTAACTGATGGCTAAGATTAATCAACTTTTGCAAATTCAGGATGTTAGCCGCACCGTGGATGCGATGAATACACTGATGGAAAGTTCTGTTATCGCCAGCTTCTAGTGCATGAAACGCAGCGGGTAGATCTTTATGCGTTTCATGCTGGAAAGTCATGAGAATCTCCTGCATCAGTTGTAGATCGTTCGCCGTATTATTTTTCAGGGCCTCGATATCAAGGTGGCGATACTGAGGTGCAATAGGCGCAACCTGGTGTAACTGACTTAAATGTGTTTTCAGTACATCCAGGGTCAACGGTTTGAACAAACATAAGTTCATGCCGCAATTTAACCCTTTTTCACGTTCGTTAGCCTGTGCGTTGGCTGTAAGCCCCCAGATGGGTAAGGAAGAATTTTGCTCACGGAGTTTGCGAGTCAACTCAAAACCATCCATATTCGGCATATTAACGTCAGTAATAAGCAGATCATAATGTTGCATACTGACTTTGTGTAGCGCTTGCACACCATCAGTGGCTTCATCAACATCATATCCTAATAGATTTAGCTGGCGTTTGAGTAATAGCCTGTTGGTCGGATGATCATCCGCGATTAATATGCTCAACTTTTCAGGTAGTGTGATAGGTTGTTCTGCTTTTGCCTCGACAGTCGTCACTTGTTGGGTAATTTCTACCGGGATTGTGATCGTAAATGTTGTTCCTATGCCTGGATGACTTTCTAATGACAAATCACCCTGCATGTTTTTAATTAATTCTTTGCAGATCATTAAGCCTAAACCAGAACCTGTTTGCTGACGACCTGCACTTGTTTGGCTATAGCGTTTAAACAGTTGTTGTTGTTCTTCCTGTGATAATCCACTTCCAGAATCCATAATCGTCATTTTGATTACAGCGTGGTTGTCATCAATGTTAACCAGGGAGGTCGTAATTTTTACTGCACCCTCGGTGGTAAATTTGAGAGCATTGCTCAGTAAATTAGATAAGACCTGCTTAAACGCCTGAGGGTCGATCTTAACCAGGTAATGTTCAGGAAACGTACTGCTGCAACTTAATGCGATCGATTTGCTTGCAGCAATCGCACCGAAAGAGTGACAAGTGTTCTGGACTAAAGTAGGGATATCGACCCATTGTGGTTGAAGTTGATAGTTACCCGACTCAATTTTGTCGACATCAAGGATTTCACCAATTAAGCCGAGGAGTGATTGTCCGGTGGCGTAGGCAAGTGAAATCGCCTCCACCCGTTGTTCCTTGCTAAGACCAGAACCCGACAGAAGTTCCAGGAAGCCCATAATGGAGCTTATTGGTGTTCTTATTTCGTGACTCATTGTTGCCAGAAACTGACTTTTTGCGACAGTTGCATTGATCGCTTTATTTCTCTCTACTTCGAGAGCGTGAATTAAATCACGCGTCTCGGTAATATCTTGCCAACCACAAATATAAACAGCATGATCGCTGGCTGGCAGATTGCATAATGTATGCCAGTGATTAATGCATCTTTTCTCGATGCCATTATCAATTTCAAATACCTGTGTGTATATTGTTCGATTTTCTTTCGTTTCTGCTGTGACTTCATGCGCATTAGAAAAAACATCTTTAAAGGGTGAGTCACTGTTTTCTAATGGTAACATTGCATTTTTGTAGTAATCCGCAGTGAAATAATGTTCAAAAGCACTATTATGACTAATGACATTACCTTGCCAGTTTACAACATAAGTTGGATTCGGTAAGGAATCCGAGAGTGCTTTTCGGAATGATATTTGGTTTTCTAAATCACCCTGAATGACTTTACGACGACGAACTGAGCGTAACAGGTAGAATCCCCATAAAAGGCTACTGCCAACTAATAAAACGGATAATGTCGTGACAATATAAAATTGCTCGCTATAGAGGTCCCATGTGTCAATGGTCACATTGGGCATTTTAATCCATTTTTCCGTCAGGCGCAGAACTTCGCTTGGGGGAATTGCATTCAGTGCTTTATTAATAATATCCTTAAGTTCCGGTTCTCCGCGAGGAAAAGCGAACGAAAGCGATGCATTCGGAACGCCGGGAATAAGAAAATGATAAAGTTCATTAGGATAGTAATGGTCGATCATGTAACGTGAATTTAACTGTGTCGCGACCAGAGCATCAAGTTCGCCTTCCTTGACCTTGTGAAATGCAGCGCTGGCGTTATCGACTTTTATCCACTCTACCTCCGGATACATCTCTTTTAATTGCGAATGAAGCTCATAATAATAGGGAATGGCAACTTTCATTCCTTTTTTTAATGTTTGTTCACTGTCAGGCGCTTTTTGCATGACAAAAACGTAAGGCGTTGTTATGAAGGCTTCAGCAAATAAAACATTATTTTCTCTATCTTCACTATAAATAGCGGCGGGCAATATATCCCATCCACCGGGGTTAAGCTGTGTCCCCGCATGAATATTGTGTGAAACGGTGATCGGAGAAAAATTTAAACCTGTTTGCAAGGTAATAATATTAAGAATATCACCCATCACGCCCCGAACTGAGCCAGTTTCATCTGTCATAGAATAGGGTGGCGAGTAAGGATTTTCCAGCACCTTTAAATCGGGATGCTGCTTAATCCACTGTTTTTCATGTTCAGTGAGTTCTAATGGTTTGTTCAGAAAGGCCAGGTTTCCTGTATCAAGCCAATTTTGTGATACTTCATAGCGAACTTCATTTGTTAAAGCATCAACAAATCGATTGAGTACTTCATTAAGAACGACTGAATCTTTTCTGGTTAAGAAAAAGTTATATTGACGCGGCGAGTTATAATATTTCACTACATTTAAGGAGTGAGTGAAATAGCGGGAAATCATACTGCTGGTAATAATGTTACTACCAATAAAGTAATCATTCTGTCCGGCTGAGACGGATGCTAATGCCTGATATAAATTTGTAAAAGAGATAATTGTTGCTTTTGGAAATGATTGATGAATTACCTCATCTGGAGGGTAATTTGCTACCCGAGCAATATTTACTGGTTTTGATGAGGTAAGCGGTCTCATTGAATCGTGAAGGGTGGTGACCAGCGCCGGAAAGGTAATTATCAGCGGTTTGGTTGCAGCAATGTCATCATTAAGAGGCGGCGAAGCAACTAAATGTGATAACACTATATCGACTTCCCCTTCTGTAAGCGCGTCCATTGCTTTTTGATGATCTGCGTATTCCCGGAGTGTTAATTTGATATTTAACGCTCTTTTTAAAAGATTTAAATAATCAGCATTAATACCACGAACCCGTTGCTGCGAATCGGTATGCAACAAAGTAGCCGTTTGGGACTTGTGTACTGCAATCACAAGATTTTTTTTGCTCGCTAACCAACGTAATTCCTTGTTGCTCAGACGTAGTGGATCAAGCGTGACACGGTTGTTACTACTGATGCCACGATATTCGATGTAATCTTCGTCTGCGAAACTTATGGTCGACCAAAGACCACAACAGAGAAGAAAAATATAGGGTAAAAACTTCATGTGGTTAGCCGATTTTGTTACGTTGTGCGAATGTGTAAAGATCCATCAGTGATTTACATTCTAATTTTTCCATCAGGCGACTTTTATAAGTGCTGACAGTTTTGTTGCTGATGAACATTTTTTCAGCAATGTCATTATTATCCTTGCCATCAAGAATATATCGCATGACACTAATTTCTTGTTTCGATAAGGAGTCGAGTTTTTGCTGGTCGGACGTTAAACTTCCAACAAACCGGTTGAGAGAGAAGGGGAAATAGCAGTAGCCATTTTTTGCAGCTTCAATAGCCGCAATGATATTGTTCATGCCTTCTTTTTTACTCACGAATCCATTAGCGCCAGCATCAGCACAATGTTTCCCGTAAAAATGGTCATTTTTAGCGGAGACGATAATAATAATTCCGCTATATTGGCGCTTCCTCAGCGTTTCTAACACCTGGATACCGTTAACTCCGGGGATATCGACATCAATGATGACGATATCAGGTTTAAGTGTTTCCACCCGCTGAACGGCACTTCCCCCTTCAGTCAACTCCGCTAAGATTTCAATATCGTTTTTGATCAATAAATTACGAATTGCTGCGATAGCAAGAGGATGGTCATCAATAATTATTGCGTTCATAGATTATTCCCTTTGCAATGAAGCATCTCCCTTCTCCCTGTAGTAATACAGACATAAGGCATCATCTCATTTTCTCAATAAAAATAAGAAAATTTGAGCTTCCTTTAAGATAATTCGACAAGTATACCATATAAATAGTCGGCATATATGAAATGTCAACAATAAAATCAGGGATTGTACCGATGATTTATAGTTTCACATTAGTACTATAAGTCTTCTCACTAATCCTACATGCGTAAGAATTGTATTGCAAAAGCCACGGTTTAGTCCTCTGTTGTTTTTTTTGCACCTCATTTAAATTAGGCCTCCAACGTTCCTGGGACAATGTGCAACACATGCACTGTGTTTGATATGAAGAATGAATACTCTTTTCATTCAATTCATAAATTTCATCTATGCGAAATGAGAGATAATAGTGGAACAGATTAATTCAAATAAAAAACATTCTAACAGAAGAAAATACTTTTCTTTATTGGCGGTAGTTTTATTTATTGCGTTTTCAGGTGCCTATGCCTATTGGTCAATGGAATTAGAAGACATGATTAGTACAGATGATGCCTATGTCACGGGGAATGCAGATCCAATTTCTGCACAAGTTTCAGGCAGCGTCACTGTCGTTAATCATAAAGATACGAACTACGTTCGACAGGGTGACATTTTAGTCTCACTGGATAAGACTGATGCCACTATCGCACTCAATAAAGCTAAAAATAATCTGGCCAATATTGTTCGGCAAACGAATAAACTGTACTTACAGGATAAACAATACAGTGCCGAAGTCGCTTCAGCACGTATTCAGTATCAACAATCTTTAGAAGATTATAACCGTCGTGTACCTTTAGCGAAGCAGGGGGTTATTTCAAAAGAAACGCTGGAGCATACAAAAGATACGTTAATAAGTAGCAAAGCGGCATTGAATGCCGCTATCCAGGCTTATAAAGCGAATAAAGCTTTAGTAATGAACACACCATTAAACCGTCAGCCACAAGTCGTTGAAGCGGCGGATGCAACCAAAGAAGCCTGGTTAGCGCTTAAACGTACGGATATTAAGAGTCCTGTTACCGGCTATATTGCCCAGAGAAGCGTTCAGGTCGGCGAAACAGTGAGTCCCGGACAATCGTTAATGGCTGTCGTACCGGCACGTCAAATGTGGGTTAATGCCAACTTTAAAGAAACACAACTCACGGATGTACGGATTGGTCAATCGGTCAATATTATCAGCGATCTTTATGGTGAAAATGTTGTGTTTCATGGTCGGGTGACAGGGATCAATATGGGAACCGGCAATGCGTTCTCCTTATTACCTGCACAAAATGCGACAGGGAACTGGATCAAAATCGATCAGCGTGTACCGGTTGAAGTTTCTCTTGATCCAAAAGAACTCATGGAACATCCCTTACGTATTGGTTTATCGATGACAGCAACTATTGATACGAAGAACGAAGACATTGCCGAGATGCCTGAGCTGGCTTCAACCGTGACGTCCATGCCTGCTTATACCAGTAAGGCTTTAGTTATCGATACCAGTCCGATAGAAAAAGAAATTAGCAACATTATTTCGCATAATGGACAACTTTAATGGCAATCACTAAATCAACTCCGGCACCATTAACCGGTGGGACGTTATGGTGCGTCACTATTGCATTGTCATTAGCGACGTTTATGCAAATGTTGGATTCCACTATTTCTAACGTCGCAATACCGACAATATCTGGCTTTCTGGGAGCATCAACAGACGAAGGCACCTGGGTTATCACTTCGTTTGGTGTAGCAAATGCCATTGCGATCCCTGTTACCGGCAGGTTGGCACAAAGAATAGGCGAATTAAGATTATTTTTACTTTCAGTAACCTTTTTTTCGCTATCTTCATTAATGTGTAGCCTATCGACCAATCTTGATGTGCTGATATTTTTTAGAGTCGTTCAGGGGTTAATGGCGGGGCCGTTAATTCCACTGTCACAGAGTTTATTATTAAGGAATTATCCGCCAGAAAAAAGAACATTTGCTCTGGCATTATGGTCTATGACCGTGATTATCGCTCCGATATGTGGGCCGATATTGGGCGGTTATATTTGTGATAACTTTAGCTGGGGTTGGATATTTTTAATCAATGTCCCTATGGGGATTATCGTCCTGACATTATGCTTAACCTTACTTAAAGGAAGAGAAACTGAGACTTCACCGGTCAAAATGAATCTACCAGGACTGACCCTGTTAGTGCTCGGTGTTGGTGGCTTGCAGATAATGCTTGATAAAGGGCGCGACCTGGATTGGTTCAACTCGAGTACAATAATAATACTAACAGTAGTGTCAGTTATTTCTCTGATTTCTTTAGTCATTTGGGAGTCGACCTCAGAGAACCCGATTCTTGATCTCAGTTTGTTTAAGTCCCGTAATTTCACCATTGGTATTGTGAGTATCACATGCGCGTATTTATTTTACTCTGGGGCGATAGTCCTTATGCCGCAGTTACTCCAGGAAACGATGGGGTATAATGCGATATGGGCCGGACTTGCCTATGCGCCCATCGGCATCATGCCGCTATTAATATCACCTTTGATAGGACGTTATGGTAACAAAATTGATATGCGGTTGTTGGTGACATTTAGTTTTTTAATGTATGCGGTTTGCTATTACTGGCGTTCTGTGACATTTATGCCAACGATTGATTTTACAGGCATCATTTTGCCACAGTTTTTTCAGGGATTCGCCGTCGCCTGTTTCTTTTTACCCTTAACAACGATTTCGTTTTCAGGTTTGCCAGATAATAAATTTGCCAATGCCTCGAGTATGAGTAATTTTTTTCGTACCTTGTCAGGATCAGTTGGTACGTCGTTGACAATGACGCTGTGGGGACGACGAGAATCATTACACCATAGTCAGTTGACAGCAACCATCGATCAATTTAACCCCGTGTTTAATTCATCGTCACAAATTATGGATAAA